>Ga0208019_1002119_pt1 | contig 10156 bp, 21 predicted proteins | sample CB_VirMetaG_5_FD_184540 | JGI IMG/M metagenome (GOLD analysis project Ga0208019, IMG submission 184540) | Freshwater to marine saline gradient viral communities from Chesapeake Bay - CB_1508_1D Viral MetaG (SPAdes) (version 4) | ecosystem: Environmental > Aquatic > Marine > Coastal | place: USA... | reverse complement strand
CCCAAGCCATAGCCCCAGCCAGAGCCAGAGCCATCGCCATCGCCAAAGCCATAGCCATCGTTTAAGTCATCGTTTAAGTCATCGTCAAGGCCACAGCCATAGCCATCGCCATCGTCACAGCCATATCCAGAGCCATAGCCAGAGCCATCGCCCGAGCCATCGCTCAAGCCCGAGACAAAAAAGCAAACGTCCAAGCCATCGCCATAGCCAAAGCCATCGCCAAAGCCGAATCTATATATTACAGTCATTAAGCACTCCATACTTCTACACTGTTTAAAGATTTAATGGCTTTGTCGGTCATGGGTATTATTTCGATAGCTTCAGTTAAAAAAACTTTTTCAACAGCACAAGGAAATTTGCAATTTTCTGGTTTTGAAGTTCCATCTGTAGCAAGTTGAGATAAAGTTGCAGCACCATCCCAATAGTAGACCCTACGAGCATTTGCCATTTCAACTTCTTTACCGTTCCTTTCAACTATTTCCCCAAAAAATACTCCGGCACTGTAAGTTCTAACCATGTAAATTGCATTAGATTTAGGTGCTTTACTTAAATCACAATCTTGATACTCTTGCATTAATTCAAAAAATTTTTTTGTAAAGTCGTCTTTCATAAATTTTTCCTTGTAAAGTTTAGTTTAGTTTAGGGTTTCCATTCACGTGGTTTAGCAACTATAAACTCACGCTCTTGATTTGTAACTTGTATGCCTTCCATCATTACGTCATGCCATGGCTTAAAAAAGTTTTGACTGGTCTTAGACAAAAATGTGTTAATGCCTGGAGCGGTTTTAGGTATAACTCTTTCAAAGCCTTGTTTTCTGTCTGACGTGTAAAGATAAATGCACTGTTTGTTTTTTTCAATAAAGTTTTTAAAAGTAGTTTTAGATACATAGCCACGGTCAAACAAATTTGCAGTATTTCTGTCCATAAGATAATCCTCATCAACTAATACAAATTGGTTAAGTAATTTCATTGTAGTAAACATTTCGTCATCCTGTTTCAAATTAATTTTAAAATTGTTAACACTTTTGGCAGCTTGTACTTTTTCCTTTAACTCTATGTCAACAAGTTTAACTTTTTGTACATTCGCATCATTTTTTACTTGTAAAGCTGGGATTTTAGTTTTTAAAAACATTGCCATTAACGCCACAAACAATTTTTGCAGCGTTGATATAAAAAGTTTAAAACTATCCATTGTCTGATTCCTCAGAATCTAAAGCCTCAATAAATTCATTAGTGCTTTTGTTATCGAGTTCTACTTTCTTGGCATCCTTAGCAGCAATAATCATTTCAAGAGCTTCTCTATCTGCTCGCACAGCTTTTTCTTTAGTAATAGCTACAAACGTAGCTTTCAAGTTTTCTTCGCTGTCACAAGCTTGTATGTCTTCTAAATGCTGCTTCAATACTTCTTGGTCTAAAGGTTCAACAGGCTGAACTTCTTGTACTTGATACGGTAAGTTTACATGTGGTTTTGTGTCTACCTGATAATCTCTAACTTCTTCCGCGCTTTGCATTCCGCGTAGAGCGTCACCAAATTTGTCACGTAAAGCGAAAGCCCTTGCACGCATTTGCAACATTCTTGAAGGATATTGTGACCAGGGCCCACGTTTACCCCAAAGTTGAGCCGTTTTAGCGTCATCCATGCTAAACTTTGATATATGCTCTGGAGAGTTTTTACGTATAACTTTACAAAAAGCCGTTAAGTTTTTTTCTTCAATGCTTCCTTCAACCCATTCTTCATGGGATACATAATTAGGACTATTAATTGCTACAGCCAGTAAAGCGTCACCCCATAAAGCTGGTTTACCGTTGATAACACAAATGTTTTGTATAGCTTGCATTGGATTTAATCCAATTTCTGCCCCCATTTGTAAAGCCATTAAAATGTCGGCTGGTTTTCCTTGCATTGAGCTAGGGCAAAAGTTACTTTGACTAATCATTTTAGCAAATTCCATGGCCTCGCTAAGATTGCGAGGAGCCATAGAAAAAGGTTTGTTAGATGTTGTTGTCAATTCATTCATAAAACTACCCCAAAAATTTCTATTTTGTGCGTGGCAACGTAAGTAAATACTACAAAGCCAACTAATATTAACAATCCTGCTGCTGCTTCTTTCCAAGCAGGTGCAGGTAGTTCTTCTTTTGCCAATCCTTTGAGTCTTTCCTTAGACGTAATGCAATCCTTCATGTTATGCACTCCTAATTTTCAAGTTAAGTTTTACAACGTAATCAAAAAGCATGTCTAAATCAAAAGCGTATACTTCGTGTGAACCTTTGCGTAAATCGCACATAAATTCATAAGCATCTTCGCTGTTAGCAGTTTTTAAAAAACTACAGTATGAGTTCATAACATTTTCAAAGTTTTCAAAGTCAATTAATAAGCTGTAAGCATCTGGACCTAAAACTTTTCTAATAGCGCATACAATGTCATCTTTGTCTAAGCTGCTAAGTTTGCTGTAACTTGTCGCACCGTCAGCTACAAAAGCTTCTACTAAATCATAAATAGGTTTTTCAAATAAAAATTTTGGAATTGTGTAAGTCATAATAGTCTTCCTTATAAGTTAGCTTGACAAAAAGTATTGTTATGGTGCCATATTTCGCACATTGGGCACAAAACATGGTCATCTTGTAACTGAACTTGTTGAGATGATTCGTATTTTATGGGTTGATTTATGTACGGTAAAATGACTACAATTTCATTGTTCATTAATTTTTCTCCGTTAATTGATGTGCATTTACTAGGGGGAATAGTGGCCCCCTAGTAATACCTGTTGCTAGTTACTTTTTAACATTCTGCGTGCTAGCTTTCTCCTCTAAATACTTTGCAATAATTTCGACTACTGATAACTCACTTTGTATTGCATCAATTTGTAACTTTTTCCAAGCGTTACTAGTAATAACTACATCCTTAAAAGTTTTCTTCAGTGTGTCTTGGTGTAACATGGTGTATCTCCGTTAATTTGTTTGTAAACACATTGTCATTATAGCAAGCTAGCAATCTATGTCAACACCTTTTCCAATATTTTTTTCCAAATAACTTTTAATTAATTTAGCAACTACAATGTTCATTGACTGTTCGGTCTTTACGCAGTGCATTCTAAAGTCCATATGATCTTCAGGACTAATACGTGCGTATACTACTTTAAAATTTTGATCCATTTTTCTTTCCTCAAATTGTGTAAAAGGGGTTTACTTTAAAGATTTGCATGATATCATATCAACTTCTTTAACGCAACAAAGGATTTGAAAATGATTAACAAACTTTTAGCAATTGTATTGATAACAACCGCCCTACCCTCTTGTACATGCGTAGGGGGGTATAAATTAGTAGGATGTAACGAGCACACACACAAATCGAGAGGGGAGGGTGTAGTTATACGGGATTCTGAAGACTACAAATATCACGAAGTTAAGTCTGAAGACGGGTCAAACAAGATGGTGACTTACCATCGTATTAATGAAGACTACGACATGTAAATAAATCCTCCCCTTAGCTTGTTGTCAGGGAAGAGCCAAGGGGAGTCAAATGGAATTATCAATCGTAAGGAGGCGATTAACTTAACCATTCTAACGCAAATTTTCCCAAAAACCTATTGCTTTTTGTTTAGGCGAAATGTACATTGATATAAACTAAATGAGGTAATTATGAGTCAGAATAAAAGAAAAATTCAGCAAGAAATCTACTTTATGCGTGACGTTGTAAAACTTACAGGCATAGCCAAACTTACTTTAAGATCATGGTGGGAAAAAGGAGAATTTCCTAAGCCTGCTTTGATTGGCGGTTTGCTTTGTTGGCGTGTTAAAGACATTAACAATTGGTTGGATGAAAAGTTTAACAATGTTTAAAATTAATGCTTTTGCCCTTCCTGGAAAGGGCATTGGCACACAACATTACTTCAAGGTCTTTATATAAGGAAACACAAATTAACAACTAAAAGGAAACTCAATTATGCCATAAATTTAATGTAAATAAAACGTTTTAAATCAAATTTAAACCCAGGAATGGATTAATCACAAAAAGGAAATTACGTTATGTCAAAGAACGACAAACCAGCAATGCCAGATTTTTTTACGGTTCCTTACAGAATCATGTTTTTACCAGGAATGGTTCACAACTATGCATTGATTTACCAACAAATCTTTAAATTTTGGCACAATAAATCCAGTTGTTTAATTTCAAATGCAGAATTAGCCAAGCTTGTTGGATGTTCCCCTACCACAGTTAAAGAAGCTTTACGTTTCTTTGAGAAGAATGGTGAAATTAAACGTGTAATGAAATCAGGAAGACGTTATTTGGTTCAACCTAACTTATAAGGAAATTTTAAATGGTTAAGCATTATTTTGACAAGCAAGTAGCAAAAGACTATGACATTCAGACAGCAATTTTTTTAGAATGCATGGCGCATTGGACAGAAATTAATTTAAACAACAATCGAAATATATACGATGGTTTATGCTGGGTTTACAATACAGTAGAAGCATGGCAACTAACTTTTAATTACTTTTCTACAGATCAAATTAATCGATTGTTAAAAAAATTACTCGAAAAGGAAATTTTGGTTAAAGGTAATTACAACAAAGCGAAATATGATCGCACAAACTGGTATGCTATGACACCGCAAGTTTATGAGTACTACAATTATCTAATTACCCCTAGAAATGTAAATTTAATGTGCCAATCTTGTGATCAAAGTAAGGAAGAACCTGCATGGTTACTCATTTGGCGAAATCGCCAAATGGAATTTGCGGAATCGCAAAATGGAATTTGCGGAATCGCCAAACCTATACCAGTTAGTGAACCAGTTAGTGAACCAGTTAAAGATATTATGTGCAAAGGACCACGGGAAATCTCTACTGGGTCAGATATCAACCCAGTAGAAACCTATACGAATAGGTTTTCGGGTACTACAAAAGAAAGAGTTATTACAAAGGAAAGAAAGAAACAAAACTCTAGTGCAAATGAATTTGCACAAGCATGGGAATTGTTCTGGAAAGCTTATCCAGTTAAAAAGAACAAGTCTCGAGCTATGACTACTTTTAAGTCAAAGAAACTGTACAAGCAGATAGATGTAATTTTAAAACACATTGAGCAATCAACTAAGACTGATAAAAAGTGGCTGGATGGGTACATACCTCATCCTAGTACTTACTTGAATGGCAAACGGTGGGAGGATGAGATTGAGACTGTTACAGGATTTCATCAATCCCCTTCTAAAACGTGCGTATCAAATAACATCATTGAACCACTTGAAAGCCGTAAACCTATCTCTAAAGATTTTATTAATAGTTACATGAAAAACTTTAAATCAGCCTAAGGAATTAATTATGAGCACACATCACATTGCAGAAGTATCAGTAATTGGAAGTTTAATTAAAGGCATGTTTGAAAATCAGTTAGATGACATTAAGGACATTTTAAAACCCGAAGATTTTAGCGACTGGAAACTACAAAGAGCATATAAAGCAATTCTAGAACTGAAGCAGCACTCTGAAACCTCAGCGATAGACTTTCTCTCAGTTAGTGAGAAAATCAAACCTGAAGACGGAGAAACTGCCAATGACATTTTTATACACTTAGCTGAAATTGCAAACAACACTTTTAGCACGGCAAATATTAAGCATCATGCCTACATTGTTAAGAAAGCAGCAAACAAGCGCAAAATGATTGCTATGATTAATGAAGTAATGAATCAAATCAACAATGATGATGATTCTTACATTGATCGACTTAGAAAGGGTCTTACCGCAATAGAGAATGATGCAACAGTAGGCGTACATTCTTTTGATGAACAAATTAACAATGCTATGACCTGGATTGATGAACAAGCTTCTACAGAGGGTGACCTCACTGGTATTGGAAGCGGTTTTAAAAAATTAGACAGCTTTAGCGGCGGTTTTCAAAAAGGTAACTTAATAATTTTGGGCGCTCACAGCGGAAGCGGTAAAACCACTCTAGCAATAAACATGTTTAAAGACATTACTTTGAAGCAAAAGAAGTCAGCCATATTTTTTTCCATGGAAATGACAGCTCGCGAACTTGTGCAACGTATGCTATCAACACAAGCGCAAGTCATTGGTGATAAAGTTTTTAATCCTAAAAAACTTTCAACAGATGATTTTATCAAATTAGCGGAAGCAGGTATTGAGCTTAAAAACGCAAACTTTAAAGCTTTTATTAACGACAGGTGTGGTATGTCAGTATTTGAAATAAGGCAATACGCTCGCAGCGTTAAATCGCAATACGGACTTGATGCAATGTTTGTTGATTACCTTGGGCTTATGGAGCAGGAAGGAGAAAATGCAACACTAGCACTTGGCAAAATATCGCGTGAGTTAAAAATTCTTGCAAAAGATTTTGATATTCCTGTAATAGCTTTAACTCAATTAAATCGAACAGGCGCAAACAGTAAAGATAACATTAAGATGAGCGAAATCAGGCAGAGCGGCCACATTGTTCATGATGCTGATATCATCATGTTCATTAATGAAGACAAGAAAGAACCTGAAAAAGCTATTCTTGACATTACAAAAAATCGTAACGGCAGAACTGGCCAAATTAATTTAGAAAAGAAATTCGAGTATTTGCAGTTTAAAGACTATATAGGCTACTAGGAGCTAATTTAAAGCCCCTGGAGCGTACTTTGTGATTAATTGATAAGATTGTATTAGTTTAAGAAAAAATTGCTTACAGGGGTTTTAATTCAATTTGTAAAAAAGGGGGAAAAACCCCCAAAAGGGGGCTTTATTTAGGATGGACGAAGGCAACTAAAAAACGCTTTACAGACTTCACCACACCCAGCGCCGGCATCCTCATCTTGAGCAATAGTTACATTAACATTTGTGATTTGAACGGGCGCAGCTTGATCGCCTGTTTCGATTTCTTGTTCCTCAGAAGCTGACTTATTTAAAAAATCCTTTTCAGTGATTTCCTCATTGTCTTTTGGTTTAACAGCTTTTTGAGCCGACTTTTTTGATTTAAAAAAGCGCACTTTTGGATAAGGTCGTTTTTTGCGTTTAGTCATTTTATAACCTCCACGTACTGTTAATACACTTACAGTATACACTAATTTTAAAAGCTTGATTGTTTAGAGCTTTTGTCACACAATTAGCAAGCAAGCAAAATTTACATTAATTACAAGGATTAGTTTTATGAATCAATCACAAAGAAGTGAATTACAAATGAAAAGCTGGTCTGAACTTTGTCAATCTGAAGAATGGTATCAACGTAAAAAAGAAATCTGGCAACTTTACAATCATCAGTGCGCAAAGTGTAAATCGAAAGATTATCTTGAAGTACATCACAAGTACTACATGAAAGACTCTAACGGTAGATTATTGCCCTGGGAGTATCCTGATGAAGCACTTGTCACACTTTGTCGTAGCTGTCATCAAATGGAATCTAACATTAAAAAGTTTGAGAGGCATAAAACTTTACAAGGTCTAGAACAGGTTTTCTGGTACAGTCAATTAAGCGACTTTGTACCACTTTTGCAAGATGCTTGTTTAAAACACGGTAACGCAATAATGACATCCGCAATCAAAAATTTATGTCGGAACAGCGACTTAATACTAAGACTTGCAAACAATGAAACATTTGAACCCGAAAATCAAAGTGTTCCTAGTGAAGCGTTGTATAGACTACAGAATGCAGTAAACAATTTAATTAATTTGACTGAAAAACACAGCAAAAAAGATCATTATTTAGATGATTTGTTACGCTGTATTGATGAGCTGCCAGATTGGAAGATTGCGCAAGACAGTGAAGTAAAAAAAATTATTTCGTGTTTTGACAAAAAAATCTAACGAGTAAAAAAATGGGAACAGTTTAAAATGTTCCCTAGGATAAAACGAGGAATGGTAATGAAACCAATTTCATTTTAAAAAAATGAGGTTTAAATGTCAATTTATAATGTTGAGCAGTTGGTCCTGGCTTTAATAGTAACTTGTATAACTTACAAGGGTATTTCATTTTACATCCCAACAAGTTTGAGAATACTAATGGTTGTAATTAATGTTTTTGCAGCTTTAGCAATTTTTGAAGTCGGAATGAATACTCATGATTAAAATTACAATCACAAGCAGTGACATGCTAATCAAAGATGCCGTCGACTTAGCGTCAGAAATTACGCGTTTATGTAAACATGCTCATCAAGTTGAAATTAAAGATTTAAACGTACATGATGGTTTAAAAATTACTCGATCAATAGTTAATGTTGCAGCCGATGAAACATTCAAAAGTCACAACAAGTGAGTATTCAGAATCAAAAGCGTATAACGAATGGTTGTTGTGGCAGCCCAAACTTTTCGGAGTTCATCATGTGAACGAGGGAAAACGGTCTTTCGCTGAAGGAAAACGACTGAAACAAATTGGCATGACAGCTGGACTACCAGATTTTCAAATTTTTTGTGCTAATGAAAATTGGCATTGCTTGTTCATTGAAATGAAACAAAAGCACAAGCGCAATCACAAAATGCCAGAGCACCAAGTAAAATTCCATGAAAAATTGCTAGCGCGCAAATATTATGCTACTTTTGCATTTGGTTGTGATGATGCAATACACATTACAATTCAATATCTTGCTAACTTAATTTAAAAAGGATGATTTATGGCTAGTTTGCTTTTTTGCATAATTGTTGGAGTTTTGTGCGGTTCAGCGTGTTACATAACTTTTAAAAAATGTTATTTAAGCGATATTGAGGACATGAGCTACTTAAAAACGAAACTTGAAGAAGACGTGGCCCATTTACATTCTAGAATAGATTATCTTGCTGAAAAGTTGTGATACACTAAATGTGAATATTGTTGGAGATGTTTTATGAAAAATTGGTTACACAGAATGTTTCCACCCCCACAACTCCCACAAAAACGTTACATTGTAATGATTTTAGCAATCTACTTTGCTGTTAAACTTTATACCATGGCAACTCCAAGCACTGCGGATGATGTTGTTCTAGAACATGTAAAGGACGCAGCGCTTGAGATTGCTATGGGTATGTAATTATTTAGCTAAAAAAGTGCTAACTTCTCGCATTATGCAGTAGTCTTCATAAAGTGATTTATGGTCTGCTGCGAATGTTTTTGTGTCAAAAGTAATCTTAATAGCTTTTTTGTATGTAGCTATAACGTGGCCGTCATTGTTGAAAAGCGTGTCAGTGTCTTTCATGTAATTAGTAATTAAATTTTTTTTAATTGCATTAGCTTCAGATTCAAGCTTTTTGATTTCAGCTTTTAAGCGTTTGTAGTTGTTAATTAAAGTTGAGGTAGTTTCTAAAATGTTGGGTGACAACATGGTAAAGCCTCCTTAGTTAAAGTTTGAATTAACATTGTTTAATTGCATGTGTGCATAAACATTCACTGGATATATACCCATTTGGACATAGATCCTCTAATAGTTTCCAATAAGTTTTAAAATCTGAATCACAATTATCTATACGTCCTGATAAAAAATTTTCAATAATTGTTTCAACTTCCTTAGTGTTTAAAGTACTTGTGGTTTTTGTGTTGTGTAATGTATTAATCCAAAAATTTTCACTCATTTTTAATTTCTCCAATGCTGCCCCCGAGGGGGACAATTAGTCTATGCTGTTGCACTTATTTGTACGTAAGATTTGCTTTTAACTTTCTGGCTGCCATGAGTGGCTCTTATTTGTTCCATACTCCACTTGCCCCGTCCAAAACTTCTATAATCATTAGGGCGAAAATGCCACATTTTCTTTTTAGAAGCCCATTTAAATCCAGCCTCTTTCAAAATATCTTTGTGTTGTTTTGTGTTACCTGAAACCCAAACCCAGGACCCACAAACTTCAATTTCTAAGTTTAAATTTATGATTTTACCTAAAGCTTCGTTGATTTCTTCGCCGTAGTTGTAATCTGTTTCGGTTTCTTCTTGCACTGAAAAATCATATACGCCTGTTTTTATATAACCTTGTAAAGCTTCGTAAGAGTTGTTGATTAATTTCATCATCTCAAGCCCAGCAGGATTTCTATCTGGGTGATATTTTGCGCAAGATCTTCGATAGGCAAGTTTTATGTCTTCCATTTTTGCGTTGTTGTTTAAACCTAATATGTGTAAAGCGTCATTGTGTTTCATAATAGTAAAGCCTCCTTTTCTTCAATGTTGCCCCTGAAGGGGCGGCTATTTATTAAATTAAATCGATTTTTC
>Ga0208019_1002115_pt1 | contig 10162 bp, 17 predicted proteins | sample CB_VirMetaG_5_FD_184540 | JGI IMG/M metagenome (GOLD analysis project Ga0208019, IMG submission 184540) | Freshwater to marine saline gradient viral communities from Chesapeake Bay - CB_1508_1D Viral MetaG (SPAdes) (version 4) | ecosystem: Environmental > Aquatic > Marine > Coastal | place: USA... | reverse complement strand
AAAGAATATGTTGACAAAATTAAGTCCCCCTCCAGCACCTATGAATTTGTTCTGAAGGAAACGCTAGCTTTATAACGCTGTTCTATTTCAGTATAGCTTGGGAACCTTTGATGTAGGAGAGATCGGCAGCTTGCTGGTCTTGTACCACTTCTGAAGAATTTGATGGACCCTTTGGCGAGTGAGCCCTTCCTCTTTCGCAATTACGGTTACTGCACCTCGGGCCTGATTCAACTCCTCATACCTACTAACCAACCTGTCCATCTTCTCCTTACCACCCATAATAATACCAAGCTTCTTGCTACCATATAAGGGATCATTCACCCTCTTATATGCTACCCTGTTACAGTATTTGTAACGTCGCAACCTATCAGGGGGCATACAACGAGCATTACAGTAGGTATTACCATCCCAGCCAATCTCAGGATCTCCATCTCCTTCTAGGTACGAATACTCATACATCGCCTTGCTTATCTTGGGGCTATTACTGCCACACCCAGAACACACTAATGGATTAGACAGGCTATCGCAGTATACGCGACGCTTGTGCCAAACTGCAGCACCAAAGGTAGAGCTAGAAATCCTTAGCTTAGTTAGCTCAACCCAATCTGTTTTGTTCATCTTACACCTCCAGCGGTATTCCTATGACCTCGATGAGTCCTAAGGTTCTTGCCTGGATAGCGGCATATGAGATCTTCAATTAAAGATCGATTCCTCTCATCTCGAAGATTGCCAAAATATACCATCCCGTGGGTTACATCATCACACTCAACAATCTTGGCTACCTTTAAATCTTTATGTAGCTCCTTGAGGTAAACGCCAAGTTGTAGATCATCTTCCTTCTCGTAAATCTCAATGTGCTTCGGCAAATTAATTCTCAAGCTAATCATCGAAGACTCCTGGCGAGTGCAGTCGCTCTCTGCGAGCAGGATTGCATTCTCTCAACATTCAAGTTCATAAGGGCCATCAGTAAACGGGTCTCCGAACTAGCCCGAAAATTACCAGCACTGGCCGTCGCAGATACAACGTCCATTCCCAACTCTGCCTCCCTCTGCGCCACTAATGCCATTCCCATCGCAGACGCACATGCATCCGCCTCGCCGCCAAGACATCGCTCACACCAAGCAATCGCCAGATTTGAGGCATCAATTACATCCTGCGTCTGGTCATGTACATCATCCATTGTCTGGGCCAATGCAGCCGAACTCCAAACGATAACTCCAATAACAAAAAGTTTTCTAATCACCTTATGCCTCCTATCGGTAAAGACTCATGTCGCCTTCACATGTTAGTATGATGTTGTACCTGTCATATGGAAGATATTGGTATGCCTTCCTGAAACTACAGGCCAAAGGTCGGCGCCTCATGCCGTGAACCCGCAAGACCGCCCGCTCCTCCTTTCTCCTTCGAGCCTCCTCGTAGTCGCTTGGGCGACTCCTGTCGTATAAAGGAACAGGCTTAAAGTCAGGATCATAGTCTGCTCCCATCGCCACTGAGGCGAATATTAAAATTACACCAATCCATGCCTTCTTCGTCAATTTGAAACTCCTTTCTCCCACCAAATAGGGGTGGGTACTTTTGCCCACTTGGCAAATGTATTCTTTTCTTTCATGTAGTATAGGCGATATGCCTCAACCGCGTCATCCATCTTGTATGCCTCTGGCATCGCTTGAGCAAATTCCGTCAAACCTAGAGACTCAATTCCAGGAGAATGCCAAGCGCAATACATGATTACTCGCTCACTCTTGTGAGTCTTGCCGTACCTCTTTGTGTACTCTCGCGATAGAGCAAGCCCGTGGCGTATTAACCAGTTGAAGTTCTCTAAAGAGGATCTCGCCCATATCGCACACGGGTGGTTGTAGTGAGTTCTCTTGTATGGAACTTCTCCGCACTTTTCGCAGTAGTAATTCTCTTCGTATACGCCGCATAACAACTGCGCTGTCTCCAGTATCATCTTGACGACGTGCTTGTCGCAAGCGTACTGCGCCGCTACCTCAGGATCTTGGTCGAGAACAAAAATGTTCATCTCAGTCTTCTCCCCTCATCGCCCTAGTCTCACATCGACTGCATAGCGGCTCACCAATTACTTCCGGAAGAGTGTCACAACCGGAACATCGAAAACCCCGCCGCAACAATCTTACCCACCTCGCAAAATTACATCTGCTCAGAACCATCAATCGCCTCCTTTGTCCTGTCCTCGTTTGCCTCCTGACGCCAGGGGTTGAATGGTGAGCAACACCCAGCGCCGATTGCCAGTTCCCATTCGGAAACATGCCCCGCCCTGACCAAGCCGCACCAGTGGCGACCCGCCTCCTCGTCCCATTCCAGAGAACGACATGGCCCCTTGTGGGGACCATGATGCTCCACTCCCACAATACATACTGCTTCGTTGCAACAGTAGCCCGAACCGATGCAGGGCTTTGGTCGGTAATGAATCATTTTGCCTCCTTTTTTTTGATTACCCTATTGACGGTCGTAATGCAAGCGTAAGCGGCGATTATTTTCCGCGGCCTTCATTGATTTATGTGGTTAGGTGCTCATCGTTACAACTACGATTCGTAACCACGTTGTCTGATGCTAGCGGGGGTGTTATTATGCGCAGGGTTTGTTGTGAGCCGCGTCTGGTATTTGGACAATGAATGAGGTATCGGGATTTGTTTGGGGCTTATTGGTGGCTCAGAGCGCGCTTAAGGCCGTATTAAAAACCGTGTTACTCAAATTGAAACAATATGGACCAAATTGATGTTGTGTGCGAGCTGTTTATATTTTACTGGCTACCCAGGCCCGCGTGACTCGAAGGAAAAAAACGCGGGGCAATGCAGGTGGAGACCTCCTGTTGTCGTAGTCGAGGATGGGTTAGGACCGGAGGTTATATGGCCCTTGGTCTTTGAAGATGACTTTTGTGGGCAATACAAAGAAAAGCCTAAGACTTAAGATTGGAGACAAGCTATATCGTGTCGAGTTTGTTAAGAATGTCGCAACTCACGCATATGACTTGGGCGTTGGCGACGTAAGGAGCTCCAAGGAGAAGCTCGATGGATTAGTAGATTTCAATAAGCAGCTAATTCTTATTGATAGAAAGTTGCGACGAGAGGATCAGGAGTCTACTATCTTCCATGAGCTGCTTCATATATGCCTTCCGTATGCAAGCGAGAGGATGATCTTAAATTTAGAGGAAATGCTTTTTCCTCTCCTTAGGAAGCGGGGCTTAAAGTTTCTTAACTAATTTCATTTTCAAAATACCAAATATAGGGACTTATGCCGCATTGGTTGCAACGGTAAATCAAAAAAACAAATGCCAGGGGTAAGCTGGCGACAACCCCTGACGCATGGGCAAATAAAAAACGAACCTTCGGCAAGGAACCCTCGGTATCCCCTCGAAAGTTAAATCGCCTAGGCCACCAAGGCCCGGCGGAATTCTTACAAAATAAAAAGCCTGCCCCCCAAAGTAATCTGGGAGGCAGGCTAGTAACTGTTGGTGATTTACTTCCGAGGAACAGTCAATTCCCCGCAGAGGATCGCCTGCCATGAGAGAAGCAAGCTGCCGAACCACCTACGGCTAGGGCCTCAACCGAGCGGGGTAGGAACCGCTCGATCGAGGAAAACCATGAACTATCTAATCGCCCAAGTCTCTGCGAAAGGCCTTGAGCGATAACGGAGTGATGGGTGACTTCCTGGAGATCGCTTCCGTCAAATCGCGAATGGAATCAGACTGGCGTTCTAAGCCGTCATCTATTGCGCAAAGTGCCGCATGGATGCCCTCCAAAGCCCGGACTATTCGGGGAATATCTCGATCAAATAAACTTCCGCCAATCAACGTGCTGATTAAATTCATTGCATCCTCCCGGTCAATGGGTCCGCTCGGGCTTGAACCGAGGACCTACCGATTATGAGTCGGTTGCTCTAACCATCTGAGCTACGGACCCGAGAATGGCCCTGGCTTGCCTTCTCCCGGCCTTAATCCACTTGGTGGTACCCTGACATACCCCCAGAGAGAAATCGCGGCAGAGGCGAAGCCAGGGCTTATTTGCGGGGTGTTGATATTTCTTCCGTAAATTTCTGCAGCAGGATTTGGGTAGTTGGGGTAATTGCTTCGAAGATCGCGGCAATTTCGCGCAAGTTGTTTGAATTTGCGCATCTACAGGGTGTGTTTGTGCAAGATGTACATTGGGGCCGGGGCATTGTGTTTCCTCCTTTCGGAATAATCGCATTCCCGAGATCCCCCTTCAACCTAAGTCGAGGGGGGAATCTCGGAATTCGCTATCTAACTTGGATGTGTCTTACTTGACCCACTATAGACACGCCCCCAATTCCTTATTACTTAGGCAGGAGTGACACTAATGGGTTAGTTACGACACATCGACGTAGGTGGGTTAGCGGTATCTGCTCAGGTAGGCTTCCTGGGGTCGCCAGTGATTCACAAGGCTCTGAATCTGATCGGGCTCGATCAGGGGAGCCTGTGCGCGAACAAGGCCGGGACGACCTATGCAAGCCAAGAGATCGCCGGGACCGCCCAGCTTCTCAGCGCCCTTCTGGTCTAGGACCACCCGAGAATCAACAGAACTGGGCACTCGAAAACAAACCCGTGCGGGGATATTGGCCTTGATGAGACCCGTAACAACTTTAACAATGGGCCTCTGGGTTCCAATGACGAGATGCATACCAGCAGCCCTCGCCTTCTGAGCAATCCTGATAATAGGAGCCTCAACATGCTTGCTCTGCATGATAAGATCGGCGAACTCGTCGATGATGATGACGATCCTGTTCATCCTTGGCTCCATCGAATTCATACTATCCAGGTGGGAATTGTAGGAATTGATGTCCTGAAATCCCGCCCTTGCGAGATCGCGAAAGCGGTCGTCCATGAATCTTTCGAGCACCGACAGGGCCTCCACGGCTTGCCCCGTTTCGGTGAGGATTCCCATCAGTAGATGAGGGATTCCAGCATATCGCTGGAACTCCACCATCTTAGGATCGATCATCACAAGCTGCACCTGATCAGGATCACGAAGCGCCAGGATCGAAGAAACTAGCGAATTAATGAATACCGATTTACCTGACCCTGTGCTTCCGGCGACGATCATATGTGGCGCTTCTGCAAGATCTAGCGCGACCGCCTTGCCGTCAGGGCTAATTCCGAGAGGGACTGGAATCGCCTTATTCGCTAGTACGGAATTAAGGTGCCCCATGCGAATGGTCGGGGCAGCGCCGCTATCCACCTCGATGCCGATGCTGCTGGAGCCCGGAAGATGGCCGAGGTCGCGAATGCCATGCACGCCAAGGCGCACGCCGACATCTGCGATGATCTTACTCAGGGACTTGATACTGGTAAGACCAACCGGGGATAGCTGGTAGATGGTGCTGGTGGGGCCAACCTGCACCCCGGTGACATTGGAATTAAATCCAAACTTCGCCAGGCAAAGCTCAAGAGCTACTGGCTTGACTGGCGGCTTTAAATTGAGATCACCTCCTTCGACCCGCAAGATTTCTTGCGGTGGGAGTTCCCAATTTATCTGGACAGGTTCGTAACGACGCGCACCTGTCGCCCATCGGAAGATTCCCTGAATCTCCTTGAAGATTCCCATGATGCCTCCTTTGTCTGGTTTCCGAATTGGGAGTCCGGAAACAAAAGACCCCCGAGAGCGCCCGACACGCTCCCGAGGGTCTAATTGGTTTCGCTAGGGAAGGGGGAAAAGGAGGCAACCAAAACCCCCCTTGTCGGGGCAAAACCCACAGCATGCTCCCCTTGCAATTGCTGCAAGAGGGAACATACCCCTTCCCTAGCCTTCCGTCAAGAATTGCTCAGGCTTCTTCCTGAACTCTCCAGACATTCTTCTCGTCGCGAACAAACTGAGGGTTCCTGCTCAGGGTGTACCGCACCGAGGGGATATTGATGCCAGTCGCTTCCGCGATGTCTCGCACCGTCGCCCCGCCGCTATCCGACAGGTGCTCCGTAATGTCCGACAGGTTCTGGCCGCGAGGGCGGTTCCTCCCCATCGGCTGCCCAAGGAGTCGAGATACCGTCTGGTTCAAGACCGCGACCTGCTTCTTCTTATGACGCAGCTCGGCGTAAATCTCGTCAACGCCTGCGAGCTTGTCCTCCAAGGCTCCAATTTCCAATTCGAGAGCCTGAATCGATGCCTTGATAGGCTCCGCGAAATCCGTAACTTCTACTGCTTTCTTTGCCATTCGTTTCTCCTTTTGAGGTTTTCCCTCGTTGTGTTTCCTACTTGTAACCATCTATTTGTAAGGGTGCAAGGGGTTAGTCCATCGAGTTTCGAATATTTTCGAAAACTTCGATGGGAATGATTTCTGTGAATACTGGTTGGTTGGTAATTTTCAGATTTGGTCGTGACGGTTCCCAAGAGACCCAGGAAAGCCCTTCCTCGTATACATGAAGCTCGGGGTGCTCCGGAGTATATCGGAACGGTCGATTTCCTCTCTCGTCTTTGAAGTCGTATTCGAGAGGGATTTGCATCGAGCCTACGTTACTTAGGCACTCGACGATATGGCTTCCCATTTCGTTATCTTCCAGGGAACCAACTGCGTAATAGATTAGGTGGTCCCTGAAAACCATATGACTGATTAATTTATCTCCACATTCCTCCTTTGAATTCATGAAGGTTCTATATCGCTTGAGTAGCATGTCCAGGTTGTCGGGATTCAAGAATAGATATCCAAAGTGAAACTTGGTTTGCATTGCGCTTTCGGAGTAATCCAGCTTAAAGCCCATTGATAGGTTGTTGCGCAAAAGATCCTGGTGGGCATTCTCTAGGGTTTGTTCTTTTTTCTTTTCTAGTGCGGGTTTGATTGAGATGATATTATTCTTCATTAAACAGTGATCCTATAAATCCAAATACAACAAGTAGTACGGCTATGGGCCATAGGCCAATTAGACATAAGATAAACAGAAAGGTTACCGCAGAGCTATCGTACTTGTCGAATAGATCATTAACATTTCTGTCCATTCTGCTGTATCTTCTGCCCATTACTGCTCCTCCTCTTCAGTTCCGCCTTCTTCCGCGAAAGGCACGCTTTTACATTTCGGCTGTGCTCTTGCGACATCTTCAAGGTCGTAAAGGTCGAATCCCCAGCGCCAACACATCCAGCCGACTTGATGGTCTCTAGCACCGCCAGCCCGTACTGTATGGCAAAGCGAACACCCTCAAAATCTCCATCGTTGCACTTCTTCTCTGCTACTGTATCAGCCTCGACATCCAACCTCTCCGTTGGGCGCACTTCACCGTGTTAAGGTAGTTTACCGCGACTTGTTGCATTTGCGCCTCGATGGCCATAACTGTACCCAGCCGACCACTACACCCGGCCCGGTTGAGGGCCTCTACTCGCTGATTCGTCAGCTTCATTGCGGCGACCGCACCGTCGAAGTCTCCGCCCTCGCAGCTCGCTTTCGCTTTCTCAGACGCCCGGGCTGCACCCTTGGCGTTTTCCTTACAACTCCCCGCCTCTGCGCTCGTCGCCAGCATCGTCGCTAGCACCACTGCCATTCCAATCTTCTTCATCATCTCTTGTCTCCTTTTGTCTGTGGGGGTCTCCCTCTGTTGTGGGGTTTCCCCCGTTCGTCTTTGCAGGTTTCCATATTTAGCATCTTTCATAAATCCTCATTACTGCTCCTCCTCTTCATCACAGTGGTCTTGCTCGTAACATATGGTTTGTCCGTTGCTGTAAGTGTAGCACTGCAAGTCCCCTGGGCCGCAAGCGCCACAGCCAGAGGCAAGGGTGCCTAATAGCATCGCGAGGAATGCGATCATGAGAAGAAAGCAGATTCTTCTAGCTAGGCTCTTCATTGGTTGCCTCCTCGCAGGTTGCGTACATTCGCCCGTCGCGGTTCAGTAAAATACATCGCGCTCTGGGCAGTGGGGTGGTTGGGTTATCCTCGAAGAGGAAAAACGGAGCCTGATAGGGATTGTATAAAACTCTTTTTAATTTAGAACGAAAGTCGTGATGCCAGGCCATTGGTGCGATCGTGCCTCGGGCAAATGCATGGACATTTTTCTTGCCTTCGCGAAGCACGCGCTGGCGACCTCCTTCTTGGACGATTAGCTCGCAATCTCTGAGAACCAATGCGTCTGCATGGAGCAGGAGTCGGTCGCCTTTCTCCAGAACGCTCCAGCACTTTCGGTTAAGGTTGCGGTAAACCTTTACGCAATCTAACATTGTTGCCTCCTTTCATAAGGGTGGGTGGGGTGGGTGCCGGGGGGCGGTGAGGGGGGGGGTGCCCCCCGGCGTGTTCCCTACTCGAAGGTTACGATTGCCCACTCCGTATCGGTCTTGTGGATGCGGACAGCCCGACCTTCTGGCATGAGAATTCCGGTGAAGCTGGATTCCGAATTAACCGCCTTGCGAGGGGCGGCGGCCTTGGACCGCTTGGTGGCGGCGCGAGGGGCGGCAGGGGTCGCCCCCGCCTTGGCCTGTCGTTTCCAGAAGTAGTAGGTCTGTTCGGTGCGACCGTGCTTCGTCATGATGTCCTTGACCGAAACTCCGCCGGGGCGAGAGGCGATCTCCTGCATGATCTTGGCACGCTCTTCTGGGGTGATTGCTTCTTGGTTCTTCTTCTCAGACATATCGATTCCTTTCCTGTGTCAGTGCATCAGGGTTTGGGGGGCTTTGCCCTCTTTAATTGCCGCGAAGTCGCGGTGCTTCTTCTCCCACTCAGCGCCTGTTGCTTGCAGGAGAGGTTCGGTCTCCGTCTGGAGATCGGGATTGATTGGCAGGCTCTTTTCGAGCAGATCCAATACGGCTTGCCGATTAAACGGCATCTTGCACCCGCCGAAGTAGAGATCGCCGTTTGGGTTGAGATAAGTATCCTGGTCCTCGACGAAGTACGCTTCGGCGCTGCTGAAACGGAAGGAAGTGGTGCGTCCTCCTCGCATGATCTGAATAGCCTGCTCCTGGGTCAGTAGGCATTGTCCGGATTTGTAATCACCATCCTCCTTGTCGCCAAACTTGCCATATTGAAAGTGTGCAGCCCAGACTCCGTTGCTCACGGGCAGGGGTGCCAATTTAACCTGAATCATTTTTGCCTCCATTGTTGTTGGTTATTCGCCGAGAGCGTCGCGCTCTTGGGCGAGCTTATGCAGGTAGTCTTCCTGACCTGCGGTTTCAATAGCTCGGGAACAATGTTCCTTACGAACTATTGCGATTGCCTCCTCTGCCGTAACATCGGGGTGAGCGACCAGATACAAAGCTGCAAGAGCAGTCCCTGTTCGGCCATGGCCCCCATGGCAGCAGACCTTAGTAACTCCTTCTGGAAGAAGGTCAAGCAACTCCGCCCAGAATGCGTACTGGACAGGTGGAACTCCCATATCTGTCCAGTGCAGCCTCAGAATGGGTGGATCAACAACCAATTCCTTGAGAGAATTAAATTGCTCGTCTCCCTCAACGAATGGCTTGTCGGTTCTGCCCGAGCTGTACAGCCCAGCGCAGTCAACTACCAGCGCAGTATGCGCCGGGTTGAGATGTGCGCCCGACGCACCGGCGATGGTCTTGGTGTAACATCGTCCTCCTTCCTCTTCGTATTCGATGGAGAAAAGCTCCTCGTCTCCATCGTGCCCGCCGCAATAAGGTCGCTTGGGCAATTTATCGGTGAAGCCAAGCTGGGCCTGGCCGTTCTTGGATGTCAGGCGTCGGTTAACTTCTGCCGGATCATCTGTGATCAATTCATCGAGTGGCGTCATCCACTCCTCCTCCTCATCTTCCTCGATCTCTTCGTAATCAACCTGTTCATAGGCGTCGAAGATGTCAAACGATTTCTTCTTCTTGCTCATGCTGCCTCCTAGATTAGATTGGATTCCCTGATCTCTTCGCCAGAGAAGTCCAGAATGATGATGTTGTCATCCTCGTCAACGAGAATGCGCTTGCTGGTTTCGCCAGTTGGGTCTGGGATCTCCCGCAAGGCGAAGCGGATGTAGGGGGTTTCGGTTGCCCATGAGACAACCTTGTGGTCGAGCCCGCGAACCATGTCGGGGTTCAGGACGGGAATGTCCTTGGTCTTGTAATTTACCTTGCCAGTCACCTTGTACTGCAAGTGAAGGATATGATTGCGCATCACGCCTTGGATTTGGGTGATCTTGGGCTTGGGCTTGGGCTTGGGCTCCCCGCGAACTACATGGCTCGGGTACTTGTGCGATTCTACCTTGTGGAACAA
>Ga0208019_1002114_pt1 | contig 10163 bp, 10 predicted proteins | sample CB_VirMetaG_5_FD_184540 | JGI IMG/M metagenome (GOLD analysis project Ga0208019, IMG submission 184540) | Freshwater to marine saline gradient viral communities from Chesapeake Bay - CB_1508_1D Viral MetaG (SPAdes) (version 4) | ecosystem: Environmental > Aquatic > Marine > Coastal | place: USA... | reverse complement strand
CAATCCTGTTACGAAAGGTTCTGTTTCTCGTTGATCAGCACTATGTTCGTTCCGTCATAGAAGAACTGGAACAGATCAAGCGCATCGTTGGTCGCAGTCACGGCGGTCGCCCCTCCACCGGCTGCTGTCAATAGCGTAGGCCAAGTTACATTCAAGGTGTTTACTCCCTGCTTGATGAATACGTTGTATATCGTTCCCTGCACAGGATTGCTAAACGATAGTGTTACGCTTGAGGTAGAGTCGTTGATGTCAACCAAGAAGTTCGAGTATTTGGCCATATCCAGAGCTTGGCTTGGATCTGCGCCGGTCAGGGTATGGGACTTCTGCTCGCCAGACGGAATAACATCGTCGCCAATCGTAAACCAGTTAGTGCCGTCAGAATAGACCTTGATGTACCCGTAGTCAGTTGAGATAGTTGCTGTAGAGGCCCCGTCGATTGTCTCAGATGCCTCGGTGGCAATCGTGATGTTATTTGTGGCTGCTCCACCGCTTTCATCCTTGATGATGATCGTTTTGCCGTCAATCACATCGTCTGTGTCAAGAGTGACAGTTCGCGCAGCAGATGTGTCGGTGACACCAATGAGAGCCTCTCCTGCAGAGTTGACGGATGCCGCAGTTGAAGACCTTACAACCCTACCATTGGCCAACTTGTTGATCGAGTTCACGCAGTCGATGGAATCAGTGAGGTCCGTAACAACCTCGCCATATATTTCAGCGATGGCGTTCTGCGACCCGGACGTAACGATCTCGATTCCGTAGCCTTCATATTCAGCAAGTGCTCCAGGCGTAACGTACACAGTAAACGAGCAGTCAGTAGTGAGTCCAACAACAGTGTCACCGGAAATGCTGCCGTCACCAGAATGGTTTTCGATTGCAAGAGGCGTAAATGTCGGGCCTGACTTTGTAAAGCCAACAAAGCGCACTTGTGTCGGTTTCGACTTTGGTCCTTGGGTGTAGGTGAATTTCCCTATCTTTTTGGTGCCAGATGTGAATTCTTTGTATAGAAATGACCCATCGGTAACAGTTCCGATACCGGTGTATGCCGTTGTGCCAGTGTTGCCGTCAAAAGCATTTGTAGGTGGGTTCGTTCCGCTAGTGGGCGCCGGGGTTGTTCCATCAGACTCAACCCAATTTGCCGTGCCAGGAGTCAAATTCAGGTCATTCTGCCCACTGTAAGAAAGCCCACCAGCGATGTCCCAAAGTGATCCACGATCACCAGAGTTGTCGAGTTGCTTGGCCCATGTGGATCCGTTGCTCAGATACATTCCATTGGCCGAAGTTGTGCCGATGACGAACCCCCATCGCCCCGAGTTACTCGCAGCAGGGTAGGAACTTTCGAGGAGTGCGGCTGTCGTGTCACTTCCAGCGATGTCAAGGCTAACGGCCTCCTTTGTTACATCGTCAAGCGATTCGCTATCGAGTGCTGTCTGAGTAAGCCTGTATAGCGTGTCAGGGCCAGCCGTCAGCAGGACGAGCGATCCGCTTGCCATCGCCTTTCCGAATGCGGTTGCCGATGTGGCAACAGTGAGGATTGCCAAGTCGGCAACATTCTGAGCCGTCACCTTCTTGTTGGTGGAACCCTCAGAAGTTACCAGAAGCTCGGTCCCTACCGGTGTCGTGTTCTCAGTGAGTGCAGAAATTTTTGAGTCAGCCATTTTATTCCTTCAGTAAATAATCGCCAGATTCGAGCAGGATGAAGTCGCCGCTCTCAAGCTGCAAGGCATCAGCACTAGGTCCCATACCTGCGGCCTCTGCATCAAACACATCCTGAAACAATGCGCCGAATAGCGCATCGTCCGACGATTTTGATGTTGCGGACCTAAACGCGCTCATCTTGACCTACAAACCAAGCCTGTCGTTGTGGGCAGCTACAGTTACGTTGCCTGCGGTTGTGTTCTTGTATAGAATATAGGTGCCGGGGCTGGTTATTACAGTCTGGTTTCCGGTGGCAGTAAGCTGAACCTGGTTCCCGTCATAGTAGGCGTCGAACGATGTTGCACCGGAATCCTGGCTCATCTTGATGTCAACAGTCTCGACTCCTGCTAGCCCTTTTGCGGTAATTGTCGTGGGAACATCACTCTGGCGAAGCTGAAGCATGTCGCTGGTGACTTCAGCAGTGGTCGCGTTGATATAAATAGTTGCCATCTTTCTCCTTATTTTACGTTTGTCAGTTAATTCACAAGCCTATCACTTATTCAAATTCAAGTATTTTCATTGATGCGATTACGTCTGTCGTCGAGGTTAGAGCCCGCGCATAAATGACAATTAAGTCAGAATTGTCAGAATCGATACTCTGGACGCAAAGCGAATGGGTGTCCTCAAACCTGCTCTGGCTTGTCGTCTGTCCACTGCCCCTATTGTTTGCCGGGATAGTGAACTCTGTTATGGTGTGGTTGTCACCGCCAGATATTGTCGGCTGACCAAGGTTGTACTCAATTGCTGAATGGGTCGCATCCATGTCTACCCACGCGCCTCCAGTTACGGACGTTGGTGCATGGATTATTGCAACCCTAAAGTGGGCATTCTGATCGCTAGACAGGACATTGACCTCCAGCAGTTTCAGTATACGTCGAACCGCCTTACTCCCGAATGAGTTCTTGAGCCTTGCAACAAGCACGACCTCTTCTGATGTGCCAACATTTACAGCAGCACCATCGTTGCTAAATGCCCAATCTGATCCTGTTTGCCTGTGGCCACCCTCAGCAACGACATCGACGCAAACCATCTTCATCTGGGTTGCGCTTGCCGCTGTACCAGTGTTCTCTATCTCATAGCGAACCGGCAGAGACGGCTTCCCGATAAACGGAACTGCCCCAGAGCCAAAGGCATCATACTTGTGGACAGGGATGAAGCCATTATCATAACTGATGAGCCCCCATGTTACACCAATTGCGCCCTGCCACAGATATTCAATTGCAAACAGATATAGCCTATTCCCCCAGTCGCTAATGGTTATCCCGCTAGGCCCAGTTCCGTCCAACTTGTCGATGTTCCAACTAGACTGGGCCACCCTGTTATTGACAGGCGATCCGCTAGTTGAAGTGCGGCGAACAACGCCCATGTTTGTTCCGTTGTCCTCAAAGAATAACCCGCCAGCGTCATCGAACATTCCGATTCGCTGAGCAACATTCGCTTTTGTTGATGCGAACACTCCAGTACCCTTGAACAGAACAGGCGACCCCGCAAGGTACGGGCAGTAATAAAAGCTCTGTCGCGTAACCTTATCCCCGCTTGCCGTGGTTACGTCCATTTCGACGCAGGAGCAGTCATAGTTAAAGGTCGAGGATCCAGAACCGGCAGTCTTCTCCAGGACCGTATGGTTCTTCATCGACTGCGCCGTGAACGTATAGACAGTCTCCTTCTCGGATGTGCGGAGCCTGCCGGCAAGATCGAGATTGTGCCCAGACTTGCCTATGGCGATGCTATTGCATCCAGATTGTCCGAATATCGACATCTATAGCCCTAGCCTATCGGTTGCAACAGCAGCAGTTACGGCACTGAGCGTTGCCCCCTTAGAGAACCTGAACGTGCCCGGTCCAAGGAGGATCGTCTGGTTATTTGTCGCAGTTAGCTGCACCTTGTTACCGCAATAATATGCGTCAAACCAATTGGACCCGTCATCGTGAGTTATTTGCAGATCTACAGTCTCGGTTCCAGAAAGCCCGCTTGCAGATATCGATGTTGGGATATCGCAAGTCCGTATCTGAAACTTATCGCTATTGACAGATGCAGTAGCGGCGCTTATGTAGATTTTTGCTGCCATATATAATTATGAGGGGGCGGCAACCAAAGCTGCCACCCCGACATAAGTTTTTCCTACGCCTCGATGCTTGGAGTCGAGGTGTACGCGATGGAGATGCCGTAGAACGTGGCGTCTGCGTCAAGGGTATCCCCGGACGCCGCAGCTTCCCTTCGCAGGTTGAGATACAGAAGCTCATCCGTCGAGGCAAGTGTGCTAGCGGGAATCGTCAACGCATCACTGATATTCAGCGCGTCAGCCGTGGTGGAGTCGGTGTCGGTGGTCGTGAGGTTGGTCACAGTCGCACCGATATCTTCACCGGAAGCACGGGCAATATAGTCGATGTCCCAGATCGCATCGCCGCCTGCGGTGTCAGCAGAGGACCAGTAGACCTTGATGGTCATGGCCTTGGAAACATCCACGTTGTCAGGCAGCACGATATGAGTATCGGCCTCTTCGGCAGTCGTCTTGTCAAAAGCAAGTCCAGTAGGCTTGCTGCTGCCAACTGCTCCAGCGGTCGCGTTGCCAATGTCGCTGAACTGGGTAAAGGGAATATAGATCTTTCCCTGCATTCCGTTGAGCAAGGAGACGAGATCGCCTTGGCTCATTCCTGTTTTCTTGATGTCACTCATGATTCATTCCTTAGATTGATGTATGGGATTGTTTTATACCTGGAGAAAGGGCTCAGATTGTAGATCGGTATTTTGTAGCAATCAAGTTGGCGCTCGATATGTTGCTGCTGTTTGTCGTACCATTTGTCCTGCTTTTCGCATGTGCAATCGAGCGCATCTGTTTTAAGACCGATATCTCTACGCTCCTTGAAATAGTGATTGCCATCCGCATCAGGGCATCCGTCCAGACCTATGATATAAATGCTACTCGCGCCTAGTTGGTATGCTACCGATATTGCTACACCAGTTGATCCATGGCCGTTTTCGACATGGCCGTTCCGCACTCCCCAGTCTTCAGATTCTTGGTTCTCTTTTTTGAACCATTCCTGCCGCTTGCAATCCTCGATATAACCATGAAGGACATCGAGAGCCACGAAATAGTCAGGAGTAAAAAGCAGTTTAATGCGGTTGATTCCAACAGTGAAGCCGTTCCAGTTTTCGTAGAACTCTTTCGGATACAAGTCTAGGGATGGGCCATTGGCGCATACCAGAGCAGCCTCGCCGTCTCTGGAGCCCGCAAGCCCATCCCTAAACATGTCAGGCATAATCAGCCTTAGGTGATGCTGAAGAAGTCAACGATAACGTCGATAACGGCAGCGTCAGTGGCGTGTCCCATCACGAGGTCGATGGTGTCAGCAGAGGTGTAGGTATAACCTGCACCAAGGCAGCGAGCATCAGTCCCAACAATACCACTGGTGATCGTGCCAGCGGTAGCGTTGAGGTTCGTCGAGGCATCCCAACCGGCAGCAGAGTCACCATCGCCAACAGTGGCGGTGCAGGTCGCGCCTTCGGCAGTGACAACCTTGATGTGGACGTTGCGAACGACAGTCCCGGCAGCGATGTTCATCACCTGCACGATATTTGTGGCCGCGACAGGTCTTTCGCTGAAGTCGATTCGGGCATACCCGCGACCAGCACCCGTGTGGGAATAGGGGGCAGCGGATTTGTCAGTGAAGTAGGTAACAGTAGTAGCCATTCTATTTTCTCCTTTCGGTTAATTAGGCGTCAGAAACTTGGGTGCGAGCACTGTACATACCAACAACGCCGTAATCCTGCGAGCCGAACTCGGGGCGACCGGCGGCACTGACGTAGTTGAAGTTGATTCCGATCTGGCGACCATAGTCAAACATCTCCTCCTTGATCTCGGGGCGCTGCCCCCAGGCCCAAGCCATAGCGCCTGCACCCATCATGAAACCCTTCGCGTATGCGATATTCGAGCCAGCACCACCATCGGTAAAGATGTCAAAGTTTTCGTGGGCGTAAACAACGATGTTGTTCCAGACGAGATCGGCTTCCTTGAACAGCGGGTTGTCCTGTCCACGGCTAGCAGCATCACGCAGGGCCTCTTGGATCGTGGCATCGTTCCACAGATCGTAGTATACATCATTGTGGCAACCATATACATACACGCCGCGACCGCCGCCGACATTGACCTTGCGGATGGCATTCTGGCTACGATTTCCACCAGTTTCCATCCAGGTCTTCGCCTGCACGAGCTTCTTGGGGGTGATGAGATCGGTCGCAACAAATGTTGCCGTCGAGGTCGCGCTGCCGCCATAAAAGACCTTGTTGGGGTCGTCGGCTTGGAGCGCATCGAAAAGCTGCTCGTCAATCACTTCGCCGCCGCGCTCTTGCAGCCGCTCACGATGGACCTTGGGCAGATCCCAAGCAGGACGCTTCGCATCGAGCTTGGCCTTGTAGCGAACCGCCACGTTCTTCTCTTCGAGAGTGAGGTTGAAGGTGTGGTGGTCGAGGCTCCCCTCGTTGTTCTCCACAGTTCCAGCCTCACCAATCGGTGCGAAACTAAAGCGGGGAACGAGATCGACAGAAACGCGATCACCAGAGGCGCCGTCGAGCTTGTTGTTCATGTACATGATGGAGTTGAAGCCGCCGTCACCGGCAAGCCTACCCATCCAAAACGTCTCTTTCACGCTAGCGCGAAAGGTCTGCTCTTCATAAAGTTTCTTCGCACTGGCATCGCCAGTTGCAACAGTAGTCGTAGCCATTTTTTATGCTCCTTTTCTGAGTTGTTTGAGTTGTGCCTCCAATTCACTGTCGCTCATGTTCATAATGTCACGGCGACTCATCGGAGGGATTGCGCCAGAATTACTGGCAACGCCACTCGTTCCACCGGTAACAGTCTGCCTGTTCCTGGTGGCCTGATCTATTTTCCTGGCAAAGTCCTCCTTGCTCATCTGGAGTTCACGCATCTGCACCTGCAATTGCTCGGCAGCGCGTCTTGACTTGATTGCCTCTGCGGACATCATCAGGAAAGTGGCATCCGCATTAAATGGGTTCGCCTTGAACTGCTCAAGAGTCTCGGTAATGGCGGGATCATTCTCGCCAGAGAGATTCTTGACCATGTTGGCGATCTCAGGAACGTAATCAATAAAGTCAGGGTAGCGCGAGGTAATCATTTCTCTCTGACGTTGTATTGCCTGTTCCTGGAGCATGTGCGATTCGTTCGCACGTTGCTGTTCGAGTCTTGCGAGTTCTCTGATTTTCTCCATCTTCTGCCTGGGTTCGAGCAGATCAAAGTCATCCTCAAAGCTCTCTTCAGACTCCTGCCTACGGCGCTCCTGCATCTCTTGCAGGGCCTTCTTCATCTCGCCGTAGTCAGTCTCTCGACGAGCAAGCATCTTCTGATAACCCTCCATTTGCTTGGAAAGCTCAGCGATCTGTGCCTTGTAATCTGGCTCTTGCGCGTCATCCTTTTCAGCTAGCCCCTCGCTTTCTTCCAGCGTCTCGGTGTCGGATGCTTCCGATTCGCCCGCAGACTCGGAGGCATTTTCTCCCCCGGCCCGTGCGCTGTAATCGGCAAGTTCGCTATCGCTCATCTCGGCGAACGAGGTCTCTGGCGCTTCAATTGTGGCTGCTTCCTCTGTGCTCATAACAATTCCTTTCGCGGCTTTCTCAGTAGAGTGTTTCCGCTAATAGTTGTAAATATCTTGCCCTTGCGGTTGCTGTCCTTCCGCAGGTGCTCCCTGTTGCATTCCGAACATCTGCCCATAGACAGCGTTCTTGATCTCGTCAGGCGCAGATTTGAGAAGCTCCGTCTGGTTCTTCTGGTTCTCTGCCGCCGCAGCCGACTCCCGCTGCATCCCCAATCGCTGAAGTATTTTCCCCTTGTTGACAAATGGGCCACTTTCAATGATCGAGTCCTCAAGTCCCGGCACGCCTTGGTGGGCCAGTTCCATAAGCTGAAGAAAGGAAAGATCCTTCATGGTTTTCGTGTGGGAAGACTCCTCAACAACGATATCGTATTGAGCGAGATCAACATCCTTCATGATGCGCTCAATCTCCTCAGGCCCAAGATCAACTACATTCGTATTTACCTGCACTCCGGGATTGCTGATGCCGCCAACAATGCGGGCCATACGCGCCGGGGTGTAGAAATCCTGAATGTAGGCGATAATCATGCGCCCAAGTTTGCGCTTTGCCCTCGACAAGTTGTCGAACAGGTAATCGTTACTGACAAGCGACTGTCTACGCCTGATCAGCATCGCCTTGCCAGAAGCATCGGCGGCACCAAAGCCAGCAGCCTCGGGCGGGATCCCCATGATCTCATTCAGCTTGCGGGAGCTGATTTCTTCCATAGAAATGATCTCGTTCGGGAACTTGCCGCCCTCGATTTTGACCGGCGGGCGAGCGATATCTTGAATCATCTGCACAAAGCCTGCCTTGGCAGAGTTTCTGCGGAAGCTATCGGCCCCACCCTCATCAAGGAACGTATCAGGCCCAACAAACCACCCATAAGCAGACATTTTGTTGACTGCATCCATGGCTTGGGAGTGGCGCTTGTTGATTTCGCTCTGAAGGTCTTTCACATCCTCAACCTTGCCCTGGAACCTGCTGCCGTGTTTCGTTGCATAGGTCGTGACAAGGTGGAAGTCATTTGCGTTCTCTGGCAACTCAAGCACCTCGGTTTCGAGGAACACGCCACCGGCCACCTTGGTGACCCTCATATCATGGCGAACGCGCTCGATAACCCTGAAGCCTGGAATCATACGGACCATTGCCGCATCCTTGCGGTTCATGTCGGCAAGACTCTCGGCAAAGTCATCCTGCGGAAACAGGGCAATCTTAACACGCTTGAATTCCTTTTCCCAGCACTCAAACACGGCAAAGTCCTTCTTCATGGAGTCCACGAGTGCGGTTGAGTTGATCGTCACCTGCTGAGATTTGCCTTGGCCAAGCTCATACTGCCTGCCCGGATACCTATGACCAGAACCACTATCCTCAATGAATGTCTCCATGTAGCTCTGAAGCTCACTAGCCCTGTCTGGGAAGAGTTGCTTCAGCTTGGAGAGCGAGAAGCGATCGAATTTGACCAAGTATTCCATGTCTGACTGGTCAAGCCGCTCATGCGGACCAAAGCGGACCTTGCTCCATGGGAAATGCTCAACGCATATCTCGCCCTCGGAGGTCCTGTCGTAGTCGATTTTGATATTGAAGACGCCACGGCCAGCAACAACCGAATCACGGAAGCTCGTTGTCTCCTCGTAAATATAATCGGACTTGTCCATTACATGCTTGATCAGCATCGTGAGGACATCGGCAACGCGCTCGTCACCATTTTCGACGGGCTTGACATGGATATCGCTGCGATTCTGGGCCTGATGACCGACAAGCAGGTCCACCTTCGGCTTGATCTCGTTGATCGTCAGGGCAGCGCGCTGATCGGCATTGAGGCGAGCCTTTGCATCACTGGGCCATTGACCCGGACCAATGTAATAGCTATAGGAAGATTCTCCGTCCGTTACGGATTCGCCCTCTATGCCATCGGCCTCCTTGAACAATGCGTGGACCCTAGCAACGCGCTCATCGTCTCCCATCTTCTTGCGGCGCTTGCTTACAAAAATAGGCGACCCCAGCTCATGAATGTGGCCCTCGGCCTCTGCAATCACCCAATTGCCTTCGCTTAGTGGCTGTCCGGTCGCCTCATCTATTTGGATATCGTAGTACACCTCATGGGTGTGGCCATCCTTTGCCGGGCTCATGAGCCCAACGCCCTGCATGGCCAAGTAGACCATGTGGGAGTGATTTTCGGCTTGTAGTGCCTTCGCTAGAGCACCTGGCATACGGGACTATCTGGTCAGGATGAGCAGTTATGCTACCATGCTGTACATCCTTTGCAACCCCTCTGTACATTAAATGTACATCTATATGCGGGTGCTATATATAAGAGTAGCCGAATCCGATGTTTTGCTATGCAAGCATAAAAGACCGCGAATCTGCGTCATATCTGGTTGTCCCGCCACGACGATTCTCCCTCTTATAGCGCCTTTTCTCACTGACAGGCTTCAGCATGTAGGCGTCATGAAGGTAATAGCTGAGCATCAGTGAATCTGCCCTGTCAGGCGATCTTCCAAGCCTTTTGATGATCGAATCCTTTGATTCAACGATGGTTTTGCCGCTTTCTGTGCGGTATTTGATGATAGACAACTCCTCCCTGAGCGATATGTCATTCGGAATATCAATCATGCCCTTTTCAAAGCAGGTTCGCAGACGCCACCAAAGCTCATCGCGCTTGCGCCGAAAATCATCCCTTGAAGATGAGGCCGAGGCAATAACGCTATGTGTCTGGCTAAACATGCGCCTCAATGAGTCGTATACGCCTTTTCCAACGGCAATAGCGTCGATGCAGATGCCAACGATCTCAATATCCTTCTCGGAGCGATACATTTCAACGTAATCCATGATCCTGCTTGCCTGCTCCAGAGAATCAATCTCGTTGATCTTGATCTGTTCAA
>Ga0208019_1002113_pt1 | contig 10164 bp, 7 predicted proteins | sample CB_VirMetaG_5_FD_184540 | JGI IMG/M metagenome (GOLD analysis project Ga0208019, IMG submission 184540) | Freshwater to marine saline gradient viral communities from Chesapeake Bay - CB_1508_1D Viral MetaG (SPAdes) (version 4) | ecosystem: Environmental > Aquatic > Marine > Coastal | place: USA... | reverse complement strand
AAAACAATACATTATATAATTATTTCCATTAGTATTTACTTCCGACCTAGTACCAATAGACACTGTTGTTGATGTAGGAGCAATATCATTCCACCAACCTGCACCATTAACACCACCATAAGCATCATATAAATTTAATCTTAACGCATTAGTAAAACCTAAAGTGTTTACCATTTGAACACCCCAATCTGCACTTGATGACCTATTCTTTACGATAACCATATCTGGAACAACACCGAGTCCATGACCAACAGTGGCATTACTTCCTGTTCCTGTATAACTAACTATAGAAAATCCTGCAGTCGTATCTGCTTGAACTGTGGAAGTAATGGTTCCATCACTGTTTGAGGAAGTAGTGCCACCATTGGCTTTCCAGTTCCAACCAACAAAAGTTGTACTAGTTGCATTAACATCTGTTTCTGAACCTAAACTAAATCCATCTGAATCATAAGAAGTTAAAGCATTAGCATTAGTTTCTTCAGCATTTGTAATATTAGAATAAAGTTGTTTGCCTGTTCCTCTAGTGGAATCCATAAGATAATGGTATGCCGTAGCACTTCTTTTTTTTATCCAAACAAAATCGGGTTGAAATCCTACTCCTGTAATTGATGTAGAACTTCCTGTACCTGTATATAAAACAGTATTCATATACTCACTCCCATCATCAATCGTAGGTGCAAGTTCTGTGGCTAAATTCTTTGTACACATTGCTAAAAACCCTGTTGGTGGAGCGTATTCAAAGTTTCCATATCCGTTCCCATCAGCATTACCACTAGAAACCGTATAAGGTGGATTACCAAAATTCCAAGACTGTGTGGCATATTCTGGTCCACTAGCAAAAGCGTAGGTTCTTCCAGCAATCATTGCTGTGTTGTAGGGCATAGGATTTGTTCCTGCGGCAGGATCACCACTATTATCCCAACTGCCATTAACACCAAACCATATTTTTTGATTATCACAGTCTAATGCAATATTAATTATATCCCCTACCAAAATATTACTTCCAAAACTTGTAGAAATATTACCAAAGTTAGGAGTATTATTGTTTTTGTAAGTACCTGTATCAGATCCATTTCCATATAAAGCCCAAGCATCTCCCTGAGTGTTCGATCCAAAAACTGTATTAGGGTTGTTCATGTTATTCATCCAATCTGATGCAATACCACTGAGCTCCATTACACCACAGTTAAAGTTGTTTGTAACTGCATCTATTTTCATTTCAGCGTACCACTTACCACTAGAAGCACCCATGTTTGCAGGTAAATACATCCAAGCGGATGTTACTTGGTGAGTTAAATTTCCATTACTTAAAACATGATTTGTATTTGTTCTACATAGAGCATTTATTGTAGGAAAAACATTAGAAGGTGCATCTGTCGTCTGACGACCATTACCAGATTTAGTAAAGTTGTTTCCATTCCCGGAGCTATCGGCTCCCAAATCACCACTATTAGAAAACTTTAAATTAAATCCATTGGTTCCATACGATCCTGAATAACCTTTCGGTTTCCATATACCTGTGGAATCAGTCTGACCAAAGTCTGTGGGGGATAATGCTTGTCCGTCTATGAAATAAACTTCTGCCATGTAGCCATCAAAATCCTGAATCACACTAGAACCACCTACACCGTGTTCAACATTGGTATTAATATTCCAAGTGCTGTCTTGTGCAGGGTAACTAGCAGTTCCAAAATCAGTAATTTGAACCCCATTAATATAAATTTTCATTCTATTAGAGTCCGTTGCCTGTGTTGTATCAAGAACACATACTATGTGATACCAAGCAGACACATCTCTATATTTAGCAGTAGTAATTAAGCCTGTACCTCCAGCACCCGCATTCACTAAAAATGCAAAAGTATCATCATTTAAAAATCCAATAGTTACATATGGTGCTGATGTATTGCCTACCAAATTATAAGCATAAATACCAAGATTTGATCTTTTTGCCCAAAAAGAATAGGTTATTATTTTTTGATTAGTAGGAGATGCTGATAAAGTTCTACTTAAATATGTACTAGCCATTACACAAAACTCATTGACTCAAAGATGCCAACTTGGATCGTGATCGAAAATGCACGATCGGCTGTTTGACTTTCTTGGTCAGTGCCTCGTAAAGTAAAGTTATATGTTGTTTCATTCGTGATTGAGCTACTCTCCGTACCAGCAATATACACTGTGTTCTGAGTGCTTCCAAGACTTAAACCTGTGGGTAGACTTCCTGATACTTGACTAAAGTCCACTGCAGAGTCAGAGCTTGCAGTGACTGCAACGTTGACTGCATCACCTTTAGAAAAAGTACCTAAGGTTCCTGAAGCCGTGACAAAAGTAACACCTGTGGAGACAGTAAGATCAGCAGCTGTGGATCGAACCGCTAGACCATTAGGGTTTTCAATTCTGATGAAATAGTTTGCGTTTGTTGTTAATGTGACGTTGATTGTCAAAGAAGTAGAACTATTAAAGGTAATACTATTTGGTGTAAAAACATCACCATCGCTTGCAATGATTTCTATAATAGGCATGTTGGTAAAATTTGATCCTGTAATGGTAATATCGGTTGCTGTACTTGGCTCGATTGTGTCAGGGGAAATCGAAGTATAAACAGGAGCCGAAGCGGTGGTTAAAACATTACCTGATAATCGGTTATCATCTAAGGTTCCTGAAGAAATGTTACTCGCATTTAATCCTGTTAAACCATTACCATCCAAGGTCCCTGTTACGTTGACCGTGCTACCTGCATTACCGAGAGTGAGGGTAGAACTGGATTGAGGTAGAATAGTATCGACTTGAATTTCACTAGCCATGATTACCTCGCTGTTCCTGCTAAACCGTTAGATCCTACTAAAGGAAACTCGGCAAAGGCCATGTAGATGTATGTGCCACCTGATGCGTTCCAATTTACATTTGAGCTTCTTAATTTAAAACCATTAGATAAAAAATCTGTTGATGTTTCTGTGGCTTCTGCAAAATTACCATTTGGATAAAGTTGTTTATTAATCGGATTATATGTATTTCTTTTATTATCCTGTATCCACCAATCCTCTATTGCATCTGTTCTTTTAATAAGTACGAAAGCAGGTCTAAACCCAGTATAAACGAATGTTCCGTCTGTACTTCCATTCCCAGTGTACTTACCGAATTTGGAATATCCTTTGATTTCTGCGAAACAGTAGGCGACATAGTTTAAAGTATTTTCATTAACCGAAGTATTATCACCCAAAGTAAATACTGTTGAAGATGGGTCAGTATCATTCCAAACATTAGCAGTAGTGCTTTGAGCATCTGTTGCATTTAATATTAAATAATATCCTGCATCTGTTAAACTAGTATGTTTTACAATCCAACCACTTGTGCCATTTCTTTCTTTTACTATGACGACTTGAGGTGCAATTCCTAATCCATGACCAACAGTAGCACCATTAGTTTGATTACCACTATAGGTGACTATAGAAAATCCTGCAGTCGTATTAGCTTGAACTGTTGAAGTAATACTTCCGTCACTGTTTGATGAAGTAGTACCACCATTGGCTAACCAGTTCCAAGATACATAGGTCGCTCCGTTTGTGACGTTTACATCACCTGTTTTGGTACCATCAGCATTATCACCCAAGGTAAATCCATCAACGTCAAAAGATGTGATAAAATCAGTTGCTGTTTGTTCTACTTGAGAAGTAGAACTAAACACTTGTTTGGTAACACCTCTAGAAGAATCTGTCAAAACGTGTTGAGAAGTAGAACTTCTTTTTTTTATCCAAGTCCAATCTGGTTGAAATCCTACACCTGTGATTGCTGTATCGTTTGCACCTGTTCCTGTATACAAAACAGTATTAAAAAAATCTGAAGGTTGAAAACTAATATATGCCATTATCCATAACTCGCTAAATTTTTAGTACACAATGCATAATACCCTGTTGGAGGAGCATATTCAAATGTTCCGATACTTGCATCATCTGCGTTACCTGATGATACAGCAGTTGTTCCAAAATAGCCATTACCGAAATTTATTTGATGAGCATAACCAGTAGAACCACTTCCATTCACACCAGCTACAACATAAAAATCATCATAGCGATTAAAAGAATAAGCGGTAGCATTACTAAAATCTGCTTGATCAAATCCTCCCCCTAATCCGTCATTCCAATTTCCATTTTTTCCAATATAAATCTGATTATTATCCATATCAATTGCATACATCATGATATCGTTTGCACTAATACCACCACCTAAACTTCCAGTATTAGTACCATTTTGAAATATACTAGGACTGGTTGCATAAATTCCTGTCGTGTAATTTTTAGTAAATAAATCAGTTCCTGCTCGATATAAATTTTGAGGAACTATACCCACCCAAGCGTTATTAACAGAGGTGTGTTTTAATTCAAAGTACCATTTACCTGAATACATTCCCATATTGCAGTTTGAAGATCCTCCACTTGGACTAGAGGTAAATGTTAAGTTACCATTAGATAAACTTGCAACACTGTCTTTGTCTAAACGATTCCAAGTAGGAAAAACATTACTCGGTGTGTCTTTAGTTTGGGTTAAGGTTCCACCGCCCACGGTAAAATTATTACCATTGCCTGATGAATCTGTTCCCATTGCTCCTGAGTTTTCAAACTTTAAAAAGAATCCATTATTACCATAAGTTACAGAAGGAGCTGTTTTGGGTATCCAAATTCCTGTGGTAGAATCTGTTTGACCAAAATCAGAAGCAGCGTATTGAGTGCCATCAATAAAATGATAATGAGCCATATATCCATTCCAATAACCATTTTGCTGTTGTTGTCTTCCTATATAACGAGTGCTTGCATTGTTAAAAACAGAATCAAGGTTTTGAGAAGGATATGTTTGTGTTATAAAACTTGTTATTTGTTCTCCATTAACATATATATTTATTCGATCACTAGCAGTTGCTTGTGTTGAATCAAAACCCACTACGAGATGATACCAAGCATTAAAATCTCTAAAGAGCATATTAGGTCTTAGATAAACATTAACACCTCCATTTTCAAAAAGATAAAGAGTACTGTCAGTGTTTATCATAAACGCATTATCTCCACCTGAATCTAAAATTCCTGCATAGTTAGTATTCTCTGATAGTTTTAACCACACTGATGTTGTCCATTTTTTACGATTCGTGGGTGTAGAAAATGTCTTAGTAATATATGTACTCGCCATTAGTTAAATTGTCCTCCATTTAGTATACCTGCAGATATGGTAATTGAAAAGGCTCGATCGGAAGCCTGGCTTTCTGCATCGGTTGCTCTGAGTGTAAAGTTATAGGCTGTATCGGAAGTATCACTTCCTGATTCGGTTCCTGAAATAGTGGCGGTATTCGATACAGTAGAGCCTAAGGTTAAGCCTGTGGGTAGACTTCCTGAAACTAAAGTGATGTTGACGGCTGAGTCGGATGTTGCGGAAACACCAACACTAATCGCAGATCCTTGATCAAAGGTTCCCAAACTACCCGCAGCCGTAGTAAAACTAGGTGCTTGAGATACTGTTAAATCGGCATTCGTTGATCGTACCGACTGACCGTTATTGTTTTCAATTCTAATAAAATAATCCGTTTCTGTGGTGACATTAACGTTCGCTGTTAGTGATGTTGAACTATTAAAGGTTACTTTGTCGGCTCGAAGAATAGCTCCTGTTCCAGAAATCAATTCGACAACAGGAACGGATACAAAGTTTGTTCCAGTAATGGTTAGATCGGATGCTGTGCTAGGTTCGATCGTTGTTGGACTGACTGAAGTGTAGGTGGGAAAATCGGTGGTGAGAACCACTTGTCCTGATAGTCGAGCATTGGCCAAAGTACCAGAAGAAATATTATCAGCGTTTAATCCTGTGAGTCCATTACCATCTAAGGTTCCTGTCACGTTAATCGTGCTTCCTGCATTACCTAAGTTAAGGGTTGTTCCACTTTGAGGTAAAATAGTATCTGCTTTAATTCTACTGGTCATCGTGCGGTCACGGGCCTTCCTGTGCTATCGACAAATGGGTTTTCTGCGAAGGCTAAGTAGATGTATGTTCTTCCACTATATGAAGTTGGGCCACCTGCATTTCTAAATTTAAATCCATTACTTAAAAAATCTACATCTCTTTGGTCAGCAGTTCCGTTTTCAGCAGTTGAAGCATTTGGATATAACCATTTAGTTGCAACATTGAAACTATCTCTTTTACTATCAAATACAACCCATTCTTGACCTGCAGTTGATGAACATTTTACCATTATCCAAGATGGTCTAAATCCTGTATAAACAAATGCTCCGTCAGTTCCAGAAGTTATATTCCCTGTATATTTTCCTATAGCCGAATAGCCAGTGATGGGTGCAAAGATATATCCAACATAAGTACCACCAGATTGATTTGTACCTGCGTGTGTTCCTACACTAAAAACACTTGATGTGGGATATGTTCCGTTAAACGTTGTGCTATCAGATTGCTCAGCTGAAGTTAAATTTAAGAATATGACATTACTAGATGCTAAATCACTATGTTGAACTAACCAATTACTTGCAGCATTTCTTCGTCTCACTATAACAAGTTTTGGTTGAACACCTAATCCATGACCAATCGTACCTGCAGTTCCAGTGCCACTCCAAGTAGCTATGGCAAATCCACTGGTTGCATTTGATTGAAGGGTGGTAGTAATACTTCCGTCTGAATTAGATGAAGTAGTGCCACCGTTGACTTTCCAACCCCAAGCCACATAGGTAGCAGTATTTATATTGGTATAGTTTCCACCACTAGTTGGAATAGAAAATCCATCAGAAATAAATGCTGACATTTGAGATGCACTTCCATCTGATTCTGCGTCAGTAGCATTAGAATAAACTTCTTGACCTGCACCTCTACTACTATCGTACAATCTGTGATAAGTTGTACCTGACCTTTGTTTTATCCATACCCAATCAGGTTGAAATCCATATCCTGTCACATCTCTTGCACTGCCTGTTCCTGTATAGAGAACTTGATTTTGATAAAGACTCCCATCACCAATCGGTAAAGTCAACTCACTCGCTAAGTTCTTGGTACAAAGTGCTAGAAATCCTGTTGGGGGTGCGTATTCAAAGTTTCCATAGCCATTGTCGTCAGTATTACCTGATGAGATTGCGAATGAGGGATTGCCGAAATTAATTGACCAAGTAGAATTATATCCTGCATATGGAATCCAAGTTTTTGTGGTATCTACATCAGTTGCTACTGCTCCTGTTCCTGCAGATGGGTCGCCACTATTCATCCAAGTTCCATTTTTACCAAACCAAATACTTCCATTTTTATATGCAATTTGAATAATGTCATTAACGGTATATGAAGTAAAACTAGCTGAGGAACTACCTCCTTGTCCATCAGCAGTATCAAAAAAGTCACCATTGGAACTTAATATTGCTTTATATAAAAAATCATAAGATGCTCCGTTAGAATTATCTGTACTACCACTAGGGTCAATTATCCCAACATAAGTTCTTATAGCATCTAAAGATGTACATTTACATTCCCAATACCATCCATTAGTGGTACTTGTTATAGGAATAGTACCCCAATTATGAGTAGCATTACCACCAGATGCTGAAATTGTATTTCCTTCTGAAAAAGTACCTACATAGCTTTGACCATACTGCCTTCCTACACTATTCCAAGTAGCAAAGTTATTATCAGGAGTATCGGTTACTTGATCACCACTACCATTTTTTGTGAAATCATTTCCATTTCCTGAACTATCTGTTCCTAAACTTCCTGAGTTAGCAAACTTTAAAAAGAAACCATTGGTGCCATACGTGACGCTTGGTGTTGTTTTTGGTTTCCATTGACCGTTAGTATCAGTTTCACCAAAGTCCGATGCTTGATAAGCAGTGCCATCGGTAAAATTATAATGAGCCAAAGTAAACTCACTATATCTAACAATATCATTGTATCTACCTATGTGATGTGCGTTGGTGCTATTTACCCATGTACTTTCATTTTGAGGGAAATCACCATAGTCTTGATTAAATGTAACTTGCTCACCGTTAACATATAATTTTACTCTGTTGGACGCACTTGCTTGAGTCGTATCGACAGCAAGAACTATGTGATACCAAGCAGACACATCTCTAAAAACCATGTCGGTTACGTAACCATAGTCTGTGCCGCTGTCGCCATGGTATATATAAAATTTATCGTTTGTTCTCCATCCAATAGAATACCATTGACTTTCGTTTAAAAAAACATCCATGAGAGTATTCGTAAAGGCTAGTGTATGTCTTTTTACCCAACAAGATATTGTGTAAGTTCTTCTGTCTCCTTGACTACTTGGTGTTCTTGATAAATACGTATCAGCCATTAACTAAACCTCATCCCTTCTGTTATACCAACATCAATAGTGATTGAAAAGGCACGATCCGAAGTTTGTGACTCTTGATCCGTTGCTCTGATTGTAAAATTATAGGTCGTTGCTGCAGTAATAGAACTGCTTTCGGTGCCTGCAATATAAACGGTATTTTGTGTGCTTCCTAAACTCAGTCCTGTGGGTAAGGTGCCTGACTGCACACTAAAATCAACAGCCGAATCAGAGCTTGCTGTAATGGCTACATTGACTGCATCTCCTTTTTCAAAAGTACCTAAGGTGCCTGCCGCTGTTGAGAATACAGGAGCCGTAGAAACTTGTAAGTCAGCGTTGGTGGAACGAGTCGCTAAACCTGAATCGTTTTCAATACGAATATAATAATCACCTGTGGTAGTAATATTCGTGCTAGCAGTAACATTGGAAGAACTGTTTAAAGTAATGGTATTAGGTTTAAGAATAGCACCTGTTGTATTCACAAATTCAAAAACTGTTGTGGCTGTAAATCCTGTTCCTAAGATTGTTACGTCTGTTGTTGTGGAAGGTTCAATGGCGGTTGGTGAAATAGAAGTGTAAGTTGGTGATTGACCAAGAAGTGTAACATTACCTGATAGACGAGCATCGGCTAACGTTCCTGAACTGATGTTGTCAGCATTGAGTCCTGTTAATCCGTTTCCGTCTAACGTACCTGTTACATTAACAGTGCTCCCTGCGTTTCCTAATTGAAGGGTACTGGAACTTTGAGGTAATATTGTATCGACTTCAATTTGTGACATTAAATAACGACTAATGTACCTGTGACGGTAACATTTCCTGTAACTGACACAGGACCTGCTAAAACAGCCGAAGCAATGGTTTGATCTTCTGTAATAGTAGTATCGTGTGTATTAATAAAAGTGGTTGCATCCATTCCTGCGGAAGGGGTTTTACTGGCGGGTAAAGTACAAATAACTGTTTTTTCACCTGCTGCGAAATCTACTTTATTGTCAGCGTTTGATGATGAGATAACCGTGTCTCGTGATAAGGTATCAGGAGTAGCATCGGTAATTGTACCATAGCCCACTTCCCACTGATCATCGAGAAAAATAGAATAATAAGTTTGATTAGTATCTCCAACTCCAGCAACAAAAGTTTCAAATCCTTCAACTGCACCATCTAAATCAAAAGTGCCTGTTCCTGTGGTTGTACTAGTTTCTTTTACACGATCATTTAAAATAAAAGCCATTAAGCGACCTCTCTGTCATCTACGTCTGTCCATACATTTGTAGCAGAATCATCGACTTCTGTCCACGCATTAGTGTTGCTGTCATCGACAGGGGTCCAAGCGTTTACAACTCCCGGGACCACAGGCGACCAAGCAATGACACCTACGCCTGTTTGAGCAACTGATAATTCAATACCTGTTGGAATTACAATTGCTGAACCAGTAGCTACAACGCTTCCTTGAGCTGTGCTTAAAGCTTCGCCTGTAACATCGACATCTGCTCCTGCTTGAACTTCTACAGAACCTTGAATGATGGTTAACGGAATACCTGTTAAAGTAACGAAAGCCGAACCAGTGACGGTTTCATCACCAATCGCAGGTGTGAGTTCTTCGCCTGTAACATCAACCTGAGCCCCCGCTGATACAACAACGCTTCCTTGAGCAGAAGATAAAGCTTCGCCTGTAACAGGTACATCAGCATTTGCTATTACATTTTCGTCTCCAATAGATAATGTTAAATCTTGACCAGTAAGTTCGACAACTGCAGAACCTGTAACAACAGATTCACCGATTGAAGTTTCAATTAAAGCTTCTGCTCCAACGACAATGGTTGTTTGACCACCAGCAGAAATTGAAT
>Ga0208019_1002109_pt1 | contig 10190 bp, 24 predicted proteins | sample CB_VirMetaG_5_FD_184540 | JGI IMG/M metagenome (GOLD analysis project Ga0208019, IMG submission 184540) | Freshwater to marine saline gradient viral communities from Chesapeake Bay - CB_1508_1D Viral MetaG (SPAdes) (version 4) | ecosystem: Environmental > Aquatic > Marine > Coastal | place: USA... | reverse complement strand
CGAGAGACTGAGAAGTGGCTGAGGTCAAAAGATTGGGGCGAAATTGTGATGAGGATTCATGAGTTGGAAGATGAAATCCAAAAATTAGAGTGGCAGATAGAAAGATTGCAGGAGGGTGAGTGATGACATTCTGGATTGTAATTGAAGAAGAACATAACGAAGTGTTCGTTCATCCATTCAGCTGTTTAGAAATGGCTCGTAATCATGTTCATAAACACTGTACTGGAAATGTTAAAATTGAACGTCATGTTATGAATTTAGGCTGGCAAGCTAAAGAAGAAGAAAACGATAAACTAATTGGAGGGTGAGTGATGATCTGCAAAATTAAAATCGAGTTGGACTCAAACACTGGCGAGATGTTTTTACCGTTCCCCAAAGAACTTGTTGATGCAATGGGGTGGAATGATGGAGACCCGTTGAACTGGGAAGAAACAAGATTATTCTGGATCAATGAGTGGTGGCAGCCTGTTGAAATACCTAAAGAAAAAGCAATCCGATTAATTGGAGAGTGAGTGATGAATAAAGAAAATTTAGAATTTGTGGCATTAGCACTGGGAATTCTTTTAGCGGTTGCTATGATAGGCGGATTGACCGCAATGCTTTTCAACTATGTAATCAATCTGTTTGTTGAGTACCCCGCTACGTGGTGGAATTGGGGTAAGACATTACTTGCCTTAATCTACCTTAATCTAATTGCTATAGCCTATTACTCGTTTGAAAAAAGAGCGCATGATGAAGAAAATGACTTTTGAGATACAGGTCAGTCCTTGGCTAAACGAAGAAGGACTTTACATCAATTTATACGCAGGTGACTCTGACACAGAGTTAAACTTTACGTTACAGGATTTAGTTGATAAAGAAATAAGCTACCACACGTTACACGGAAAACTACAAGACCCTAAAATACTAGACGGGCTTATTAAGTATTTAGAGGACGTAGCAGAGTACGCAAAAAAGCGAGTGAAAGAGCTTTCACAAACTGTGCCCGGAGAATGAATGATGAACGAGCGTGAGGCCATCATCTGGATGGTCACCTACGAAGGACAAACCGAAAGCCCCTATACGTGGACCACGGGCCACGAAGCGGAAGCCGAGCAACTCATGAAGCAGCTAAAAACCCAATACCCCCACAGAAAGTGGGACATCATGCCAAAAGACGTCTCGTAAGGAGCACAACATGAAAAAAGAAAAGTACAGCGAATGGTTTTACACCGGCATGTCTATCGTTATGATGGCTATTATGTTTGCCTTTATTCACTACAACTTCATAGCATAGGAGAACAACATGAACTGCTGGGCATGCGGAGAAGAACTTATCTGGGGCGGCGATAACGACGACGAATCAGAAATATATTTAATTATGACAAACCTATCCTGCCCCAACTGCGATGCCGTCGTCATCGTCTACCACGGCAAAGGGGATCTATACGAGGACGAGGACGAATGAAAACCAAAATCCATGTCAATCAACACAACATCCGAGCCAACAACAAAGGCGAAGACCTCCCGGTCATCACCGTCAAGGACTACAAACAAAACCGCAAAGCCAACGGCGCACGGATCCTTCACAACGGCGAATGCATCGCACGCATCGTCTATAGCCCCAACAAGCCACTAGCCTGCGGCGCCAAAGTCTGGATCGAAACGGAATGCGAGGTAGAAGCACTATGAAAGCAACAGAAATACTCAACGCCGCCGAAAAACACCTCGCGGACCGCGGGGCAACCTACGATAAACCCGAGGGCGAGCGCTCAATGCAAAAAACCATTACCGCCTTCAACGCCATTGCCGACCAAAGCCTCACCGTCGAACAAGGCTGGCTGTTCATGACCCTGCTCAAAGCCGTCAGAACACAACAAGGCTGCTATAAACCCGATAATTATGAGGACGGCGCCGCCTACTTCGCACTCGCCGGAGAACAAGCCAGCATAGACCGCCCCAAACCCGAACAATAAAACCATCATGGGCACAACCCGATACTGAGCGGCCAAGGTTAAACATTACAATTTGTTAATGTTATGCTTTATTACTTGACACTATCCCATACCTATGCTATATAGGGTATGTTAGCTCAACGCTAACACTTCATTAACAAATCGGGAGAAAGACTATGTCTGACCAGAAAGACTACTTGGCCGTTGTGTGGATGTGGGGCGGCGAAATCTACTCTTACGCCAGAGACCCAGACCCAGAGACCGCGGCACGCAAAGCAGCAACTACCGCACGCCTCGATTGGAGCCCCCTATTCAACATCCCAAAGAAAGGCAAGTGGAAAACCAAAATCAACGTCTATGACGTCACAGGCCACGACGACATCCTAATGAACAAAGGCTACGTCTTGAGCCATAAAAGCCATAGCTTCAAAGACCTGACTGACACCAACCAAACCGTAGAAGTCACCGTCTAACAAAAAGGGGCAACACGCCCCTCAACCACCGCCGCACACCACTCCAAAAAATCATCCTCACTCAAACCACCACGCATGTAATTCACCTGACTACACACCAACTGCAAATTCCCACGAACATAACCAACCGACCCGTCTATCCGGTCAATACCAACCACACGACCATACCCCTGACTCTGAACGTCCGCACGCCTCACAGCACCCCACGTCATCGGAATACCCGTCACGGCACACAAACCACGCTGCGCGGACCACAGGTCCATCAAATACGCCAAGCCATCACTACCACGCAAGCTAGGACAAACCTCGATATCCGCCCGCAACCTCCTTCGATGCAAAGTATTCCACTTACGACGCAAATAAGCCTCTGGACTAGAACTCGACGCCCTCGACAAAATCACCAACTTATACTGACAAGGCTTACAAGAACGCCGAAACACCCTCTTGCGAACATTCGTGCGCTTCAAAACCCTATACACACTACTAAAATTCTCGGTGTTTAACTCTTTACTCTCACCACACGTCTTACACACACGATACTCTTCAACAGACATAACCAAAAACCCCAAAAAAAGATTACGTCTCCTACCGCCCGCGATATAATCTAACAAACATACCACCAAGGAACAAACATGGATTACAACGACTTCATCAAATCCATCTGCGACCAAGATATCTTCGTCCTAGCCGGATACCAACACGCCTTCCTCGGAATAGCCACCGTACACGGCGCCAAAGTGGCCGTCTACGACATGCAAAAAGCCATACAAACCCTCAAAAAAGAACTCCCCGAAGAACTCAACAAACTCTCCGATAGCAGACTCACACAAATCCAACTCGAATGCGTCGAACAGCTCGGCATCAAAGCACCCATCTTCCTCCAAAAACCCGTCATGACACCCGTCTCCTACAATACACATTGATTCAAGGGCCGCGTGCCGCGTGCTATGTGCGGGGGAATGCGGGGGAGGGATCGCGGATCGCGGGACACGGATCGCGGGACACGGGGCTAGGGTTAAGGGTCAAGGGAGGGAGATCACGGATCGCGGATCGCGGATCGCGGGTCAAAGGTAGTTACTAATTTCCCCCTTATTATATATAGAGCCAGCAAAACTTTTCCTCCCCTCCCGTTTTAAATAGCCGTAACCCGTGAAACCATGTAACCTTTGCCCTGAAAGCCGCAAGAACACTGGGGTTGGGGGGTTACGGCAGGGTTACACGGGGTACGGTGCTAGACTTACAAAGGTTTTGCGTTAAGCCTCTTCCAGATTTTTTTTTTGAAAAAATATTTTTCTGGCTATATAACAATAGGGGGTTTTTTTAAGAGAATCTTCTTGCTATTATCTGGTCTTACTATGGGAGCAATAGGAGGCCTTATGCCAAAGAAAAAACCTGATCGATACGGCGCCTTGGCGCAACAGAACGAAAAAGTAGACTTCACCAAGAAACTAACACGCCCGGGACCCAAGGTAGCCTTGGAGAATAGGCGGCTTACCCGCAAGCAAGAACTCTTTGTCCGCGAGCTTGTCACGAAGGACGGGCAGATTACTTTGACAGAGGCAGCGATTAACGCAGGCTACGCGCCGCGGTCTGCTCACGTTAGAGCTTCTGAAATGACAAACCCCCGACACTCTCCCCATGTTGTTAAGGCCATCCGTGACTATCGGAATGAACTCGACCAGAAATACGGCGTTGAGTACAAACGCCACTTGAGGGATTTACAGCGCATTCGGGACGAAGCCTTGGCCGCAGGTGCTTTTTCTGCCGCAGTGCAAGCAGAGTATCGAAGAGGGCAGGCTCACGGGGATATTTACGTTGCCAAGTCGGAAATTCGGCACGGCACAATCGACAGCATGTCAAAAGACGAAGTAATGAAAGCCTTGAAGGAGTTGAAAGCCAATTATGCGCCGATCACCGTTGATACCGGAATTGACTCGACAGCGAGTCGCACCAAAAAAAGAGAGCTCATTCTGGAGAATGTTCAAGAAACAGATGACGATCTATCGCCCGAACTGGATCCCGACGAGGATTGAGTCTTGGGCTAGCCAAGGTATTCCAGATGTTTTGATTTGTCTTGATTCGGGCCGCTTGATCATGTTAGAGCTAAAAATAGCGAAAAAGACGGCCGTCGAGATCAGTCCTCACCAAGCCGCGTTTGCCGCAAGGCATTCGCATGCCCCTGTTGCTTGCCTGATCTATAGACAGCCCGCAGGGGGCGCGAACGATCTTTTGGCATACCGTGGGGAGGGTGTGGCCAATATTCGCGTAGAGGGCCTGTCAGAGCCGCCAGAGGGGCAGTGGCATGAGCCTATTGAATGGGAATCGGTTTTTACTTATCTGGAGACTATGTAGTGTTTTTATTATTTTGGCTGGACCGTTTTTTTCGTGAGACTTTAAACAGCGAAACTGCAATAGACCGAGAATTAAAAAAACGCAGGTCGCAAACTGTTGACACGCCAGAATGAAGTAGATTAGTATGCGAGAGCTGTCAGTAAATGACGGTAAACCAATATTCAATCGGGAGAACAGAATATGAAAAAGTATCAGTGCGCAGAATGCGGTAGTGAAGACCTAGTGTGGCGTGGTTATATTTCATGGCGGGTAGAAACTCAGCAATTCGAAGTAGGGCAAACCGACGATGAAGCTTTTTGTGATACGTGTCAGTACGAGGGGCTTCCAAACGGTTACTTTTTGGAAGAGGAGGACAGAATATGAAAAACATTAAGGACTTCAACGATTACATTAGCATGATGATAGCTGACTATGACGCAGATCATTACGGAGACTATAACACCTACGCGCATTGGTGTGCAGATGGTAGCGAGTACACTATTTTCTATCATAGTGCTTGGGATTTAATCGAGTTGGTCAAGCGATATAGGTCTGATCTGTTCTATGTGGGTGAAGAGATGGCAATGAATACTTTTGATCCTAAACACTCCAGCGTAGATAACCTAATCACTAGCGTTGCGTATTATATCATTTACACTGCAATGCTAAATGCGTTTAACCAAGTGCATGAGAGCGATGTGGAAGAGGGGGACGAATCATGAGCGATTTAGTAAACGAAGTAGAATTAGACCTAGCCGTAGTGCTAGATGTACTGACCGACCTACGGCACGATGTGGAGTCGATTCAAGATAAAATGACACGCGTCGGGCAAACGAGTGATGATTCGTTTGTACATTCGGCATTGCGTGAATTGCATCACGTATTGAGCCATGCATTAAGAACAAACGGCGTTGAATCGTTTAATCACGTCACCATGTCGGGCGCATGGTACGCACCAAACTACGTTGCCGCCGAAAAAATGTTGGAACGGCTACGGGCGGCATACGAAAAAAGTGATTGACGTACGATAACTTACTATGCGATAGTCGGAGGCCTAGCGATTGCTAGGCCTTTTTTTTAATCGGGAGAATTGAAATGAAGTTTAATTGCTATTTAGAGTTTCGGAATGTTCGTGAGCCCAGCAAACGCATGCGGGTTCGTTTTGTGATGCGCGCAAAGGGGTTTGATGATATTCAGAATAAGCTTCAAAACAGTGGGCATGCGTCCGCTTTTTTTGGCTGGGATTTAGTCGAATGGGGTTCCAATCGTGAATTTGAACGCGACCATCCAGTTTTGGATTGCGTTTGCACGTATAGCAAAAAACGTGGTTTTGGTGGCACGTTTTTAACGTCGCCGATTTGGGAAAACAAAAAGGGGTTAGCGGCATGAGAATAAAAAAACTGTTAGATACCACCGGCCGCAACGCTAAACTAGGAAAAACCAAGCGCACGCTGCTTTCGTACGCCGTCATCAAACTATTGGGCGGCGAAAAATTCCGGTATGCCGGCCTTTCTTTGTTTCCGGACGATGTTTTGTGCGCCGGTAGCAAGGCCGCGGCATGCCAAGGCCCGTGTTTGGAATCGTCGGGCCGCGGTAATTCGCCGGATGTTCGTGATGCGAGAAAGGCGAAGGCCGCGTGGTTTAAATCTGATCCGGAGGCGTTTTTGGCGCAATTGCGTGTAGAACTAGCCAATTTTGCAAAGCTTTGCGAACGGCAAGGTCTAAAGCCTGTTGTTAGATTGAACGTAATTTCAGACGTGGATTGGACGCGGTATGGCATACCCCAGCAATTCCCGCAAATCCAATTCATTGATTACACTAAGATACCGGCGCGTTTGAAGCCGGGCTATTTGCCGGACAATTATAGATTGATATTCAGTTATTCGGGCGTGCGAACGTTTGCTAAATCGGTCGCCATTGCGCTCGACACCGGCGCACCAGTGGCCGTGGTTTTCCGTGGTGATGTTTTGCCCCAAACTTTTTTGGGACGCGATGTTATTGACGGTGACCGGTCGGACCTTTTGAATGCCTACGCCGGCGGAATGATTGTCGGCCTACGTGCAAAGGGTAAGGCCAAAAAAGACACGGGCGGGTTTGTTGTCGATCCGGACGTGATAGCGGTCGCGGCATAAATTTTAAAAAATAGACTTGCGCATGGTTTATTACTATGCGATATTCGAAACCGTAGCGCCTTTGCTACGGTTTTTTTTAATCGGGAGAATTGAAAATGCATACTATCGAAAACAGCAACAAAACTTTGACCGGCCTCTTAACTCGCGTGCAACAACAGGCTAATCGTTCCGCGGATTTTTTGGCACCCACGGATCAATTGCAATTTAAAACCGAGTCGGACGGCAAAACGGCGTCCAGCTCAATCATTCTTGAACAAAACGGCGGCGAACCGACGCGCATACTACGGGCAAACGACGTGGCTTTTGATCAAATCGCGCAAAGGGCCGGTATCGACGTCCGGACCGCGTCTCGATTACAACGGGATTATTCGACTGAATTCGACGGCTTGGTGAACGCTATATGGCAAAAAGAGCCGGCCGTGCGCATGGTCCGTGCTTACATGGATTCGGAACGCGACGGTATGGCGCGTGCTTTCGTGTCGGACCGGTTCAAAACCTTTGACAATGCACATCTGCTAAATGCCGCCTTACCGCAATTGATGGAATCAGAGGCGCAATGGCGCGTGGTACAGGGCGACGTAACAGACAAGCGCATGTATTTACGTTTGAAATCCGAATCTATCACCGGCGACGGCGCCGCGGTCGGCGACGTGATGGCCTTAGGCATCGGCCTTTCTAATTCAGAAGTCGGTTGCGGATCGGTACAGGTTTATCAAATGTTTTGGACGCTGGCCTGTTTAAATGGCATGCAAACCGAGAATCGCACGCGCAAATCTCATATTACGAGCGCGCGCGGTGATTCCGACGTGTGGGGCCTTTTGACCGATGAAGCAAAGGACGCCGACAATCACGCGCTGGAATTGCAGGTACGTGATTTAGTGACCGCGTACGCGTCGAGAGAATCATTCGACGACGTGTTAGATAAGATGCGCCATGCTAGCCATGATTTGATTGAGGGATCACCACAGGCCGCCGTCGAGTCGCTGGGCAAGGTCCTGCAACTAACCAAAAAAGACACGGCGAACGTATTGGACGGCCTTTTGGCTACCGTGGGGCAGGCTGGATATACCGGCGCCATATCCCGCGCCACTTTCGTAAACGCTGTCACGGCCGTGGCGCATAAGGCCGCGGCCGACAACGTGGATGATTGGCAACGGCTGGGCGGGCGCGTGCTAGATTTACCGCGGTCGGATTGGCAACGCGTGGCCACCGCCGCCTAAATGTTCACTCCCGTGGACGGGCGCCCTCGGGCGCCTTTTTTTATTGGTGTTGCATTACCGATATTTATTATGCGATGATTTAACCCGTGGCGCCGTTGCCACTCAATCGGGAGAAAAACCATGGCATTACAACTGTATGACCAAGTCACAATTGCCGGCCACTTTTTGCCGGCTTTAATTTACGGCGATATCTCGGGCCTTTCGGTTCCGGACTGTAAAAATTTAATTCGCTGGGCCGTTAGAAACCCGAAGCTTTCCACCGGTGTTTTTGACGTTCCTACTGAGTCGCACTTTGCGACGGATGCGATTACAGGACTGGGCGCCGACTGTTACGACGTCGATATATACGTGGATGAAAATTGGAAGGGGGGCGAATAATGCACGCTCAAATCAGTTTAATTAATCGGGCGATTATCGCCGCCCGTAAACAGGGCCGCGCAATATTGTCGGCCACCGCTTATCCTTTTGGCGACTTTACCGTGGGCCATGTTATATGCATGGCCGAGGCAATTAAATCCGACGGGTCTGTGTGGGATACTCCTCGCCGGTTTTCTTGTCATTATTATAGTGATGACGCCGGCTTTTTTTGGGGCGACTATGATCTGACTGAGGCCGAGGCCTTAGCGGTATTCAAACAAAAAAAGTCCGGCAATGGTCGCGCCGTCGCCATTGTTAACCCGCCGCGTGGCGCCCAGATAAAAGAGGGGGCCGCGATATGATCACTCTAACACGTGCCCAGCGGGCGGCCTTGTATCGAAAGTGGACGCAATCCGATCAGGGGTTACCGTATCGGGCCTTTCGCCGTGCTGTACAGGCGCCGTGCCACGGTGATGGGTCGATAATGATTTATTGGTGCGGAATGTGGCTGGGGATCGAGCCCGACGGATACACGCATTCTTGAACATTGGGCGCCTTCGGGCGCCCTTTTTGTAGGGTTGCATCACTGGTATTTAGTATGCGACACTTTCCCCGTGGCGCCGTTGCCACGCAATTACGGGAGTTTAAAAATGGCATTATCTAGAATGGAAAAAAAACAGGACTATTTGAAAAATCAGGTTGTGGCCTGTATGGCCGAGATTCGCCGGTATTGGGAGCTGGCCGACCGCGGCCGCGACTGGCTGGCCGATGATGATCTAATGGCCTTCGAGGGTTTGGCCCTATCGATTGAGTACCGCACGATCGGCTGGGCGTCGCGTGATGACATCCAAGCCGATGAAGCGCGCGTGGTTTTGGTTTGCGGCGGGCCGCACGTAGAGGTCTGGTATTCAATCAGTGGATACTCCGAGCCGGACGATGCGGCCATCCGTGGCGAGTGGTGGGGCGAGGAATGCCGTCTCGATTTAACTGTCGAGCAATATGACGCCCTTTTGTGGGCCTTCGAAGTTTGGGGGGTTGAAGTATGACCTACTACGTGAGCGTAAGCTTTGACCGGCCGCTGGCCATCCGCCGGCACGTCAAACGATTATCCGACTTTCGGGCTGAGGCCGGTGAACGCTACTGTGTGAGCCGGCGCCGCAAGCTTGGTCCTATGCCTTGCTTCGAAGTGTACCGCGGCAACGACGACGGCCGCCTAGTGAAGACCGGCGACGTTCGCACGCTGATCATGATAGACTGGTAGTAAAACCAGCGGGCCGTGGGCCCGCGATCCCCTGCCCAAACTTACCGGCCCGCGTGGCCGGTTTTTTTTGCCTGTTTTCCGTGATCCGTGGCCCGTGGTCATTCGGCCGTGGTTTTCACGTGGTGAAGCGTTCGGCAGCCGAAGGTCGGGCCGCTGCCGAAACAATTACACGCCGGCCGTGGCCCGTGGTTTGGTGCAGGTGGCGCCGGTTTCCTGCACGTGGTGCGCTGGTGTTTGGTGCAGGTGGCGCCGGTTTCCTGCACGTGGCCCGTGGTTTGGTGGCGCCGGTGTTTGGCTGTGGACATCCAAACAAGGCCCGCCGGCGCCGTCGCATGGCCTGTGGATAGAATGGCTCGACGCATGTGTACCAGGTACACGCCCAAACCCGCGGCCCGTGGTGCGTTGCGCGTCGCTGTGGATATGTGGATAAGGCCCGCGGCCCGCTGTGGATAACCCGCGGCCCGTGGGCCTAGGGGCCCCTC
>Ga0208019_1002108_pt1 | contig 10190 bp, 10 predicted proteins | sample CB_VirMetaG_5_FD_184540 | JGI IMG/M metagenome (GOLD analysis project Ga0208019, IMG submission 184540) | Freshwater to marine saline gradient viral communities from Chesapeake Bay - CB_1508_1D Viral MetaG (SPAdes) (version 4) | ecosystem: Environmental > Aquatic > Marine > Coastal | place: USA... | reverse complement strand
GCTCGGGTGTACGGTAATGCTTGGGTCTCCGGCGATGCTCGGGTGTATGACGCTGCTATGGTGTACGGCAAAGCTCAGGTGTACGGTAATGCTTGGGTCTCCGGCGATGCTCGGGTCTCCGATGATGCTCAGGTGTACGGTAATGCTTGGGTCTCCGGCGATGCTCGGGTCTCCGATGATGCTCGGGTGTGCGGCAATGCTCGGGTGTGTGATGCCCCTACGGAGAACGATGATGATGTGAATGTTACAGAAGAAGGTTGTTCTGAAAATACCGATATTCTTATCAAGATGGTGACTAATGAGTACATTTATTATTTTCAGCCCTCAAACGCATTTGTCGCCTCGGCTACAAAAATGATGGCTAATGCGAATATCGTTATTAGCCGAAAAACTAATAAGCTGGTGAAATGTCGTTATGCTCTTGAAGACCTTATTGATGAAAGGTTCAATCTAAAATAATTTTTAGATAATCCAATTCAAGTTTAGCATTATCGGGGGAGAGGTCAAACCACTCCCCTTTTTTTCGTATATGTCTTAAAGTTTCATGAATTTTCTTTTCTGCACTTCTCATTTCTTTTTCAGTGTCAAACTCTATATAATGGTGAACGACAATCTTTTCTGGATGACTTGTTTGAATGGTTCTCAATCGTGTTTGAAGATTATTTGTAAAACCTATTTTAACGGTAGATGAATTCTCTGGACCCATTGCATATACATAATAGGTCATGGTTTTATTCCAAGATCATTTTCTGTAATTACTGTAAACTCCCATAGTCTATCATCACAATATTCTTTTGCTGCTTTCCATTTTGCTTGATTGACTGCATATGTATAGACTTCATTTATATATTTTTTAGTTTTTCTTTTTTGTACTTTAGGACCATCTACTTGATATTGAGGTTTTATTTCAATGAGAAGAGTTTTTGAAGTACTGTCAGACTTCTTTATTTTTGTTAGAAAGTCTGGATAATATCTTCTAACTTTACCTGTAACTGGGTCTCTATAGGGAATAATAATTTCTTCGGAGGACCACCAAATAACGCTTGGATGATCGTCCAAGTATTTTTGTACTCTTAGTTCCCATGATGATCTATAAATAACATTCGATGGATCACCACGGTATTTTGAAGGATTTTTAAGTTGATAGCGACCTTGTATATATGCCATATAAATAACTAGAAGAACTTTTACACTCAAGGTATTTATATGGCAACAAGAGCAGATAGTAAGACTGTAGGAAATGCAAAACGCATTCAAGACCCAGGGCGTGACGGAAGATTATTCTTTCCAGAGAGTGTAGTAAACGATAATCACTTCATGCAGTTCCTTCCTAAGAAGTATGAATATGGAGGAGCAAATCGTCAAGGATTTGTCGAAAAGACTGACGTGGGTGGCGCTATCACGTTGCCTCTACCTAAGAATCTTGGAGAAGCATATTCCGCTGAATGGAGTTCGGAGTCTATAAGGGGAACTGGCGACGAGGCGGCTAGATTTACTGATGATGCTGGAGGTGGTAGAGGCGCTCTAAGTACTTTTACGGATCTAGCGATCGAACAGCTCATGAAGTTGGTTCAAAACGGTGTAATACCAATTAACGTTGCGACGGGAGCATTAGCTGGATCTGGAATCGCTTCTAATCCATATCTTGCTACTCTTTTCAAAGGTATCAACTTTAGAAAACATTCGTTCTCATTTGAATTGTTTGCAAAATCTCCTAAAGAGTCTGGGCAGATTAGACGAATTATTAATAGGTTTCGCTACAATATGCTTCCTGCTTATAATGTGAAATATAGATCGATTTTCGATTATCCTTCTATATTTCACATTGCATTTATGGACTCTTCATATTTGTTTGACTTCAAGCCATGCGTTCTTACAGATATGACTATCAACTATCATGGTCAGGGCGATGCATATTATTTTGATGTAAATGGCAATAAGATTCCAGCTTCGATCATTCTGGACCTATCTTTCACGGAAACAGAGATTGTCACGAAGGATGATTTCAACGATGAAGATACTCCAAAGCCTCGTGGATTTGCTAGTACGCCTAACAATACAACTACGGAGCCTGGACGATAATGCCTTCGTTTTACTTCAAAGAATTTCCTACAGTTTCATACGACTTAAAGAAGAATGGAAAGTTTGAACTTCTAACGAATATTACGCTTCGTTTCAAGATCAATCAAATTTTAAAATCCAAGCGAGCGCTATATTTCTCTTTCACGATTCCAGAAAACATGAAGGCGGATGCAGTTGCGTATGAGTTATATGGCGATGCGTCTTTGGATTGGCTTCTCTATCTCCTCAATGACATTTTCGATCCAGAGTATGACTGGCCACTTGATTCATTCTCTCTCAATAGATACATCAAAGAAAAATATGGATCGATTTCAACAGCACAATCCACGGTGCAGTATTATGAGAAAATTGTAGCACCAGCTAAGATTCTTTTCGATGGCACTATTATTCCTGAAAAGACATACAAGATCGATCAGACAACCTACAATACTCTAGGACCTTCTGAACGGCGCGAAGTATCCGCTTATGAATATGAGTTTCTTTTAAATGACAACAAAAGAAACATTTCGATTATAGATGAAAGTTACATCGGTGACATTCTAACTGCTATTGAGGATGAGTTGAATATAGATGGTTGAAACATATCGCCCCAATGAAATAACGATTGAATCTGTAGTTATAACAAATTTCGAAGGTAAAGCATTGAACCTTTCGAATATTTTGAAGAAATTTACAGTCCAAGAAAACATCTTTCAAAATACTATGAGTGCAACTGTAGAGATTTTGAACAGTATTGCTCTAGTAGAGAAGTTGCCAATCGTTGGTGAGGAATTCATCATCATGCGCTTCCATACACCTGGAGAGCGTATGAAGGAATATGTTTTCTATCTTGACAGTTTCAACAGGGTTCAATACGCAGATCGTGCAGAGATTTTGGAATTGTATCTAGTCTCTGTAGAAGAAATGGTAGACAGATTTTCAAGCGTGGATAAGTCTTTTAAGAATACGAGCATTCAAGAAATCGTAAAGGCTATCTATACGTCTAATATTAGAGGCGCTGTAAAATATCCTTCTGGTTCTGATATTGTAGTGAAGAGAAAACCCCTAGAGATTTCTCCAACGCAAGGTTCACATTCGTTTGTATCTTCTCACCGTCCATTCACGTTCATCAAATACTTAGCGGCACAGGCGGAATCTCCAACGTATCCTGACAGTGATTTTATTTTCTTTGAAAACTATCGAGGATTTTATTTTAAGACTGTTTCGGAACTTAGCACTGGAGAAGTTGTGGATAATTTCTACTACGGCTATAACACGAATGTTGATTTCTCCAATAGCGGTGAAGTAAAACAATATCAGGTTATCAGTTCCTTGACTTTCTCTAATAGTACCGATATGATTAACAATACTGACTTAGGATTGTTTTCAAATGAAGTATGCTTTTTTGATCCTCTTACAAAAACATATAAAGAGACTAGTTTTAACTACTATAAAGATTATGATCAATTCAAACAGCCTTTAGGTCAGTCGAAGGTGATTTCGGAAAAGAGCTTTCTATCTATTCCACAACCTTCAAGTTCTCATACGCGGTACATTCAAAGTACCGATCTAGTAAACTATGAAGCGATGGAATACATTAAGAATAATGATTCGAGTGCCGTAAAGAATGGTTTCAGACGCCATAGATTTCTCAATAGACTTATTACCAAGGCTGCACTGACGACTAATACAATAGGCATCAACTTTGTGATTCCTGGAAACACTACGTTGATTGCTGGTCAGGTTGTAAACGTCTTTGTGCCTGAAGGTTCTCAGGAAAAAGAAAGTTTAAGGAAATTTAACTATTTCTTTGGAAAAGATAATCCGAAGTTTCTCATAACAGGTTTAAAACACTACTATGAAAACAATCAATTTTACACATTGTTGGATTGTGTTAAGGCTGGATACGGCAGAAGGATAAAATCTAGAAATGAGTGAGATACTGGGTAAAAACTTCACCTGGTTTTGGGGCGTTGTAGAAGATATTGCAGATCCGTTAAAGACTGGCCGTGTGCGGGTGCGGGCGTATTTCTGGCACATTGCAGATAAAGTGAAGATGCCTACGGAAGAACTTCCATGGGCGCAAGTTGTTATGTCAGCTACAAATGCGAGTATCAGCGGTGTTGGAGAAGCGCCTGTCGGCTTAAAGCGCGGGTCTACAGTGTTAGGCTTCTTCTTGGATGGCGATCAAGCGCAAAGACCGATCGTCCTAGGATCATTACCCGGGATTCCTCCGTCATTGTCTGATATCAGTGTTGGCTTTAACGATCCCTCGGGCACATTTCCTAGATATGCAGGAGAGCCTGATACGAATAGACTTGCACGAAATGAAGGCGAAACTTTAAGTGCCTCTAAGAATGCTGGAAGAACCACTGGAGTATCATTAGCGAATAGTGATGAATCTTGGGACGAGCCTCCGAGTTCCTATGCGGCTACTTATCCGAACAATAAGGTTTTTGAAAGTGAAGCTGGGCACGTTATAGAAGTGGATGATACGGCGGGTGCTTCACGCATACATGAATATCACAAGGCAGGTACTTTTTATGAGATTGATGAAACTGGGAATAAAGTTACAAGGATCGTTGGAAACAACTATGAGATTGTGGCTGGAAACGATTATGTGAACATTAAAGGTACCTGTAACATTACGATTGATGGTAATGCGACAACTAAGGTTGCGGGCGATTGGAATATTGAGTGTGGTGGAAACTTCAAAGTTGTGGCTGATAGAATCGATCTAAACTAATGGCAGGCGTTCATAGAAATGGTGATAGTAGAGCGTGTGGAGCAACTACGGTTGTTACTAATCAATCTACTGTCTACGCGAATGGAAAATTGGTAGCAGTTCAGACAGACCCAAACAGTCATGGGGCTGGAGGTTTGAATGCTAGTATCAATCCTGGGACTGTCTTTATCGAAGGCAAAGAAATGGTAGTAAATGGTTCTTCGGCCGCCGCCGATTCATTGTGCCCTATTCTTGCAGGGCCTCACTGTGGACCTTCAGCAACTTCTGGGAGTAGTAATGTTTTTGCTTTTGAATGATATAAATATTCTAAAAGGTAAAGTACAATGGTAGCATACAAATCTGGTGCGACAAATCCACCTAGAAACGCTATAGTATTCAGCGATCTTCCTATGTCGTTTATTCCAAATCCTATTACAGGTAATGTAAAGGCTTTGAAGAATGAGCAAGCTATCAAGCGTGCTGTAAGAAACCTTATTCTGACAAACAAATATGAAAGACCATATTCGCCGAACAAAGGTGGGAATATTACAGCATTACTTTTTGAAGAGTTTTCATCTGCTACCCGTCTTGAAGTTATTGGAAAGATTCGAGATATAATCGAAGCTTACGAACCGAGAGCGGAAGTTCAAAGTGTAGATGTAAATCAGCAAGACGATCTAAATACTATAAAGATTTCCATCGTATTTAGACCATTGAACCAGATCGATAGTACCGAATTAGCCTTTACAGTTGAAAGAGTAAGATAAATGTCAGCAAATAGTGTTTTATCTATTACCAGTGTAAACTTTGATGAACTAAAAAACAACCTAAAAACGTATTTAAAAGCACAAGATCAGTTTGCCGACTATGATTTTGAAAGTTCAACTATGGCAATTCTGTTGGACCTTCTAGCGTATAATACGTACCATAATGCGTTCTACATGAATATGATTGGTAATGAGAGTTTTTTGGAATCCGCGCAGTTGAGAAATAGCGTAGTCTCACGCGCGAAGATGCTAGGATATACTCCAAGAAGTGCTAGAGGCGCAACCGCTTCGCTAAACGTGGTGGTAACTCCGGATGACACTCCAAGTAGCGTGACAGTACCAGCAAATACAACTTTTACAACTACCATCGATGATGTAACTTATACGTTTGTAACTTCAACAGCGTACAATCTAACATCTAACGGAGACAACTGGATAGGAACGATCAATATCAAGGAAGGCGATCCTCTTCAGTTTCGTTGGACTGTAGATACTTCTAATCCTACCCGATACATTATTCCAAATCCTAGTGTGGACACAACTTCCTTTTCAGTGAAAATTCAAGAATCGTCTTCAAATACGTCCGTCACCGCGTATCAACTTGGCACAGATATTACGACGGTTCAAGCTAACACTACTGCATACTTCATTGAGGAAAATGAAGATTCGCAATATGAGATTTATTTTGGCGATGACATTTTTGGAAGAAAGCCTCGAAATGGAAATATCGTTATTGTAGATTATCGCGTGTGTAACGGCACTGATACTAATGGCGCAAACACATTCTCAGCACCTGCTACGCTTGCTGGTTATTCTAACTTCTCATTTACGGTATCTTCACAAGCTTCTGGAGGTGCAAATACAGAAACTATCAACTCTATCAAGTATGTTGCACCAAAAACATTCGAAGCTCAAAACAGAATTGTCACCGCAGAAGATGTAAAAACCAGAATTCTTTCACAAAACGGTGATATTCAAGCGATCAATGTTTGGGGAGGCGAAGATAATAGCCCACCTCAATACGGTAAAGTTTATATCTCAGTAAAACCTAGAAATTCTACAATCATTTCTGATCAAAGAAAAGATTCAATCATTTCAGATTTGAACACTCAAAAAATCTTGACACTTGAACCTGTCATTGTAGACGCAACATTTCTTTTTGTAGTACCTACAGTGCAGGTCAAATACAATCCAGAAATCACCACATTATCTCCAGCCACAATCATTGATAAAATTCGAACTGCTATTATCAACTTCGAAACAAATAATCTAGGTGTGTTCGGAAATAAATTCTATCATTCTGATTTTGTATCTGCAATCGATAAAGCGGACACCAGTATCGTATCAGTCCTAGCCGATCTTCAACTTCAAAAAAGATTTGTGCCAGTCACAACCGCAGCTACACAATACAACCTTTCTTTCAATAATGCTTTGAAAAATCCTTACAGTGGATACCGGTATGCTGTAAGTAAATCAACTTCGTTCACTTTCAATGATCGTTCTAGTTCGTTCTTTGATGATGACGGTACTGGTAAACTAAGAGTTTATTACTTGCAAAATAATAATCGTGTTTATACCACCACAAATGCAGGAACCGTTGAATATCCTACAGGTCTTGTGACTATAAATAATCTACAGATTACTAATTATGTTGGTGATGAAGTGAAAGTAAATGTGGAACCAAAATCATATGATATCTCAGCAGTTCGAAATCAATTGATTTTGATTACTGATTTGAATCTTGAATTGACAAATGTGAAAACTGGCAATCGAGTTGCATCATTGAATAACATCAATACCCAAGGTCAAACCGCAACACTACTTCAAAGTCAAATCAGTAACGTAATTCTATGAGTATCGAAAATAAAGTTTCTGCCCTAATCGAATCTCAATTCCCAGAGTTTGCTCTTGAGGAAGGTCCTAAACTTGTCGCTTTCCTCAAAGCTTATTATGAATGGATGGAAACTTCCGGGCAAGCACTTTATGAAGCTAAAAAATTCCCCGAAAACCAAGATATCGATACCACATCCGATAAATTTTTAGAATACTTCAAAAGAGAAATTCTAAACTCTATACCAGATGATATTCTTGTCAATAAAAGATTTCTAGCAAAACATATCAAAGAACTATATCTCTCAAAAGGAACCGAACAATCTTACCGATTTCTTTTTAGAGCATTGTTCGATGAAGAAATTGACGTTTATTATCCTAGTGAATATATTCTCAAAACTTCAGATGGGCGCTGGAGTGTTGATAAAACAATCCGATTGACTTCTTTAGCAAGTTCTAACGCAACTCTCTTTGACGGAAAAATTGTCACTGGGCAAACCTCAGGTGCTAAAGCAAGAGTCAATGGTTTCGCCTTTACTGAAGAATATGGAGTAAAAGTTACAGAACTTTTTCTAAAAAATATTGTTGGCGAATTTAGTGACGGCGAAACTGTTATCAATGAAGATAATACGAATTCTGGCGTACTTTTCAACGATACTGGTGTACTCAAAAATGTTGTTGTCACTAAAGGTGGAGTAAATCATAGAGCTGGAGATGTAGTCAATCTTATTGCTGCATCGGGTTCTGGTGCAAATGGTGTTGTTTCTGGAACCACCGATCAATCTGCAATCACTTTTACTATTACAAATGGTGGTAGTGGTTATACTACAAATGCAGCTATTACTATTAGTGGTCCGGGTGAGGATGCAAGTTTTATTATCACTTCTATTTCAAACACAGAAGTTGTTTCCCTCAACAGAGACACTATCGCACCTTTAGCTTCGGTAGTATTGAATACAGGTCCTACTTTTGTTTCTGGAGGTGCAAATACGAGTGCGATAAGTGCAAATTTAGCTACCGCTAATGTTTCTTCCGTTCTTAGTTCCGTTCTATTTTTCGCAAACGTTACTGTAGGGACAATCAATTCTATTAGTGTTTTGAATAATGGTTTTGGCTATTCTTCATTACCAACCGTAACTGTTATTGAAGATGAAGTTGCTGCACAAGACTTTGTAGATGTTTCTGGTGGATTCAAAGGTGAAAATGCAGTTATAACACCTTTACATGTTCCAGGCGCTATAACTCGAATTGATATCAACAATGCTGGCACTTCTTATAGCAAATTTGAACCTCTAACAGTTGTAAACCAATCACGTGGTGGAACAACAAATGCTATTGCAAGCCCTATCATTTCTGGTCAAGTAACCTACCCAGGAAAATACAGTGATACCAAAGGATTTCTTTCTTGGGATCAAAGACTTCAAGATGGCAACTTCTATCAAGAATATTCATATGTCATTAGATCGACACAATCGATAGCCGATTATAAAGAAATTACAAAGAAGATTCTTCATCCAGCAGGCACGAAACAATTTGGTGAATTCAAAATTATTTCGAATGTGAATCAGATAAATGATATTGAATTAGATTTAGTAAGCTCTCTTATCACGGTTGAAGCAAATATCAATGTTCCAGAAATAGTAGCTACTGTAGCTTCTCAGTATGCTCCAGAAGGAATTACACAAGTTTATGAATATGAAACCGAAATTGTTCTTCCTGTAAGTCTTGCAAGTCTTCAAAGTGAAACTGTACAGTATATTAAAGGTACTGGTACTATTAGTATATCTAATGTCAATCTTATTAGTGCATATTCGAATACAGTTATTAGTGGATACGCTTCAACACCTATTGGCGCACTTGGAAGCCCTAACTATCTCAATGGTAATAATACAATCTTTGAAAGTGAACTTTATAGCGGACAAAGAATCTTTATTGTTGATAATGATGGTGTATATGCGAATGGGCTTTACATTGTCGAAACAGTATCTTCGAATGTGGTTACTTCACTTACATATGATTATGTTTCTACTGTATTGGCGAATGGTTCGTTCTATTATTCTGATCCTGTTTATGAACTTGACTGGGGTGGGGTTAGTGCTAATGCAACCATTGTAATTGATTATGGTTCAGTTACGGGTGTTGCTAATGTTGAAACCACTTATGGTATCGTATAAATAAGTAAAAAGAAGAGAAAAAATGGCAGATATCTATCAGGTTCAAATACGATCAGGTACCGCGGCACAAGTTGATGCCTTCACGGGAGCGGCTGGTGAACTTACTTATGACACTGATACTGGGCAACTTAGAGTACACGATGGAAGTACTGTCGGTGGACTTAAGGTCCCTCAAGCAGGTAGTGCAAGTACTTTTGGAGCGCTTACAGCAGATTCATTAGATAAAGCTGCTATTGGCACAACTAATGCTAATACTGGTAACTTCACGTCTCTTACAGCAACTTCACTATCAGTACCGAGCATAAATGGACCTTCTATTGGTAACACATTAGCAAACACTGGTAACTTCACGTCTCTTAGTGCTACTTCTTTTTCAGTGCCGAGCATAAATGGACCTTCTATTGGTAACACATTAGCAAACACTGGTAACTTCACGTCTCTTACAGCAACTTCACTATCAGTACCGAGCATAAACGGCCCTTCTATTGGTAACACATTAGCGAATACAGGTGCCTTCACGTCTCTTAGTGCTACCTCATTGTCTGTTCCAAGTATCAATGGGCCAAGTATTGGAGATACATTAGCGAATACAGGTGTCTTCACGTCTCTTAGTGCTACCTCATTGTCTGTTCC
>Ga0208019_1002106_pt1 | contig 10194 bp, 6 predicted proteins | sample CB_VirMetaG_5_FD_184540 | JGI IMG/M metagenome (GOLD analysis project Ga0208019, IMG submission 184540) | Freshwater to marine saline gradient viral communities from Chesapeake Bay - CB_1508_1D Viral MetaG (SPAdes) (version 4) | ecosystem: Environmental > Aquatic > Marine > Coastal | place: USA... | reverse complement strand
TGAGTTCAGACAGTGACACGACTCTTTTAGATCCTGCACAGGGTTCTTATAACTATGCAGCTCCCGGCGCTAACAGATTAAAGCTTGATCCAGTCATTACAGTCAAAAGTCTGACTGCGACTGATGATGAAAACTTCGTGGAAAGAATGCGGATTAAGAACGGCGATCCGTATATGAAACAAGATAAGCCAATGTATTCTATCATTAATGATTACATTGCAAGAAGAACCTACGACGAATCCGGTGACTATATCGTAAAAGGTTTATACGCAAAGGCAAGAGAACATCTTAACACTGCGAACAACGGTGGTTACTATACTGCTGGTCAGGGCGGCGATTCAAATAAACTTGCGATCACAGTTGCTCCAGGTAAGGCATACATCAAAGGATTTGAAACCGATCTTGTGTCATCTCGTGTTGCTGCTATCGATAAGGGTACAGATTACGAAACAGTTGATGATCTACCTATTACAATGCAGTATGGCAACTATATTCAGGTAAATGAAGCAGTTGGTACATGGGACATTAATGGCCACGATAGAGTTTCTTTCTATGATACTCCATTCAATGCGATTTCAAACGGCACATTCTCTACCTCAAGTGTTACTGGTAGAACTAAAATTGGTGAAGCTCGTGTAAGAGCATTCGAGCATTCATCTGGCGAAAAGGGTGATGCTGATTGCGTGTATAACATGTACATTTATGACATCGCAATGACTGCAAACAATATCAGCGCAGTTCGTGGTGTTTACTTTGATGATAGCACATACGATGGCGTTGCAGATAGCGTAGTAACAACTGGTAATACTGTACTTAGCGAAACTAAGTTTAATACTGGTGTATTCAATATTCCATCTTCTTATATCAAAACAGTTCGTGAAGCTGATGGAACTACGATTGACAATGACTTTATCTTCTATGATGAATTTGATGTTACGCTTGCTGCCGATGGCACTGTTACAGTCACAACCGATGGCGCAGATGAGATCTTCAATCTATCAACTGGTGCCGTAAGCGCAACAAACAAAAAATCAAATTTCCATATGGTCCTCAAAGGTTCGGCAACAAGTTCTGCCAGTCTCGGTACAGCTACGCTTTCCGATCAGGGTCATACGATCAGCTTCACAGGCGCATCTTCCAAACTTAATGTTGGCGAGGTCATTGCCGTTGCTGGTTACTCAAATACGTTCACAATTAACAGTGTTGCAACAAACTCATTTACAACCTACGAGCTTGGACTAAATGCAACAGCTGGCGCTCTTACCAAATCGTTTCAGCCAGGGCAGGTAATCAATCTCTCTGGTGTTGGTGGCGATGGTGGTTCACGATCTGTTACAATTGACTCTTCAACACAAGCATCAATTGACATCGATGAGACACTTTCATCTGGTACTACAGCAAGAGTATTTGCTAAACTAAAAAAGCAAAATGGCCAAGAAATTGCTAAGACCATTAATGAAGGTCGTTATGTTGAGCTGAACATTTCGCAGGGTCACTCAAACACACAGGTTGGTTCTCCCGGGACTTCTGGACCATTCAACCTTGGTCTTTCTGATGGCCATAAGCTACGTGAAGTTCGAGTAAAAACAGGTAATACATACTTCGCAAATACAACCGAAGGCACAGATGTAACAAGAGAGTTTGAACTTGATACGGGCATGCGTGATAATCTTTATGCGCACTCAAAACTTGTACTCAAACCAGGTTCTACTCATACCATTGCGAACGGTAACGTATATCTTGTTAAACTTGACTTCTTCACTCACGATACATCATCTGGTGTTGGTTACTTCTCTGTAGATTCATATCCTATTGATGATGTGAATACAGCAAATACTAATGCAATTCAAACTGCTGAAATTCCTGTATTTACTTCACCAACAACAGGCAATAGATTCGATCTGAGAGATTGTATCGATATTCGTCCTCGTATCACAGATACTGCAAATAACGTATCATCTGTAACAAACATTACAAGAAACCCAGCAACCTCAACTGCAGTCGTTGAGCCAGCAAGTGGACTACGTTATCCTGCTCCAAACGAAAATTTCACAATTGATTATCAGTATTATCTCCCAAGAAGAGATAGAATTGTAATTACAAAAACTGGTAATGTAGAGGTTATCAAGGGTGTTCCTGATCTTGAGCCAAGAACACCAGCACAAGCAGCTGATGGTATGACTATTGCTATCGTTCATGTGAAACCATTCCCATCACTACCACAAGAAACTGCTGGTAGAATTTCAACAGCAACTGCAAAACAGGGTAGAGCGGATCTCGCAATTCGTCTTGAACCTCGCCGTATTCGTAGATACACGATGCGCGATATTGGTGGACTAGAAGAAAGAATTGACAATTTAGAATATTATACTTCTCTTTCACTGCTTGAATCTGATACAAAATCCCTATTCCTTGCTGATGGTTCTGGTATTGATCGATTTAAGAATGGTATCATAGTCGATCAGTTTGTTGATTTCACTGCTTCAGATTTTTATAATGAAGGTTATAAAATTGCTATTGATAGAAATAAGAAAGAAGCAAGACCATCGTTTAAGATTGATGATATCCAGTTAGAATTCTTATCAGCTAACTCCACAAATGCTACTGCAACTTCTAAAGATGCAACAATTACAATTTCTGCAACTGGAACTTACTCAAATGGTGAAACAATCACACAGGGTGCAGCATCTGGTACACTGGTCTATCAAGTAGGTACAAAACTTTATATCGAGAATGTAACAGGTACATTTACGACTTCGGCAAATGTGGTTGGTGGAAGCTCCACTACATCAAGAGCAGTGTCAGCAGTATCAACACCTAGTGCCGGTAAACTTGTAACATTACCATACACACACAATTTGGCCATCGACCAATCTTCTGCATCAACGACAAGAAATACAGCTGGATTATTTTATAACTATACTGGTCAGTTAAGTCTAAATCCAGACACTGACTATTGGCAGGATGTAACAGTGGCGCCTGCTATTCAAATTGATTTTGGTAACTTTGCAGAAGCTCTACAGCAAATTGCAAACCAAGTTGGTACTCAGTGGAACGGCTGGAACACAGTTAATGTTTCTACCAATATTAATGCAGCTGGTATTACTACTGTTGAGAATCAAAGACGATCTGGAACTCAGCTTGTAGTACAGGCTGGTCAGTTAAGAGAAACAGATCTTGGAGAATCCATTCAGGATTTGAACATCATTCCTCATATGAGGTCTCGAGAAATTCAGTTTAATGCTTCTGGTATGAAGCCAAGTACTCGTTTGTATGCCTTTTTCGATGGTGAAAATGTAACGTCTTACATCACACCAACTGATTCTAGTTTTGCTAATACGGCAAATGAAGGTGCAAACTTACTCTCAGATTCAAATGGTAATGTTTATGGTATTTTCCGCTTACCAAATAATGATCAACTTAAATTCTTAAATGGAAATTTAAGATTAAGGTTATCTGATAGTCCAACAAATGAAACAAATCAAGGTCTGTATACAACACAATCTAGTGCTGTATATAGTGCTCAAGGACTTTCAGTATTTAAACAAGGCGCCGTGATTTCAACTAGAGATGTTGATGTCTCTACTACACGAGTTTTTGAAACAAGAACATCTTCAAATTTTACTGCGTTTCCCGAAACCAACGGGGACGGCGGTGCCGACGGTGGCGGTGATGGTGATCCAATTGCTCAGACATTTAGAGTTGATGATGGAGAAATACAAGGTCAAGTTACTGGTTCATTTTTGACAAAGATAGATCTTTTCTTCAGAACAAAAGATCCAGATTTACCACTTCAATTGGAAATCGTTGAGGTAGACCCATCAACGTCATATCTTACAAATAAAGTGGTTCCTTTCAGTAAAATAGAAGTCCCTTCTGCTGACGTTAATGTGAGCGAAGACTCTTCTGCTCCAACTCCTATTATTTTTCCAACACCAATTTATCTGCAGCGCGGTGAACAATATGCTTTCAAAATCATACCTGGTGGACTGAATCCAAATTACACTGCTTGGATTTCTAAATTGGGTCAAACAGACTTGATAACAGGTAATAGAATTGTAAAACAGCCAGCAACTGGCACGTTATTTGCATCTTCAAACGATTTAGCATATGCTCCAATCCAAGAAGAAGATATTAAATATAAGATGTACTTTGCTGATTTTGGATCAAACCAAACCGGTACTGCTGTATTTAAGAACATTGACAAAGAGTACTTTACTCTCGCAAATACTGATAGTATTTCAATTTTCAATCGTGTTGGTGAGACTGTACACGGAGAGTCTACTATCACCTTTACCTCACAACCGAGTGCAAATGTTGGACTGAGTCTACTCAGTACTGCAGGATCGGGTGCTGGCGCTAATGGTGTAGTGACAATGAACAGCGCGAATACCGTAAGAGTTAAGGAAGTTACTACTGCTACTAAGTTCCAAGCGGGCGACACAGTAACAGTTATGAATGCAAATGGTTCTGCAACTGGAACGACCGCAACTATTCATAGTGTAACAACACCAACTGGTAAGGTATACTTCTATGATGCGACAACGCAGTCAAATACATTCTTACATCTAAGTGCACCAAGTGGATCATTTGCCGCAAATACATGGCTCCGTGGCCAAATTTCTGGTCAAGATGCAAGAATTAAAACAGTTGAAAATCTTAACGCTGATTTGTTTAATTCTAGAATGGGCAAGCTGATTCCAGACGGAACATCTTTATCTGCAATATCTAAGTTTGCAACAGCTCCAGCATCTCTTGACACTGCATTCCGGACATATAACATTGAGGGTGATAGTATATATGCAAATCGTAGATATATTTTTAGCAGGTCGAATGAAGTTGCAAATATATCGAGCCAAAAGTCTGGTGAAGTAAGATTTACTCTGACTAATAGTCAATCAGCACTATCTCCTGCTATTGATAATGATAGAACAGCTGTTCTCACTGTCGAAAACTTAATCAATAATGATTCGACGAATGAAGACACAAAGGATGTTGGTAATGCTCTTGCTCGATACGTGATGCGAACTGTTACGCTCGATGATGGCCAAGATGCTGAAGATCTCAAGGTGTTCATCGGTGCTTACAAGCCATCAACTGCTACAATCAAAGTCTTTGCAAAACTCTTGAATGGTGAAGACGGTGATGATATGGATGACAAGACCTGGATCGACATGACACAGGTTACGCCAACAACGGTATTCTCTGACAGTGAAAATCAAGAAGACTTCGAAGAATATGAATACACATTGCCGACTGCCAACCTTACTGGCGATAACGGAGAGGTGCAGTATACAACTGCTGATGGAGTGACATTCACTGGATTCAAGAGATTTAAAATTAAGGTTGTCTTGCTCTCAACTTCAACATCTCGTGTACCTCGGATGCGTGACTTCCGAGCTGTAGCACTTCAAATCTAGGAAAATAAATAAATGAGGCTACAATCAATTAAAGATGTTGATGGTTATAAGAGAGATGAGGAATCGAGTGCAATTCTTTCTGTAGATAATGCTGCACTTCAGGCTTATAAAATTAAAAGAAAGAATCAGAACGCAGTTCTGGACGATATAAATAGTATAAAATCAGAACTTGAAGAGTTGAAAACTATGCTAAAACTTATTCTCTCTTCGGAAAAAGGTAATTAAACATGGGTAAAGTAGCTAATGTAGCACTGTCTGACACATTTGATACTTGGAGAGTAAGATCAAATCAGTCATTTACAAACTTGTTTGAGATTAATCCTACAGCAAATGTTGTAAGTGCAAACTCAATTACAGTTGGTAGTAATACATCCATTACAAGAGCTAATACTTTTATTTCAACTCATACTCAGTTTACAGGCGCTAATACCAACATTCGTGGTGGGACACTCCTGGTAACTTCAAACACAAACATTAACGGAACATTGCTAGTCAACGGTGCCGCTCCAGGTACTGATGATAACGCACTTGCATTCGCAATCGCATTAGGGTAAAGAAATATGGCAAACGTATTTGAAACATTTACATCCAGAGGCGTTGGGGTGTCATTAACTGCTGTTGGATCTCACACAGTTGCAGGCGGTACGACTGAAACAATAATTGGTCTCACCGTATCAAACGTGACAGGATCTGCTGTTAACGTAAACGTTGTGTATAACGACGGGTCAAATGATACCTACATTGTTAAGAACGCTCCTGTTCCTTCCGGTGGTGCTCTTACGCCAATCGGAGGTGACCAGAAGATTGTTCTTACAGTCGGTGATTCATTAAAGGTATCATCCAATACTGCTTCGTCTATTGATGCTGTGATGTCACTGCTGCAGCAGACATAAGGAGTTAAGACATGCCTTATATTGGTAACAGACCAGCAGATCCTACTGAAGCTGATAATTTTGTTGTAGATAATTTTACAGCTGGTGTTGGTTTTACCGCTGGTAGTTCAACTACAGTAACTCTGAGTACTGCCCCAGCAACTGAAAATGCCATTATTGTGACAATGGATGGTGTGACTCAGCACCATGATACGTATGCCGTCAGTGGCACAACTCTCACATTTGATGCAACAATTCCATCTGGTATTTCAAATATTGAAGTTCAGTATTATATCAAAGCCATTCTTACGACTGTTGCCGATCTTAGTGTAACGTCAGGCAAACTTGCAGGCGGTGCAGTTACAGCCGGTAAAATTGGAACAGGTGGTGTATCTGCTAATACACAACTTGCTGCTGGTGTTGTTACAGCACATGCAACTGCTGCCGATATTGCAAAGACTGATATAGCACAATCATTTTCTGCAGCACAACGTGGTACGGTCAATGCACTCGGTGTGTATCATGGTCTTGGCGGAAATACAGTATCACTTACTCTTACTGATGCAAACCATTATTCACTCACCTCTAATGCAAATTTGACTATTGCAAATCCAAGTGGTATTAATGCTGGTCAAGGTGGCAGTATTGTATTTACTTCAAACGGTTCGTTCACAGTTTCTTGGGGTTCATACTGGCGGTTTGCTACAGGTACAGCTCCAACAATGTCAACTACTGCTGGTAAGCAGGACCGAGTTGATTATTATGTAGCATCTTCCAATACAATTCATGCGGTTGCCACGATTGATCTCCTTGGTACTGCATAAGGAGTTTTAGTATGCCATTTATTGGTGAAACATCCATCAGAACAGGTGCTTCTAGTGCCGGCGCCGCCGATCTAGGCGACGAGATTGCGAACAGCCTGCGCCTTAATGACGACGATACGGCTCGACTTGAAAAAACATTCAGTGGTGCTGGTACGTCACGTCGAACAAAAACAATTAGTGCTTGGATTAAACAGTGCAGCACTAAAGAGCAACATATTCTTTCCACGCAGGATGGCGGTAGTGATACTGGCGAACGGTTTTATATAACATCCAGTGGGCAGCTCGCATACCAAAACCGTAGTGCCGGGACCGCACTTGACCTAGTAGTAACTACACGGGTTCTGCGAGACGCTAGTAGTTGGACGCATGTCTGTGCGATAATTGATACGACCGAAGCCACCGCATCGGACCGTGTAAAGTTTTACATAAATGGCGTTCAAGATACCGACTTATCAAGCACTAACTACCCTACATTAAACCACGATGGTTTTATTGGGCATTCGGTGCTTCACCGTGTTGGTTGCCATCCGGGGTTTTCGTCTGCAAACGATCACGCCGATATGTATATTACCGGGTTGATATTAGTTGATGGGCAGGCGCTTTCACCAACAAACTTTGGGCGCTTTTCAGCCTCGCACCCCAATGTATGGGTGCCTATTACGCCAAGCGGTATTACCTACGGCAGTAATGGTTTTCATCTCGACTTCGCAGTTGCGCCCGGAACGGGGAATGGTGCTGGCACTGATGTCAGCGGTAACGGCAACCACTTCACGGACACAAATCTTACTGCGGAAGATCAATCAACTAATACGCCTACGAATGTCGTGGCACTTCTCTCACCGCTTTACAACACACATCTAGTGTTTTCGGATGGGTTGACAAAGATCACTGGCTCCGCGACAAATTGGGACAGCAGCATAACATCTTTTGGCGCAGCAGACGGAAAGTTTTACCGAGAGTTTGTATACGAGACGCAGCCATCTGCGGGCAACTTCATGCATCTCGGCATGGTGCCGATGGTGAACGCGCAAGCTCTGTCAACGACTTTCGGCGGCGACAGTAACGGCGACAATTCGATTGATTATGCAGCCAGTGGTGTTGTCTCAATAGAAGGCGTGACGCAATTTACTGGCACCTCTTATTCGGCGGGCACGACTAACATCGGCCTTGCTCTCGACCTTGTTAATCAGAAAGCCTACTTCCGACTCAATGGCGTTTGGCAAAACTCCGCTGACCCGGCTGCGGGGACTGGGGGCGTGGCGTTACCCGAGGGCGGCGAGTGGGGGTTCTTCGCGGGCGGCTACAACTTATCCGTGGTTCGAGATTTACCGACCGAGGACGACTGGACGTATGCAGCACCGACTGGGTTCTCGTCCTTGCGTCAGGCCAACCTCCCCGCCGCGACGGTCGACAAGCCTTCCGAAAGTGTTCAGCTGATTACGGCGTCAGGCGACAACATTGTGTCTAATCTGGACGCAGCCCTTGCGTCAGGCAGCTTTCTCAAAATTTACAAAAACATCGACACTGGTTCGACGGCTTGGAAATGGGTTTTTCCCGACGACACGGGCAATATGTGGGACAGCAGTGTCAACACCGGTAAGACAACCTACAGCGCACCGTCTGGCTCTGACACTTTTGTTGGAATCGGCATCAAGATTAATACGGCAGTCGGCACGGCAACGAGCGAGGTCAGTCATACAAACGGGGTAGCAACCAATTACGCGCACGGTCTAGGCGTCACTCCAGCCTTCGTAATTTTGTTTCCAAATCTTACGGCAAACAAGCGGGTCTTTCACTCCGCACTAGACAGCGGAAAGCTGATTCGCCTCGACGACCAGCAGGCGCAGGCGACCGACAGCAGCTTTACCGTCGATGCAACCAACGTCACAATTTCAAGCAGCTTGGCAACCGGCGATTATCGCATTTTAGCCTTCGCAGAAATTGACGGTTTTTCTTCTTTCAAATTTCACGACTCAAACAGCAGCGCCGACGGACCCTTTCTGCATCACGGCTTTTCCCCGCTGTTTGAAATCACTGTCGACATTGATCTGCAAGACACTGCGCTCGATTGGGATTTGTTTTCCTACAAGTTGGAAAGTCATTCCGGCAACGTGTTGGATCAGAAAATTTCATTAAATGAGAAGAACGCCAAATCGGCAATCGGCTACAGCGGGGTTCTCGATCACGTCTCAACCGGCTCGAAGACCCGAACGAGCGGGAGCGTATACAACACAAGCTCACGACACCACGCCCGAGTCGCGTTCGCACAAGCCGCTATTGGCGGCGGCATTCCATTCCCTAACGCGAGGTAACCATGTTTGCACAACTCACAAAATCTGACTCCGGCTATGATCTGCCCGCTTGCCATCCGGGCCGCGTTGCCGAGTCCCCCTTCAAAACTGCCAACGCAAGATAATTGTTATAAATAAACAAAAGGTTCGATGAAAAGGTTATAAAACAATGGCAACGACAAAAATTTCAAGCGGTGTAGTTGGAGATTCCTCTGTTACATATAACAGTCTTAATGCCAATACAGCACACGTTGATCGAAATAATAATTTTACAGTTGCACAGCGTGGAACTATTTCAGCGCTTGGTGTGCAGACCTCAACGGTGAGTCTTACTCTTACCGATGCAAACCATTATTCACTTACAACGAACGGTAATATTACTATTGCCAATCCTACAGGAATTAATTCAGGTCAGTCCGGTTCAATTACACTAACGTCAAACGGTTCGTTCACAGTTTCGTGGGGTTCATACTGGAGGTTTGCTTCAGGTACGGCACCAACGATGTCGACAACTGCTGGTAAACAAGATCGTGTTGATTACTATGTTTATTCTTCAAACACAATTCATGCTGTAGCAACTATTGACCTCCTTGGTACTGCATAAGGAGTTTTAGTATGGCCGTCTTCGACGAACATCAAAATGTAATCATGGGTGCTGCTGGTGCTGGTGGCGGCTACGCCATCGAGGGCAGCGCCAACTTCGCTGACGCCGGGGCGAACCATCATAACTGGACCCCCGCAGGAACCGGCGACAGCCGCACGGTGATGACGGTTGAAGCGGTGTTCA
>Ga0208019_1002104_pt1 | contig 10199 bp, 8 predicted proteins | sample CB_VirMetaG_5_FD_184540 | JGI IMG/M metagenome (GOLD analysis project Ga0208019, IMG submission 184540) | Freshwater to marine saline gradient viral communities from Chesapeake Bay - CB_1508_1D Viral MetaG (SPAdes) (version 4) | ecosystem: Environmental > Aquatic > Marine > Coastal | place: USA... | reverse complement strand
AAGAACCACCTGGGAAAAAAGTACTAGAAGAAGTACCATAATTCACGATTTGTTGTCCGTACTTCTGAGTAACAACTCTGAATGGTAAGTTTGTAGTTGTAGTGAAAACAGTTTCACCTGTACTAGCACAACAAGCTAAAGGACCAGAAGGTCTTAACTCAAGTGATGCTAAGAACTCTTCAGTATCCATTTCGTTACCAGAAGGTCCGATAAGTTTACCTGCACCTCCAGACTGGAAATTGCTTAAAGCAACAATTGCTGACCTTAAACCACCATTTGTACAAAGTGTTGTACCACCAGATACTGCAAGAGCACCTAAGTTATTAGCTATAGTTGGTACTAATGCGTTACCAGCTGAGTTCCATACTTGAATAGTAGTTCCGTAAGTGAAAGCTGAATAAGCTCCTTTTGAACGGTCAAATAGACCTTCTCTTCCGTTACCTTCGTAGAATGCGTCATAAAGGTTTACTGTGTCAAAAGTAGTAGTATCATTTGAAAAAGCACCACCGATTGGGTTAGTGTGTCCTTCCATACCACCTGCGGGTCCTACTGCAGGATTACCGTTAACAGCAACTCTTTGTGAAATTTTAGGTACAAAGTAGAACAATTTACCGATAGGTAAGTTCATAGCTTGTACAGAAACGATATCGTTTGCCAATAACTTAGAGAATACTCTACGAATGATTGGGAAAACAACCGTTTCGAATGAACCTGAAGCGTCAGATGACGTAGCTTCGTTAATTAAGTGTGTTGCTTGATTTTCGTATAATTGAGCGATGTTTTCTTTTGTGTGCCCATTTAATCCGTTAAGGAACCCAAGCTTGTTCCATTTTCCAATAGTATCTTCGCGGATAACTTTAAGGTGTTTTAAACCAATGTTTCCGACCATACCAGATTCTAATAATGCTCCCATTTTTAATTTGTTTTTTTTAGTTAGCGTTTATTTAATTATTATAACTTATTCATAATCTCTCTCATCCTAGTAATTTGAGGACTTTCATAAGTTTTACTTTCAATCAAATTGACTGAAGAACCACCAGAAGGGGTTTTAGTAATGGTTTTTTGAACCGACTCATTCAACTTATTAACTTTAGAATTAAATTCTGAATTTAATGTATTGAACAAGTTTTTGCTTTCATTCAGAGTTTTAACGCCATCAAAACGTCTAAGAATGTTAACTTTCTCTTTTTTAGTTGTTGTGTGTTCAGTGAATAATTTAGTTGAATAAGCCAAATTAGCGTTAAATACAGCTACTTCATTTAATTTATCTCTGAATACTTTAAGAGCTTGTCTATATTCTTTATTTTTCTGTCTGAAATGTTGATTCTCTGTTTGTAGTTGTTTAGCTGTTTTAAGTATCTTGTTAATAGATTCTCTAGATGATTCATTAATTGGGAAGTCTAAATTTCTGTTGTTAGTAAATCCTTTTCTAAGTCCTCTTCCAGATTTAGAACCAAAACCATAAGTTCTTGAAGCTTCTCCCATTTCTTCGTCAGACTTCATTTCACCCATTTTATAGTCTTTATAGTGACCTCCTTTGCCATATTTTCCACCACCTTCAACTCCCATTCGGTGTCTATGTCCGTCAGCACCCATTTCTCTGTGGTAGTCATCCTTGTTTCCACCCCAGTTGCGGCCTTCTTCCATTTCTTCATAAGACATATCTTCCATTTCTTGTAATTCCTCAATGTCCATGTCTTCTTCATCCATATCCATTTCGTCCTCTAAAGAAATTTCATAAATAGGTTCGTCATCCATTTCCATTTCATACATACCTTTCATTTTCATTTCTGACATTTCGTCATCCATTTCATCCTCTAAAGAAATTTCATAAATAGGTTCGTCATCCATTTCCATTTCATACATACCTTTTTTCCAACCTTCTTCGAAATCTTTTTCTTCCATAATTTCTTCATCATCATCAACGTACTCCATTAAATCATTATCATAACCTTCATTAATTAGAAGATTATTCTTAAATTTACTCTCGGCCAATTCAATTTTATATTCAGTACCAGTTCCCTGGTCTTCAAGTTCAATTGTGTCTCCATCTTGTGTAACAACGATTCCATCTTCAGCTCCCATAGCTTTGAAAACTTTCATTACTTCTTCGTCAGATGCTTGTGTTAGGTCGAGTGTTGGTTCATCCGTATCCATTTCCATAGATACCATTGCTTCTTCTCCTGCAGGAATCATTAATTCCTCTTCTTCTTGGTCTTCATATTCTTCGTCATCAAAATCATCATCATCGAACTCAACAGAGACTTCTTCTTCACTAGTACCGACAAAGTCATCTTCTTCTTGTTCATTTAATGATTCTTTAACTAACTCTTCAATTTCTTGCTTCATAGTAGCTGCAAGTATTTCTTTTGCATTAGATTTAACAGCTTCTTCTAGCTGTTGTGCCTCTAGTAAGGCCTGTTCTAAGACTGATTTGTTATCTGCCATATCTTTTTTATTAAGCGCTTTTTAAAGTTTTATTTTTATTATAAATACTACCAATAGTTAAAAACTCCTCTTATAATACAAATAAAAGATAATTTATTATTATTTTTAATATCCCGATAAGAAACTATCTAACTTATCCATTAATCTTAATGAACCACTTAAAGCTTGAGTTGTTATTTGTTCTTGTGGTTTATCGTGATTTAAAGATTCATCATAAAGTTCTTTATCTTCTAAATTTTTAAATAAATAAGCTCCTGGGGTTGATGGTGATGAAACTAAGTCAAAACAAATTAATTCAAAATCATCTTGTACTACATTTTGACCATTCTCTCTTTCTAATGAACCGACACCTCTTGATGAAATACCTAACGTTACTCCGTGTCTCAATAAATTAGCTGCGATATCACCCACACAAGATATAACACCAGTTTGGTGGTATGCGGGTGATGTTAAGATTTCTAATTTACCCATAAGAATATTACCATCCCACCAAGTCTCTAAAACTCTGTGAGAACTTCTTTCCAAATCGACTAATGATGATTCTGGGTGATTTAGTTCTGATAAAGCACTACCTTTCTCTATTAATTTCTGATAGTTTTCTACTTCTCTTTTTAATATGTTTTCTGGATAAACTCTTCCGTTTCTATTTTCTACACCACTTTTTTGTAGTATAGCATGGAAAATTATGGGCCCTTCTTGGATGGACCTATCTGTCATTTCTTTAATAACTTTTTTGTTATTAGTGTTAGTGGGTGATACGTGACCAGCGTCATATTCTATTAAAATACCCGTACCTACCTTTCCTGGTTTCAATATTTCCATTATTACTTTTAACTATAAATACTTTAGTAATAATAAAATACATCATTTACTTTTTTGTTCTATAAAAATTAAAATATGTGGATGTGTTAAAACTATTGTTAATTATGTTAGTTAAAATGTTTTCAACGACTAATTTTACATTATCAGATTTTATGGGTTCTTCATTTTTAAGGAATAAAGTTATTTCACAACTCATATAACTCCTTTTATTTTCACGTATACCACTAGTTCTAATATCTAAGTCTACAATTTGTTTTTTTTCTAAAAATAAATTATTTAAATTTGTAGAATTTATATTTGATTGTATATTTCGTTTTAACCCACTAACAGCTCTATCCCAATTGTCACACTCCTTTATAGGAGAAAACCATGAAGAGATGTTGATGTATATTGATTTAGGGTTTTTGTAATCAACACTACCGTAGTAAGTGTTAAAATCTTTGTTTAAATTTAATTTAAATTGTTTTCCTGTTTTCATAAATAAAATGTTATTATATTTAAATATAACAGCATTTTATTCTAGTGTCAAAATTAACTTTTTACTTATGAACATATTATTATTCAGTAAGTAATTGTTCATTTGAATTATCTTTTTTATTTGTAAAAACATTAGCAATCCTACCAACTTCAGCTATACCAAAACTACCTAATGTAATAATTAAAAAAGAATTATAAATAAATTCATTTATAATTAAATCTTTACCTAAACTTCCAGATACAATATCTGCGATAGCAAAAATAACCATAACAGCAAATGAAGAAAAACCTACAATAGTTTTTTCATTGATGTCGTTACTATCTTTAAAAATATTAATTACCCTATTCATAATAATTTATTTTATAATGTTTTATTAAGTTCTTTTATTTTGTAGTAAGAAACTTTATCTATAACTGTTTTTGAAATTTTTTCTTTAGTTTCATTTAATTTACCCAATAATTGAGAATCTTTAGTTTCTGATATTAAATTATCCAACTTAGTTGTTACTTCTTCAACCAAAGTTTTAAACTCATTTTTAAATTCTATATTGTTTTTACCTAATAATGATTTAAATTCAAGTTTATCATTTTCAGTTAAATTTTCATATTTTTTATTGAAATTTTTAGTAGATAAATTAATTAATAATGAATTTGGTATTTTAGCTTCAGATATTTTTTTTGTTTCTCTATTATGTAATTTTTTTAAAATTAATTTTTTAGCCTCTATTCTTTTTTCAATACCTAAAACACTCTCATTAAACACTAACGTATCAATACTTTCATATAATTTATTAGTTGAGTCACCGATAAAATTTTTATATTTAGATATAGATTCGTTAATATTTTTTAAATTAACCTTATTCTTTTTGGATTTTAAAGTTTTGATTGATTCATTAAGATATTCTTCCGCATCTTTAATATCACTAAAAGCTTTATTCTCTATTTGAGAGTAAAGTACGAAAAATTCTCTGTTAGTTGGGTTATCCTTTAAACTTTCCATAAGAGTGTGGAAAGCATTCTTAAATTTAGGTTTCTGTGAAAAAGTATTAATTAAAATACTATCTATTTTATTTTTAGTTTTACCGAACATATTATTGTATTTAACAATAAATATCTATTCATTTAATAAACTATCTAACTTTTCACTAACTTCATCTAATTTATCTTTACCTTTTGATAAATTTAATTCAAAATTATTATTATCAATAGTTTCTAATATTAAGGGTAATTTAGATTTACTGATAGAAGCTAAGTCTAACCCTGCACCAGCTTCACCAGTCTCAGGTGGGGTTTCTTCAACTCCAGTTTCTAAACCTGTATCTGCGGGAGATTCAATTTCACCACCTTCAGCTGCTTCTTCAGCTCCACCACCATCTGGTTCCATCTCCCCATATAATTTATCTATATTAGAAAATATACCAGTGTTCTTAATTATTGTAGCAGTTTGATTAAGTTCTTCACCAACAGCTTTTTCTATACGTTGTTGTTGTAAATCTAATTTAATTTCTTCATCTGAGAAACCAAGTATGTGTTTTTTACCCCAAGTTGCAGACACAGCTTGGATACCAGAACCTGGGTCCGTAACAGCATCTTTATAAAGTGTGATTTTTTCTTTCCACTGTTCTATTTTTAATAGTTCAGACTGTGTAGATGGGTTAGTTAATCCTAGTGTGAAGTTACCCAACTCATCTTCAAATCCTAACATATACAAATGTATAATCGCTATTTTATTTAATTCTTGAATAATTGATTTTTGTATTCTATTAATACTTCTAGCAAATCTAATATCTTGAATAGCTAAATTCTTACCTTCACCAACTACATCCTCAAATCCTAAAAAAGCTTTTGGTATTCTTAGAGCTGCTAATAATTTTTTCTGAATATATTCAATATCAGCAATTTCAGCTAAGTTTTGTGCTCCAGGTAATGTTTCTATTGGATTAGGTGCAGCTAAATCCCTAACCGGTATAAAGAAGTCTTGGTCAACCGCCATTTGGTTATAACGTAAATCAACATTACCAGTATCTCTATCAACTATTGGGTCTCTTTTAAATTTATTAGCTACACGTTGTACATAAGCTTCAACATCTTGGTCTTCCATATTACCAACATAAACTTTAAAAACTCTACGTTCTGGAGCTCTAGAAGTTCTATAGATTAACATCGCGTCTTCAGCTAATAAAAGTTGTTTCCAAATTCTTCTAGATTTTTCTAACATAGAAGTACCATAAGGTAATCTTCTATCATCAGCTAATAATCTGAAATGAGCAACTTCCCATGTATTGAACTCCATATTTTTATTTTTCCAAATAAACTTAACTTCACGTTCTTCCTTATCTCCAGTTCTTGTTTCAAACGTATTCATTCCTTTCTCAATACGCTCTATTTCTATATTAGGTAATTGACTAGCACCAACAATACCCCTTTCTGGGTCTATTTTAAGGTAAACAAAATTATCACCATATTTACATGTGTTCCTAACCCACATAGGTAAATTTGATTCTAAATCTAACACATTATTGAATAAATCACCAAGTATAGATTTTATTCTTTTAGATTCAGAATAAATGTTTAACATATAACCTCTTTCTGAAATTGTGCACGCTTCTTCTGAAATAATATCCAAAGCTGCTGATATTTCAGGTGTAAATTCCATAGATTCATAATCATAATATGAAGCCAATCTAGTAGGTTCATAATAAACTGCTTGTGAATAAAGTTGGGATTCTATTTTTTGCCATTGGTTGGCCAAATATTGACCTTGTTGTAATTCTAATTTAGTTCTTTCGTAATCAACCTTAGAAGTTGTTTTTAATATATCTTTTTTATCAAAGTTATATGACCTTTTAGGTGACTGAGGCCCCTCAGCACCAAAAAGATTGTTTAATCTTTGAAATATCGTCATTCTATTTTGTTCTGCCATAACTATATAATTTTACAACATTTTTTTTTCTAGTAAACCTTTAAACAACATAATCACAATCAACATATGCTGCCTCTGTAGGTACCCCTTTATTTTCTTTACACACACCACCATAAACATAAGTAACACAATTGTCTACAGTAACACCATCACAAGTTTGACAGCAAATAACATCTTCTGGTTCTTTAGGTGCTAGATTACTGTTTTTGGTCATAAATTCAGTAGGTGTAGGTTTCCATGAATATACTGTAGTACCTAAAACTTGTCTTAGTAGTCTACCACTTTTGTATCTACCACCAAAACCAAATCCACTTTTTTTTATTATTGCCATTTTACTAAATTATTTTAATCCTGTATACATCCATAAATAGTCTTTAGGGTCATTAGAAGATGGTGGAAGTGGATTACTAGATGCTCTACTTGGTTTAAAAACAGGTTGACCTTGATTCGGTCTAAATTTTCTTTCATCACTTATCCACGCATCTAACATCGCTTTAGCTTGTTCCACATTCTTTTTTAATTGTGTAAATGAATTTTGTGCTACATAAAGTGCCATACCTAAAGACATAATTAAATCATCATGATGTCCTTTCATATGGTCTGGTCTACCATTTATATAAACAAAAGTTTTTAATTCATTAACCAATCTTTGTGACCTAATTTTAAATCCAGTTCTTAATTGTTCTTCTAAAGCTTGTACTATTTGAGCTCTTTTACTATTAAAGTTTATACCTGGTGTTTTAGTATCTGGATTGAATTTCCACATTTCTTCAGCTTTAACACCATCATAATAAAAATCTTTATAACCTAATTCTAACATTTTTCTAGATGTAGCTACTCCCATACCACCAGTAATATCAATAACCACAAAACAACTATACTTTTTAGCCCATTTATTAGCTAAATCCGCAACAATATCTGGTGGTATCTTACCCAAATATTCTACAACTTGTTCTCTTTCATCAAAATCTATAATGATAAAACCACTAGAATCTTCACTATCACCCCTAGAAACATCTATACCCATAATATATTTGTGACCAGGTACTGGTTCTTTCCAAACCCATAAACCATTACCAACCCACTTTTCTATTGGTTCACAAATATGTTCTTGTATTTGTTCCATAGTTGTACTATTGATAACGTTGTCACCCGAACCTAAGAACGCACACTCTAACTCTTGTGATATCTTTCGTCTATCAAACTTTAATTTTTTACACATAGACTCAAACCAACTAGAAAAAGGTTTATAACCCATGTCTAAATAAGTTTGATATTCATCTTGTTTTAAATTATATGTTATATCTTCTTCTTTATACTCATCTCTATTTAATAAGAAATGTACAATATCTTTAGTTTTAACCCAACCCAAATCTTTTGTAAATCTAGGGTCATAATACCAACTAAGATAACTTATTTTAAAATTATTTAATCCTCTAATAGATTGGTCAAATACTTCATAATAAATTTGGTCAAACCCATTTGGTGTAGATATTACTATTACTTTACCACCTGTAGCCAAAGATGCCATACAAGCAGCCCATAAATCACCACCAGATTCTATATATGCAGCTTCATCAAAAACTAATATAGTGGGAGTGTAACCCCTAAGAGCATCTACTGAAGTAGCGACTGCTTTAACTTCAGAACCATTATTTAATTTATAATGTTTTTGTGAATTTTTATCTTTATCAAAACCAACATTAATCCAATCAGGCCATTGTCTTAAAAAACCTTTAATTTTATTTGCCATTTCTGTAGCTGTATCTAACTTATTTGCTAGAATCAAAATCTTTTCTGGAGATTCTTTTGAGGCAAATTGTAGTTTTTTTGATATCCATCCTGCTGTTGCTGTTGATACACCAGCTTGTCTGTATTTTAAAACTATATTATCAGAGTAATTTTCAAAGTCCTCAATCATTTCCTTTTGTTCTGGAAATAACACAAAAGGAACATGTTTTTGTTGAGTATTGTCGTATGTTTGCAAATATGTTTTAAGTGCGTATGGTGTGTTACCATGGCACTTAACATATTCTTGTATGAGTTCTTGTTTAGTCATTCCCATACTTATAAATATTTAAAATGTATTTTACTAAGATTTTGATTGGTTTCTAAGGAATTCTAATTCACCTTTTGATAAAGATGACATACCACTTCTACCAATTTTATCTAATATATCGTCAATATTATATTCTTTACCACCATCATTTTTTGGTAAATCTAGAGTACCTAATACGTCACCACCATCATCATATATAGTGTCACCTTCATCATCATAATATTCATCCTCATAAGATTCTTCATTTAGTTGAGCTATGATATCATTAACCATCCTTTCTAATTCTTCTTTCCCTTCTTCTCCACCACTTAGAATTTTTTTAGCTAATCTAAACATGTCTTTAGCATCCATACTAGCAAACTCACTAAATAAATAATTTTGAATTTCTCTTTTATCGTCTTGTAATAATTCATGTGGATATGACTCTCTAAATTTTTCCCAAATAACTGGACCTAATCTTAAATCCCAAACTTCAGCAACTAAAGTATCTTCAGAATCCATAACTCTTTGAGCTTTATTTGGGTCGTCTGGTAATCCCTGAGTTGCCAATACCTCCATAACACCTTTAACTAACTCATGAACTAATACTGGGAAAGTTATACCTCTAGCAATAACAGTTGGTGGGTCAGTGTCTGGGTCAACTTCTTCTTTACCAGCCATACTACTTCCACTCTGTGCCATCATCATTGTTGTTTGGTCTGGCATAATCCAATAAACCAAATCATTTATTGACATCATAACCCCATATAAATTAATTAGATTTGGGTCGATATTATTTAATTCATCCTCAACTAAATGAAACATGTAATGTCCTTTTTTAGAAGCTCCTTGTATTAATTGGTTTAAAAACCGTCTTTTTTGTTTCTCCAAATCAAAATCTTCGAATTCTTCCATAGCCTCTTCTTCAGAGTCCATTTGTTGTTCTTGTGATTGGCCCTGCATTCCAGACATATCTATCTGACCCATGCCGACAATTTTAGCGTCAAATTGTAAAGCGTCTTCTGGAATTGCCATTTCTTCTCTAACTATTTTAACAGCTAATTCTTCTAATTCTTCTTTATGTTGTGATTCTAATTGTAATATTCTTTGTGTTGCCGCCATCATCATTTGTTGTAATTGCATGAATGATTGTGGGGTCACATTTCTTAATCCAGTATAATTTTTAACTTTATCAACAACAGACTTAAACCTTTCAGAAGCTACTAATTCCTCAAATTTACTAGGAATCCCACTTGGGTCTACAGATGGAAACGCTTCTGAACCAGCACCTGGAAATTCACCAGATTCAATTTTTCTCTGAATACTAGGGTCCATTCTTTCTGGTCTATCACCATAATCTATTGGTGCTTCACGTAAATTTTTTTTAAATCTTTGTATTCTTTTTTTATTCCGCATATTAGTTGTACTCATCTTAGTTATTTTATTTACGAGCTTTAGGTTTTGGTCTATGTTTTGGTTTATATGGTGACT
>Ga0208019_1002098_pt1 | contig 10215 bp, 18 predicted proteins | sample CB_VirMetaG_5_FD_184540 | JGI IMG/M metagenome (GOLD analysis project Ga0208019, IMG submission 184540) | Freshwater to marine saline gradient viral communities from Chesapeake Bay - CB_1508_1D Viral MetaG (SPAdes) (version 4) | ecosystem: Environmental > Aquatic > Marine > Coastal | place: USA... | reverse complement strand
CTCACGGCATCGTTCGGTGGGACACTTGACTACCTCATCCCCAAATACCCTGACGTGTTCAAGCGTGTGGCACACGTTGTTTACACTGAGGACCAAGCCGAGGAGATGGGTCTTGAGATTGACCACGATGACAGTCACTGTCTTGGTGACAAGTCATTCGCACTCTTGGTCCATGGCTCCCAGCGGGCTGGTACGGATGCAAGCAAAGCTCTTTCTCAACGCAAGAAGGAAGGGGGATTTGTGGGATACGGCAAATCAAATCAGAAGACAAGCTGAAGGGGCTTGCAATAAACCAAGGATCGGATAACATCTGTCCGTCCTTGGTTTTCTTATGTCTTACGTCATCTCTACTTTCAAGGAGGGCATTCCCTATGCCATAACTGCTTGTAAGCAATACAATAAATTCCTGTTGATTCCATTAGATTCAGAAGTAGCTCTGAGCAAGATCTTCTCTCACCCTTACAGGGCTGGGGCACAGCAGATCTTGTCGTGGATTAACAAGAATGACAATGACCTTGCCAGTGAAGAACTCGAAGTTCGTGATGAAGCCCAGTTCCGAAAGTGATCGGTATCTTATCTTTGACTGTGAGACTGATGGGCTTTATGACAAAGCAACGAAACTACATTGCCTGGTCATCCATGACATCACACGAGCAGAGACTTTTGCTTATGGGCCTGATCGCGTTGCTGATGCTCTTGCTCATCTGGCAACCGCTGATGTTCTCATTGGCCACAACATAATCTTCTATGACATTCCAGTTCTGCAAAAGCTGCATTCATTTGACTGCAAAGCACGCATCGTAGACACACTCATCTGCACACGACTCATCTGGCCCAAGGAGCGACTCGATGAACTCGACCACGAACAATATCCGCAGGTTCCAGCGAACCAACGTGGATCCTCATCACTTAAGGCATGGGGATGGCGCTTGGCCGATCATAAGATCGACTTCAAGGACTTCTCAGAGTTTTCTCAGGAGATGCTGGACTACTGCATCCAGGACGTTAACGTCACCAAGAAACTTTGGGAAGCAATCGTCAAGCAGAACTATCCGGAATCATCACTCCGGTTGGAGCATGACTTTGCCTTGGCAATTAACAGACAAGTTCGAGCAGGTTTTCCTTTTGATCTTGATGCATGCTTTGATCTTGTGGATGACCTTAGAGCAAAGAAATCAGAACTCGAGGTACATCTAAAAGAGATCTTCCCTCCCATCAAACATGAGGAGGTGTTCATACCCAAGGTCAACAACAGCAAGCGTGGCTATGTCAAAGGACAACCTTTTACCAAAGTCAGTTATGAAGAGTTCAATCCAGGATCTCGTGACCAGATTGCTGATCGACTCCGGCAAAAGTACGGATGGGTACCAGAGAAGGTCACTAAGAAAGGAAATCCAATCCTTAATGATGAGGTATTAGAACAACTTCCGTATCCAGAAGCACAGCCATTGGCTGAGTACATGCTTATTAAGAAACGTCTTGGTCAAATCAAAGATGGATCTAACTCCTGGATCAGACTATTCAACAATGAAACTGGCTCTATCCACGGCGACGTTATTACTAACGGTTGCATTACTGGGCGCTGTTCACACCGCAATCCAAATATGGGTCAGGTCCCAGCGGGTTACTCCCCATATGGAAAAGAATGTCGGAATTTATTCCATGCTCCTGACGGGTGGGATCTCATTGGTGTTGATGCTAAGGCACTTGAATTACGTTGCCTCGCTGGATATCTTGCTATCTGGGACAACGGTCAGTATGCAGATCTGGTAACAGATGAATCGATTGATATCCACACCTTTAACCAACAGCAGTTTGGTGTAGAGACCAGAGATATTAGTAAGCGTTTGTTGTATGGAATGTTGTATGGATGTGGTGCAGTTAAAGCTGGTACCATTATTGATCCGAATGAAAAAAATCCAGACGTTCTACGTCATATGGGAAAATCTGCAATTAATGGATTCATGAATGGTGTACCAGCCCTTAAGAAACTTAAACAGAATCTGGAGTTGACATTAACTGAACGTGGTTATTTGCGTGGTCTTGATGGTCGTGCTCTTTGGTGTCGATCCGAATTCAAAGCTCTTAATGTTTTGCTCCAGGCTGCTGGTGCTGTGATTATGAAACAGGTTGTGATTAACCTGCATAACAGTCTCAACTGTCTTGGATTGGTCCATGGTGTGGACTGGATTCAACACGCCATGATTCACGACGAGGTTCAATTGTCTTGTCCTCCTAACCTCACTGCAACAGTTCAAGAACAAGCATTGCTTGCCTTCCCACAAGCACAGGACTTCTTTGGATTCCGCTGTAAGATTGAGGGCGACTCTCGGGTCGGCTTTACCTGGGCGGAAACGCACTGATGTCACGTCCCAGGCATGACGTTAAACTGCCCATCAAACCAGTTCTCGAAACTAATGAACAAAGCCAACGTTTGTGCTCAGCTTCTCGAAGATCCTCGGGAAGTGTTCATCAGCCAGACCAACACAGCAATGCGTTGCCTGGTTGCTCTCCCTCCAGTTGGCGCCAACAAAGCTCCAACTCAACTCGAACTCAACATCTATGGAAAGCAAGCAGATCGCTTCTCTCGATTCAAGAAGAATGCGCTCGTCTACATCCACAAGTCAAAGCTCCGTTTTGACCTCGAATCCAGAACGTACTCGCTCCACGGGGGCCTTGTTACTCAGGTCGATGATCAGTTCCCCATCATTAATGAGATCACGCTTTGCGGCCGATGTGTTAAAGACATTGATCGAGACGATTCCAGGGCATTCCGAACGACGGCTGATGGGTTGATGATCTGCAACCAAAGCCTCTCGGTTAATACCGGTCGCAATCAAGCTGATCTCTTTAATTTCTTTGCAATGAACTCAGCCAGCGACAAGCTGAATAACGCTGAGCTTCTGGTTAACTTCACCCGTAAAGGTGTTGGCCTGACCATTGATGGATCCTTGGTGACCGATGCCTGGACTGATAAAGAGTCCGGTGAGCGTCGCACCAACACACGCATCAAGCTGGCATCAATGACCTTGGCACCCAAGGTGAACAACGGTGGTACCAGCACAGTGCAATCCTCTACAACTGTCTCCTCTGACAAGGTGGCTCCTCTCTGGGGTGGTCGCACTGCTGAGGACAGCGATCCATGGAATGCAACGTCTGGTCTACCGGAACTGCCTGGTCAGTACGGCGCTGCTCCTGAACTCGAAGAGGCACCCTTCTGATGTTCGAGATCGACAAGTCAGTGGTGTACAACAAGTTCACTTTCAATCTGAAAGATGGCGCTGTTGATTACACAATGGGATTCCAAGAGGATTCAACAGACAAGGTAGTACGTAACTTTGCTCAGTTCCTACAGGGTTGTGGCCATGGTGAAGGTGCCATTGCTGCAGCCATGAGGGAAATCTCTGATGAGTGGTTCGACTATCAGCAGTCCTTAATTAAGGAAGTCAAGGACGGCTTCCATGGCTAAGCTTGGCCCGTCCTGGGATGACGTTAAAAGCACCATGCCACAAGCCACGTCTTAACTACGCACAAACCATGCCTGCTACCAAAGCAATTACTAAAGCAGCACCATCTGGAACCATCACTGCTCGCAGTGAAAACTCCTTCATGATGTTCAAAGCACCAGAGCTTGTCACTGGTGTTCAACCTCTCGGTACCCTTCAGCCCCTGGTTAACGGTGGCGATGGTGGTTTCTTCGTCAAGATGGAAACCGTCAATGCTTGCCGCTGGACAGCACAGAAGGAAGACTTCCATGAGGAAGACGTGATCTGGAATCACAACCACCGCTTTAACAACGGTGCGCGTGAGATGGGTCACTTCTTCATCAAGCCTCGTCTCCAACTCATCCACACTTCAGACATCCTCATCTGCGAAGAGGGGATGGATAGCAAGCAGCGGATCATGGGTGACTTCAGTAAAGATGCCAATGGCAACTACCGTTACCCTGACCTGGTTCGTGAATTCGAACTGGACAAGCAAGAGGTGATTGAAGGCCGTCGTAAGTCACGTCGCTACAACACCCGGACCAAGTACCTAGTGCGTCTGCTCACCAAGGAGAACCGTCCTGCTCACGAAGCTCCCATCGTCTTGACCACCAAAGGTCTGGTCAGTGTGGAGATGAACAAGCACATCTCTGAATTCCGTAAGGAAATGGAGAAGTGTCTGAGCACTTACCTGGACATGATGGCGATGACCTTCGACAACAAGTTCCATGTAACTTGTGCCTTCTGTCCCACACTCATCGTTGATAACCGTGGCGAGCAAAACGTTCCCGTGGTTTGCGTCGAGGAGTTTGTTGGTCCCAGCTATGGCAGCAAGGAGGAAGCCTTCACTTCTCTGTCAGCTCTGACGATTCCCGATGAGGATCGTGAGAAGGCATGGGAGATTATGGAGGATCCTTACTTCACTGATTACATCAACATCCACAGCAAGCAAGACGGTGCCAAACTCAACGGTGCGTACGGCCTGGTCGATGGTGTATCTCTCAAGCCTGCTGGTGCTATTGAAGCTCCTGCTCTTCCTGCAGAAGCCCTAGCCACTGGTGAGGATTCATCCCTCTGATGGTTTGACTTCTGGGTTGGCCAGTTCTTCTTGATCAACAGACTTGTTCTGGAAGATGAAGAGGTCCTGGACCAGCCCACGAATAACACCTTGACGCATAGTAGCGATCCTCACCAAGAGGGTCGCTATTTCTTTTAGATCACGTACTGAATCAGTTTCTTTGATGAGGCGCTTGGTTTTTTCTTCCCAAAACTTATCATCTAATGATGGTTCGATTTGGAATTCACTAAGTGGTACGTACTTGATTTCCATTTGTACTCCACTGAACTCATCAATTTTAATTCCATTCAAACAAATGAAACGTAAAGAAAAAGTTGCAATTGTAACGGCGGGAACCTTTGCCGCTGTTGGATCTGCTATCGTGGCCACGGTTGCCAACCCGGCGACCTGGGCTATCCTCGCCTACAGCACCTATCGAATTGCCAAGGCTGCATACCGCAATGCAGAACAGCTCGATAAGAAAAACTAATTCAACTCAATTCAAATCATGTCGACTCAACTCCAGCAGGAACTCAACCCGGCGCAGGCTTCCATCTACAGCCGCACGAATATCCGCCGTGCTTACCCAGACTTTGATGACACCGAAATCGGTGGGATCTATCTGCGAGGTGATGATTGTATTGTGGTGCGTCGTGATGGTAGTCAGCAGGCTTACCAGCGGTCGCTGATTAAGCAAGCCTTTAGCTCCTACACACATCGCCTTAAAGATTTCTTTTCTTACCTGGGTCCAAACTATAGGGGTCCCAGTGTCTGGCACAACAATGCCTACATCATCTTCAAAGGATGGACTTACACTCATGCCCTCGGACACCTCAGCTCCAATGCAAAACTACAAGCTCACTGGGCAGACAAATTTATACACCTATCAGATCCCGCAAAAGTCACAGCTCTCCTTCAATCTGACCAAACGGATCTGGGCCATTTGGTTGCACCGGACGGGATGCGGCTTCCGGATCGGGCGCTTGATATGGAGTCTGAACTGGACGATGTCCAAGAACAAAAGCCGGTGTTTGGCGAACCTAGCTGCTCATGTGGGTCCTTTCAACGTCAGCTCAGTAACCTATCTGCTTTCCAAGAAGAAATCCAGGGATTTAAACCATGGTGCATCCACCTCACCTGGTTCAACAAGTACAGAGAACTGCTGAGCAAGCGCACTGAAGTTCGTAATGCTAGTCCCAGTGGTACACCAGAGAAGTGTGTGGCCTGGTGGTATGCGCCTCCCTCTGATCACACCAGTGATGGTCGCTTCCTATTGCTTCACACCAAGTCAGGGGCTCAGGCACCACTGAGTCACTGGCGTACCTACAAGCCATCAGAAGTGTTCACCCAGCACCATGCGTGGGACCTGTTCTTCAATATGATGGAGGCGGGCTACACACCTTTCCCTGGTACATCCCTTCCTCAACTCAAGAATGCATTCAAGAAATGACGGATGACATCCTTGACTACGCACGTCAGCTCGTTGCAAATCAACTGATGAAAACCCCTGAACATCACGACTACCACCTTGACATTCCTAATGATCTGCATTGGGAACTGGTCAGGCTTGGTGCAGAACTCAAGATGGACTACGAAGTCTATGCAGAAGAAGTTCTGAAGATCCACGCTGAGGATGCCATCAGCAGGCGTATTACTGCTAAGGCGTTTAATGATCCAAGCTGGGTGACCAAGCTCAAGCTCGAATGTATCGATGAACCTGATGGCACCATGACCATCCACATCGAGTGGGATGAGAAAGATCCAGACCTTTTGTACTGGACAAACCTTGGTCCTAAAGGGCAAGAAAACTTTATCCTGACTGCGCTACGCTCTGCTTGTGAGTCTGTTCTATCCGATCATGACGATTGACACCTACGGTTTAACCTCTGATCAGTACGAAGAGTTCTTTGATAAGAACATCCGGTTTGCTGCTCAGTTGTATCTCAAGGCACAGAACATCATCTTTTCTACTGGTGTTAGCAACGCTGACTTCAAAACCATCCTGGATCTGTACAGCGAAACCGTCTATGCCACCAATGATGACTGCCGCCGGTACCAGAAGAGCAACAACCCTGAAGCTCTGAAGGAAGCCACGGTTGAAATCTTTGGCATTACTCCCACTAGGGAGGAGCTGATGGAGGAAATCCAATCAGTCAATGCTAAGGTGGAATCCCTGACGGACTACGTTGCCAAGCTGGTGGAGATCACAACCAATGGTCTCAACAATGTGGTGGAAACCCTAGAAGGTTGACAGCCCTGGTAGACTAACCCCGCCGCCCTGCAGGGACGCCGTCCTGGTCATGACGTAAAACTGACCACTCACTTCAACTTCAACTCATGTTTGAAACCTTGCTTGCCACCGTACTTCCGGTGATGAAAGATCTACTTTGGGCAGCGGCAGGTATGCTGCTGACCTACATGCTCAACAAGATTCAATCTCAATTCAACTGAGCCATGACTCAAATCACTCAAGCTAAACTCAAAGAACTTAATGTTCTCCAGCTTTACGAGCACTATGGTGCCCTGGAACGCTCTCTTCCTCTCCTCACTCCTGAATCCCAGGAACTGGCTAAAGCAGAGCTTGAGACTTGCGCCGACCTTCGCTCTGAAAAAATTGATCGTATCTACTACGCAATGGCTGCGCATGAAGATGCAATAGAGCGTATCAAGAAAGAAGCTGATCTCATTACCGAAGCCAAACGGCATCATGAGTCCCAGCTCAAGTCCCTCAAAGGATTGCTAAATTGGTTGCGGCGTTCACTGCCTTTCGATACCAGTAAAATCACTGGTCGAAACTACCAGTTCACCTTAGTTAAGAAGAAGGATCTCACAGTTGAAATCTCGTCGGACCCGGAGTTTTGGCACACTCAGGAAAGAGCAGATTATTGCATTGAAGAAGAAGTCACCACAACCAAACGAGTTGTGTTACGTTCAATGTCAGGAGAAGTTCTCTCAGACAGAACAGAACCTAAAACCACAACTAAAACCGTCCCTAACCTCGATGCCATACGCAACGCCTATCAAGAGGGTCGACACCTACCGAGTGGAGTCAAAGTCACTCAGGAATACAGCATCCGATCTAAACGAATCTATGGAAAGCAATCAGTGGACTTGGAAGCATCCGAGTATCCAGGAGAGCTTCTACCAGAAGATCGAAGCGCCGACTGATCTCAAAGATGCTCGCATCAAAATGATCGGGCACCAGCAGGCAGTCAAAGACTTTGACTTGCAGATCGAAATGAATGATCTTGAGACCAGCATGCTCCATGATGGTGATGAGGTCATGCCTTACAACGAATGCAAGGTAGAAGATCTTGAGCAGAAGAAACTCAAGCTTCTGTATGGCAAGCGGTATCACCAGAATGCTGCCAATGCATATTGGTATCATCTGGCAAAGGCAGGTAAGTAGTCCTGCCATACAATGAAAGGTAACTGAGAGGAGTTCCAATGGGTGGCGATCCGGTACTAAACAAAATGATTGCCGGGTTCACCCAGGACGGCACTCCTCTCAATGCCTTGATTGGCAACAAGCTTGAGTGGGGCGTTACCACTCTGGTGGCGGGGATGCTTGCTAATGAGGCACTGTCTAGTCAGATGACGGCAGAAGAAATGGTTGATGCAGCCATCAACTATTACAATGTTGTTCAAGAACGGCTTGGTTATTATCAGAAACACCAAGTTTCTTCTCTTGAACGTTTACTGTAATTACTGCTAGTCTGATTGGGACTTTAACCTAATCAATGGACCCCGTTACTGTTCCCAAGCTAACTGTCTCATTCGCAGTTGATCTTGAGGTAGAGTACAACTCCTTTGGCGGCAAAACTGCAGAAGAGATTGCAGAGGCGCTCCAGGATGAGCTGGACGACCTGCTCTTTGAAGTCAGTCCCCACGTCCAAGGTGTCTTCACTTCCGTTACATCAGTTGGATTCAATGACTGAAGATCTTGCCAAGAAGCTCCGCACTGCCGGAGCCTTTGATACACCCTGGCTGAAGGAGCAGCTCCTAAAATGGGATGTTGAAGCTGAACAGCGTAAGGCTGACTTCATGGAGCATATGTATCAGTGCAGTGGTCGGTCCAATGGTCTCTACACTGGGCTTTGGCAAGACTTCTGCCTAAAGGAAGCAGGTCCTGCTATGCGTGACGAGTATTACGATCGTCTCCAGTTTATTGAAGATTTCAGGAATGGGAAGATTCCCTTACAGCAGCAAGAACTACTTGCCACACCTTGATTTCCATCTATACTCAAAGCGTCGCTAAGACGCTTTTTTCATGTCTGATTCACAAGCACTCGACACCATTAACAGCTGGCAGCAATGGTTCCGTGAGAACCGTGTAGTAGCTGAGCTAGATGAGCCAGGGGGATCCAAAGACAGCCGTGAAAATCTCCACGACACAACCAAATCAATCGCATCTCTTAACGAAGCCATGACTGCTGAAGCCTTTAACAAAGCTAAAGAACACTTTGCAGATACCATGGCTGAGTGGTGGAATGAACTGACTGGTCCTCAGTTGTACAAAGCGTTCTATGCAGCTGCCATGGAGCAGTTGCAATACCAAGAGAAGGAACTAAAGAAGGCCCAATCTATAGTTGATATGTTGCATTACAAAGGGTGATGGCCAAGTACCCTCAATTTATCTGCCACGACTGTGGTGTTAAATATGGTGGTTGGTATAAAAATGGTTCCTATACGGGACCTGAAAAACACTACGCCACCTATCACAGTGGTTGCTGTGAAATCTGTAAGAAGGTAGATGTACCTGTGACAGAGCCACGCGACTATGGCTATCTAAAGGCAAGGTGGGCTGCTGACATAATGGAAGAAAGCGAATAAAGATTATGCCTATCTATAGAGAAGCAGGTGAACCACTGTTATATGAAGTCATTAAAGTACAGACTTGTAGTGGCCAGCCACTTGAAGTAACGACAACAAGTGGTACGTACACTTATGTCAAACCCGCAACCACAGCAGGTGATTCCTTTGGCCGATTAAGAGTATCAGAACCCTTCACGTTATTTGACTCTTCTCATCGTTATACCGATAACGGTAAATGGGCTACCTCTGGTTCGACGGCAACCTTTAATTCAGATGAAGGTTTGGTTGACCTAACCATCAATACAACCTCTGGTTCAAAGGTTTACCGTGAAACAACAAGAGTCTTTCCTTATCAGCCAGGAAAATCTCTCCAAGTCATGAACAGTTTTGTCATGAGTAGTGGCAAGGCAAACCTACGTCAACGTGTTGGTTACTTCGGTACAGATAATGGTTACTACGTTGAAGTAAGCGGTACGGCAACTCCTTTCTTTGTTCAGCGCTCCAGCAATACCGGCAGTGTTGTGAACACCCGTGTTGCCCAGTCTGATTGGAATATTGACAAGCTTGATGGCACTGGGCCATCTGCCTACACACTCGACATCACAAAAGCACAGCTCTTGTGGTTTGATTTTGAATGGCTTGGTGTTGGCACTGTACGTGCTGGTTTCTTAATTAATGGTGAACTTGTTCATTGCCATTCTTTCCACCACGCCAATAACATCACTTCTACTTACATGACAACTGCGACGTTACCTTGTCGCTATGAAATCGAAAACTTAGATACCACTTCAACAGACAGTACGCTTAAACAGATTTGTTCCACTGTCCTATCGGAAGGTGGTTATGACTTGCGCGGTA
>Ga0208019_1002096_pt1 | contig 10227 bp, 5 predicted proteins | sample CB_VirMetaG_5_FD_184540 | JGI IMG/M metagenome (GOLD analysis project Ga0208019, IMG submission 184540) | Freshwater to marine saline gradient viral communities from Chesapeake Bay - CB_1508_1D Viral MetaG (SPAdes) (version 4) | ecosystem: Environmental > Aquatic > Marine > Coastal | place: USA... | reverse complement strand
GAGCGCTCCCAGGCAGGCGAGTTCATTGCGGACGGATTCATTAACGCCAGGTTGGTAGGCAGCACCTACCGCCGAGCAGTACCGGCTCCATAATGCGGATTCAGGCCCTTCAATCCAGCTTTGCCGATGGACAGATCAGTCCGCGTATGCAGGGCATGGTTGAACTGGAGTCCTACAAGTCCAGCCTCGCCAAGCTAGAAAACATGATTGTGTTGCCGCAGGGCAGCCTAACCCGCCGACCTGGGACCTTCTTTGCGGCCCGTACCAAAAACAATGGGGCGGCAAGACTGATCCCCTTCAGCCGTGGTCAAGGCACCAGCCTGATCCTAGAGTTTGGCAACCTCTACATCCGCTTCTTTGCCAATGACGGCCCTGTCCGCACCGATGACATTGCAGGCACCTACAGCCAAAGTGGGACTACCGTAACCGTCACCGAAACCGGACACAGTCGCAGTACTTCCGATGAGGTCTACCTCGACTTCACTTCAGGCGATGGCGTTGACGGGTTCTACACAATCACAGGCACTGCTGGCGATGACTTCACCGTCACCAGCACCACCAGCCAAAGCACCAGCGGCAACGTAAACATCAGCCAAAGGTACGAAGTCACGACGAGCTACACGGCTGCCCAGGTAGATGAGCTGAGTTTCACACAGAGCGCAGACGTTCTGTTCCTAGCGCATCCCAGTCACCCGCCAGCCCGCCTGGAGCGTTTCGACACCAACCTCTGGACCTTAACGAATCTATTGCCGTCTGTGGTGGGCGGAACCTACACGACGCCTACCGTAGTCTTTACAGATGGGCCGTTCCTGGCGACCAACACCACGACCACCACGATGACGGTAGCGCTGGCTACTGGTGGTGGCGGTGCTACCTGGACCACCGTTTTTACCAATGGCTCACTTAGTCTTGAAGAGGTTGGCACGGTCAGCCCAAGCAATGTCGATGTTACCACCAACACCTTTACGCTAGCGAATCACCCGCTGGTGAATGGCATGAAGGTGCAGTTTGCGGCAATCCCCAGTGGGTTTACCAGCACCCCTACGCTATCGGCAACCACGGATTATTTCGTAGTCAGCGCCACACAGAACACCTTCAAGGTAGCCACCACCGCAGGCGGCACACCCGTAGACATCACAGCCGCGCCGACATCAGACGATATGACGGTCAGCAAATCCTTTGTAGACAAGGATGTCTATGTGCGGGTTACGGCCAGTTCGATCAGTGGGATCAACGATGGCGAGGGCTTCAAAAGCACAGACCGAGGGCGCTACCTGCGGCTGAACTCTGAGATCGCGCCGCAAATCAAATGGGGTTACGGCGAAATCATCGAACTCCTTGGAGGCACCTCTACCACAGTTGTGCTGGTCAAACTAAAAAAAGCCATCGCAGGCGTAGGCGCAACCACAGAATGGCAACTAGGCAGTTTCAGCGAGACAACAGGCTACCCGCGTACCGTACAGATTTACCAGCAGCGCCTGGTTTATGCGGGCACCAGCGAAGAGCCCCAGACTCTGTTCTTTAGCCGCACGGGTGACTTCTTTAACTTTGCCGCTACCGAACCCCTTGGGCGTTCTACGGGGCAGTTCGACAGCGCAGGGCGCAGCATTATTGGTGAGCAAATCTATGAAGACAATGCGCTCAGTCTCACCATCAGCTCAGACACGGTGGATCAGATCGAATGGCTGAACGAAGACCGGCGTCTAACGATTGGCACCAGCGGTGGCGTATTCCAGTGCTATGGGACCGATGATGATCTAACGCTGACCCCTTTCAATTTTACGATTGCCAAGGTAAGCGCCTGGGCGGCAGATTCCACAGGCTTGCCCGCCAAGATTGGCAATAACCTACTATACATTCAACAGAACGGGCGGAAGGTTCGTGAACTGGCCTTTGACAAACTTCAAGATCAGTACAGTGCGGCAGACCTGACACTTCGCAGTGAAGACATCTCCGAAACCGGCATCATCGCCACCGCGTACCAGGATCAGCCCTACAGCGTCCTGTGGTGCCTGCGTAACGATGGCAGACTAGCGGGTCTGACCTATGTGGATCTGTTACAGATGCGGGCCTGGCACCGCCATACCATTGGCGGAAGCCACAGTGATGCGACCTATGGATCACAGGCCAAGGTCGAAAGCATCGCAGTCATTCCAAGAGGCACACACGACCAGCTCTGGATGATTGTAAAGCGCGACATCGACGGGGGCGTGAAGCGCTATATCGAATTCATGGAACGCTATTTTGTTGCCAGCGAGGTCGTGCCTAGTGACGCACACTTTGTAGACAGTGGCTTGGAAGAGCCACCCAGCCGTACCAGCGCATCCACCAGCGTATTGGGGTTGGATCACCTAGAAGGCGAAAGCGTGGCGATCCTAGCCGATGCTGCAGTCCAACCCAACCGAACGGTCAGTTCTGGAGCGATTACCCTGCAGACCGCAGCGACTAATTTCCGCATAGGCTTTGGCTACAACAGCGACATCGAAACCCTGCCAATGGTCGCAGCGACCTCACAGGGTACCAGTGTAGGAAACCGCAAGCGCATCCACCGCTTCACTGTGCGCCTGTTGGAATCACTGAGCTTTAAGTTTGGCACCAACGCCAATGATCTGGACGCGGCCACCATTGCGTACCTGGAAAGCCTTGGGCTGAACTTTGGCGTAAACATCAGCGACCTGACCGAAGCAGTATTTAGAACGGCCAGCGACAATATCGGCAGCGCCCTAGCTTTCTTTACCGGGGAAAAGACGTACCAGGTTGGCGATCAGTTCAACACGATTACCCAGTTATTCTTGCGACAGGACCAACCGTACCCGTTTTCTGTCACTTTACTAGCAATTGACTACCAGACCAACGAATGAGTGCATTAGCCGCTTTTGCAGCAATTACCGCAATCAGCACGGGCCTCAAGATGTATGGGCAGGCCCAACAGAACGCTTCCCAGGTGCGGGCCATGAAAGCGCAGGCTGGGGCGTACCGGGCGAGTGCTGCAGAAAATCTAGCCTTCGCTCGAGAGCAGGCCAGCCTCTACATGCGCACCGGCGCTGAAAACGCCAGAGCGATTGAGTTCCGTGGGGCGGAGATGTTGATGCAGGAAGAGATCGCCGGTCAGCGACGCATCAGCGGTATCCGCGCACGGGCTGGTAGCTCTGGCGCTTCCGTGAATGTCGGCACACCGGCCAACGTACAGATCGCTCAAGCCTTTGCGAATGACTACAACCAACGAATGATAGACTACAACACGCGTTACGAGGCCGCCCGTACCCGCCTGGAAGCCAAGCAGAGAGCGACAATGGAACTGAGGCGCGGACAGTTGGCGTACAACAATCTGATGCGTCAGGCCCAGCTTTCGGATCAAGGCGCAGGCGAATTGGCAGGCTCCAGAGACATGATGCTGTTCAGCACCCTACTTAGCGGAGGGGCCGACTTCGCAGGCGGCTACTACCGTTTTGGTCAGCTTGACCCACAACCGACTACCACGGCGCCCTAATGGCTAGGCTCCCTTTCCAGCAGGCCACGGTCCTGCCCCAACAAAATCGCCTACAAGCCCCTAGTGTGCCGAATGCCCCTGGGCCGATGCCTACACAGGTGCCCGGAGCAAATGCCCGCTACCAGGCGCTACAGAGCCTCGGCGAGAGCATTGCCAAGATAGGCCGCACCGCTGCAGACATCTACCTGACACAGGCCGAAAAGGAGCAGGACGAGCAGGCGAAGATTGATATTGTCCAGGGTGGGCAGCAACTAGACCAAGGCTTTAATGGGTTTTTGCTGGATATGGAGCAGAACCCACCAGAAGACATGGCGGACGCAATGGCCCGCTACGAATATTTTCTGGATGGTGGCGACAAGAAAGATCCCAAGGCGCCCGGTATGCGCCAGATGCTGCTGGAGGGGTTAAAAGACAAGCCGAAGCGCGTGCAGGATGCCGTCACCAGGATGCTGGACAACAAGGAGATTCAGACCCGCCAAGTGTTGGCGCTGCAGGAAGTCCGCAGGTCACAGTCCTTTCAGGAAAACAAAAGCCTAGACAACGCACAAGCCCTGCTAGGGCAGTACCTGCAAGACCTTGAACCTGAATCGTTTTTGGTCAGTGCCGACGCCACACCGACACAACGCAGGCAGGAAATTGCTGCGAAACTGCAGGAAGTGGTCAACCCTGCGCTAGAGGGGCTAGCTCCAGCAATTCGCCAGAAAGTAGAAACACGGCTAAATGCGAATCTGGTCAGCACAGGTCGCAACATCTTCCAAGCGCAGGAAGAAGCCACCAAGAACGAGCTGCGCAAGAGCTTTGCGCAGGCAGAAGTCAACCTAGCCAAAAGCCCTGCCCCCCGATTCCAACGAATGGCGCTTTACGAGGCATTGCAACAGCAACAGGTCAACGAGCAGTTGATAGCCCCAGAAAGGGCTGTTGCCAATATTGCCAAGTTTGAAAGCACTCTTGACAACACAGACTTTGACCGGCGCTTGTTGGAAGATCCTGCAGCGCTACTGGAAGACCTGCTCAATAATGAAGAGGCGTTCCCCACCTTTCGCGAAAACCGTTTCCAGAAGATCCGCGAACTCCAGAACTACATCAGTGGTCAGCAAAGTAAGGGGATTAGCGAAGCCCGGCGTCAGATAGGGTTTGCCGTAACGGCGATCCTGTCGCCAGAACTTAGCCCGGAGCGGCGTGCTGAACTGGAATCCCCTGGATTTATTCAGGAAGCAATCAGTCAGTTGGTCAATGAAGAAGAGCGGGTGATTGCTGGGGGCCTACACAACTACGCCATTGAAACACACCAGGCGCTCAAGGTGGCTCCAACCGCAACCCTAGCAGAGTTGACCCAGCTCAAGCGGGATCTGACACCGCCCTTGTTTATTGATGGTGTAGACAATCTGGACATCGACAAGTTCCGCACAATCTACAAAGGCACCACCGACTATATAGAACAGATCGAAAAGGCCCGCAAAGGCAATGGCGCAGCGTTCTACCAGATGCCTGAAGGGGTTGACCCCTTGGATGCCAGCACCTTGGAAGCGGTAATCAGTGAACAGTTGCGCTACCAGGGGGTGATTGATCCGCAGAACCTGACCACCAATGAATTGCGCCGCTTACAGATTACGGGAGTCAACGGCCACAAGTTACGCACAATGAGCGATGAAGTGCTAGCGCAGGAACAGGCCAAGTACAACGGCACCATGAATGGGGATGAGCGCAAACAATATGTGCAACGATTCAAACAGAAAGCGGGGAGTCTGTACGGCCCAATGGCTTTCACAGAAGCCGCCAGCAGCTACAAGAAAGACGGTATTGGCCTGCCTTACTATTCGATGCTGTATGATGAAATCAGCAAGCCAGGCACACTACAGAACTTTTTTAACGCCGAGCAGAACAGTAAGACCAACCGCGCCAACATCCAGCAACTGGCTCCATTCAAACAAGTCAGCCTCTCCCAACTGGAGAGAGACATTTCGGCAGACCCGGTCATTGATGAGTTCATGCGCAGCATTCAGATTGACCCCGCTGCGGTTCCAGTTGCCAACTCCTTTCGGGAAGCGATTGTCAACTATGTTCTGCAACTAGGCACACAGAACCCCGATGCCAGCTCAGACAGTCTGATTGAGTTGGCAGGCCAGCACCTGGTTAGCGACAACTACGCCTTCCTGAATCCGAATAATGACGCCCCACCCGTACGACTACGCAACGAACATCTAGGCATTTACAACGAATACCAAATGAGCCAGGCGCTAGAGGCTTGGACGGATCAATGGATCGCCAAGCGCACCGCAGGCATGGCAGACGTTGCCGCAGAAGATGACTTGTACGCCTGGAAGCCACGCGGTGATGAAACCGGCCTGGAGTTGTTGAACCTGAATCCAGCGCAAGGCGCACAGGCCAGCTCTCGCCGTCCAGGGGTGGTTCTGTCATTTCAGGAATTGCAGGAAATTACGGAGCGCTACGTCAACTCCTATCCTGGCGAAAACGTACAACTGGATGAGGCCTCCCTCGCAGAAGAGCAGCAACTGTTGCAGGAAGAGGAGGCTACCCGCCAAGAAAATGAGAGTACCCTGCAGCGCATGTTCCGCAATCAGCGCCAGCAAGACCCCCAAGAACCTGTTTTGGATCTAACGGATGATTCGCCAGAGAGCCAAAATGTCCTGCGATACTTAAATGACCTGGACATCGCTTTTGAGTCTACGACTACAGAAGCACAGGCCCGCAAGGCAATGGAACGGATGGTCAAGTTTGGCGGGCGCAAGCTAGACACTGATATAGAAAAGCGCACCTTGGAACAGGAAGCGATGCGGCGTTTGCTTCAATTCATTGAAAACCGCTGATGATTTACTACAACGACAGCACCGACTTTCCAGGCGGCCAGCAGCAGTTTGTTGAAGACTACACCCCTTCCGCCGGGCGCATGTTCAGCGAAGGGATTGATGCGGGCTTCCGCGATGTCAGCTTCATGCTGGCGAAGTCGGTGATGGACATGGACGCAGCCGAAAACGCGCCACTACTCACCAAGGAAGACTGGGAGACATCGAAATTCTACGACCCAGAGATCAAGTGGGACGACTCCTTTACAACACCGAAAGCTAGATTGCTGAAGGAACGCCGTGACCGTGAACGCGAGTTGGGCTTTCTGCTGGAGCGTGCCGGTATTGGTAGCACAGCCGCTTTCTATGGTGGTGCGCTAGTCGGTACGGTGCCCGATCCGGTCAACTACATCCCCTTTGTCGGCATTGCTTCAAAAGCCAAGAGCGCCGCCGTGTTGGGCAAGATCGCTCAGTCAGGGAGGCTAGGGCGTGCAGCGACCAGTGCGGCAGATGCAGCCATAGGTACTGCAGCCTATCAGTTCTTTCCAGGCTACGGCTTGATGGCAGAGCGTGAAACCTACCAGGTCAAGTACGACATGCGCGATGCGCTTACGGACCTGGGGTTGGCGTTAGGGCTAGGCTTTGGGTTGGGTGCGGCGCTAGGGCCGATACATCCGAAAGATCCAAATCAACAAACATTGTTGGAGCTGTATCGTGAGCGTGAAGGTTCAATCATCAGCTTAAACAAGGATGGCGAGCCTATCTTCACACCTAAAAAGGATTTGCCCCCAGAGCCTATCAACACCCCAGCGCAACAGAGCTGGGATTCTGTAGCCCCTACAGACAAGACAGATGCTCTACAGCGTAGAATTGCTGCGGATGCTGCTGGTGAAGTTGACGCCACCCCGATTAAAAGAAGCTCTTCGACGGCAGGACAGGGCACTAGGATTAGATATTTCGGCAAGGAATACGAAGTAATTGGTGGTGATACCAAGATCACCCCAGAAGGGTCGATTAAAGCCACATTACGGATTAGAGGTGCGGACGGCAAGGAAACTACGATTGACGTGCTTGGCAACAACAATATTGAACCGCTGGGCTATGCTGATGACGTTTGGGATACAAAACCGAACCAGCCAGCGCCAGATCCTGTGCCTGATGATCTGCCGATTGACGCCAACGAAGCACGCCTGCAGCAACTGGAAGCTGAGTTGGATGAGCGTATTCGCACCGAAGAGGCAGAAGGCCGTTTAAGCGAAACCGACGCCCGTGAGTTGGCGTACATCGACGAAGAAGTAAAAGCGCAGGAAGGCTATCACCAAGCCTTATTTGAAGTCACCGAATGTTTGATCCGCAATGGCTAACCGTAAAGTAGACCCATGTCTGGGTGTAGCGAACAGTACTAAGTTTGGGCTGACAGAACAGGAAGCCAAAGACCTGGTTGACCAACTGCGCAATGAACAGCGCAATGTGCGGGCTAATTCCAAAGGTGACTACACGATACAGTTCCGCAAGGTGGCCGCAGACCTGACCGCCAGAGAGAAGTTTGAGTTAGCGCAGAAACGCCGTCAGCGCAAGTTGCAGGTCTTTAAGAATGAGACGTTGGACAACCGCATGGATGCAGGCAACAACAAGGAAAGGACGTTGTCTCAAATGCTGGTAGGTAGCGCACGGCGTGGCTTCCAGGCGCTGGATAGTATTGCCAGTAAGCAGGTGGCGATGGGCAAGTTGCGGGTCGGCAGAATCTTGAGCGTGTTTGGTAAAACGAATTTACAGCTCAGTCGCCCCACCTTTTTTGGCTATCACCCTTTTGGCAGAGGCTTGTTTGACGATGAGGCTTTTCAGACGGCCTTGGTGCAGGAACTGTTTGATGGACTAGGCACCAGCCGCAATACAGAAGCCCGCATGATGGCTGAAGCAATCCTGAAGGAAAAGCGGGAGATGATTAACGCTTTGCAGGCCGAAGGCGTCCCTATCGGGTGGCTGGATGATCATGTTACCACACAGACGCATGACTCTGCAGCAATCGGCAAGGCAGGCTTTGACACCTGGCTGCGAGACATTGAACCGTTGCTAGATGAGAGCCGCACTTTTATCAGTACAGATCCCGCCAAGCGCCGTGAGTTTCTGGAAGCCGTTTACAACAACATCAAAAGCGGTAAGCGCCAGACCGTGGAGTTGGTCAGCGAACCGGGTGTAGGACGCCGCAGTCTATCTACAAAGATCAGTCAGAGCCGTCAGCTTCACTTCAAAGACTCTGCCGCTTGGATTAAGTACAACAAGAAATACGGGCACAGCAACGCCGTACAAGCCATTGTACAAGGTGTAGAGCGACTAAGCGACAGCCTGGAACTAATTAAGGTGATGGGGGCCAACCCAGACGGTGCGTTTAAACGTCTGCTGGAGCGGCAGGACTTTACCCCAGACCAGCGCACCATGCTGAAGTCTGAATACAACCAGGTCAGCGGAGCTGCGTTTGAAGTAGCGAACCCTGCGCTTCACAAGTGGACACAAGGCATTGCCGCCATCCAAAATCTAAGCAAGCTGGGTAGTGCGATCTTCAGTTCAACCACAGATCCGATCTATGTTGCGTTCACCCAGCACTATCATGGTAAAAATTTCTTTACCGCCTACTACAACGCTTTTCTAAACATAGGCGTAGGGCGTCTGCTACAGCGGGGCAAGAGCAAAGAGATTGAAATGTTTGCCCGCAAGTTGGGACTAGGGTTTGATGGGGTAATTGGCAGTGCCGCCAGCCGCTGGTCAGGAGCGCGAGACACCACTGATTTCATGCAGGGCGCCGTCAATAACTTCTTTCGCTTAAACGGCCTGTCCGGTTGGACAAACTTCTACCGTGAAGGTGCTGCCTATTTGATGGCCTCTGATATGGCCGATGCGACAAAGTTGCGCTGGGACCAGTTAAATCCCAATTACCGCCGTCTACTGGAAAGATACAAAATCGGCGAGGCAGACTGGAAGGACATTGCGGCGCTCCCCTTTGAAAAGATCAACGGCCTTGATGTCATCAGCCCTACCCGCGTCTTCGATGAGATCGAACTAGGCAACATCACTGGCGATGCGATCCCACGCAGCCGCGAACTGGCGGAAAAGATCCAGCAGGTACTGATTACCGAAAATGAATTCGCAGTGCTGCAACCTGGTGCCAACGAAAGAGCCTTCATGGGACGCTTCTTTAGTGGCGATGAAGGCATTCAGGCAGGCACCCGCTCTGCGATGGTAAATAAACTGTTCTGGCAGTTCCGCAGTTTCGGTGTGACGATGCTGTTTCGGCAGTGGCCTAGAGCTTATGAAATGGGGGTGCCTGCTCTCTATCACCTAGTCCCGATGGTGGGTATGGGTTACGGCGCAATGGCAATGAAAGACATGCTGAAGATGCGCGAACTCAAAACCCCAGACGATATGGCGGATTTGGGCAAGATTATCACCGCTTCAGTTTTGCAGTCAGGCTTTGGCGGCATTGCTGGCGACTTCCTGTTTAATGATTACCGCCAGTACAGCACCAGCTTTTTAGATTTGGCCGCAGGCCCTAGCGGTTCAACGCTCAATGACCTGGTCGAGTTTGGCGCAGCAACGGTAGATGCCGCAACAGGCGGTGACCCGGTAGACGCAGCCGCAGCCGGTTGGCGGGCCCTCAAGGCGAACATCCCTTACGCAAACTGGTGGGCATCCCGTCAAGCGTTTGACTACCTCATCAATTACCAGGTGCAGGAAATTCTAAACCGAGGTTCCTTACAGCGTATGGAAAGACGTTTCAAACAAAAGAACAACCAGGACTTTTTGCCCGGCTGGGCCCCTAGCGAAATCGTTGCCCCCGGTGGAGGTTTCCGATGACCGTAAGCGTAAAACGAAACCAGGTTCAGTTTGGCGGTGACGGCAGCACGACTGCGTTTACCGTCAACTTCCCATACACTG
>Ga0208019_1002094_pt1 | contig 10231 bp, 15 predicted proteins | sample CB_VirMetaG_5_FD_184540 | JGI IMG/M metagenome (GOLD analysis project Ga0208019, IMG submission 184540) | Freshwater to marine saline gradient viral communities from Chesapeake Bay - CB_1508_1D Viral MetaG (SPAdes) (version 4) | ecosystem: Environmental > Aquatic > Marine > Coastal | place: USA... | reverse complement strand
TCACTGGAGAGATGCATTTGAAGGTGAAACTCAATTCCAACTCTTCATGCATTATGTAGAAGCAGAAGGAGACCATAAAGACCAACTGTTTGATACAAGACCTTATATTGGATTACCTGCTGATACGAAAAAATGATTCCTCAACTCATTATTGAATTAAGTGAAAAAGGCGAACCAAAAGCAGCAAAAGAACTAGCAATTGCATATCTCAAACATGAGAAAGATATGGAGATTGCTAATCTTCTTGCAAAACTTTATCATGATGACAAAGAGTTCGATAAAGCACTTGAAATTCTTGAAACACTTCCATCAAATCCTGGTGTCAAACTGAATAAAGCAAAGTGTCTTTATTATCTCAAGAGAGCACCAGAAGCAGAGAAAGTATTAAAGTCGGTTGGTAAGTTAGATGAACTTTCACAGATTGATTTGACTTTATATCTCACTGCACAAGGAAAGTTTGAAGAGAGTAAAGAGATACTTCAACCACTTGCTGACCATATTCCACAGGCGGCATTCAACTATGGATGGTTTCTTCTAGGTGATGGTGATTTACAAGGTGGTTATAAGTACATTCGTGAAGGTGCAAAGTTAAAAGTATGGGGTCATGAGTGGATTCTCAAAGAAAAATATGGTATTGATGAAGACCAAAGATGGAATGGAGAAGCAGTAGATACCATTGCATACTATCTTGAAGGTGGTATGGGTGATGAGATGATTTTTGTTCGTTATGCAGAGCAATTCCAGAAATATTGTAAAGAAGTAAAGATTTTCTGTACATCATCTATTAAGAAACTTCTAGAAGATTGTGGTTATGAGAACCTTTATCTTCATGAGGATATTGTGAGAACCAAATGGAATAAGTTTGTTCCTGCAATGTCTGCTCCATACTTTCTTGGATTAACTGAGCCTTGTGAGAATGTATCCTTTCCTTATTTGAAGAAGACTGCAAATCCAGTTCAAGAAATGCAAGAAATTGCAGGAGATAAAAAAAAGATTTGTATTCGTTGGAAAGGTAATCCACAATTTGAGCATGACCAGTTTCGTAGTATTCCAATTGAAAAACTATTAGGACTTGAAAAGTTTGGTCAGTTGTTCTCTATTCAAATTGAAGATAGTGATTTACCTAAGAATGCAAATGTATGGGATTTAAGTCACTTGATTAACTCTTGGAGTGATACTTATGATATTTTTGCAGAAAGTGATTTGGTGATTACTTCTTGTACTGCAACCGCACACTTAGCAGGTGCAATGGGTGCAAAAGTGATTGTACTTCCACCATTAGTTCCTTATATCACCTGGGCATCAAATACAATGAATTGGTATCCAGATAATGTTGTTGTGTTGAGACAGATGGAGTATAATAATTGGGATAAGACCATCGAGAAACTTTATGAGGTTGTAGAGAATGAACTGTCAGGTACATGAATTATTTCCAACACACATCGTAAGAACTGATACTTCTGGATTTATTACACCAGAAGACCAGCAAATGATGATGATGAGTGTTGACCAACTCATTGAACTTGGAATGTATGCACAAGGAGATTTGATTCCTAAGTATCAAACTCATGTGATGTTATTTCAAGATGATGCACCACCAATTTGGCATAAGTTGAAGAAGACATTTCATGATGCATGTGAGACTTATTTGAAAGCAATTCCTGATTTTTGTCGTAATCAGGATTGTATTGAGTTTACTGCATCAGGTGCATGGGCATATAAGGGTTGGAAGTCCATTAATGCAAAGGAAGGAAATCCATGGCATCATCATAATCCTGCATTTCTTTCTGGTGTTTATTATCTAAAAGTACCTGATAATGAACCTGCATATGGCACAGAGTTTCATGACCCAAGAACTGCAGAAGCACATGGAACTCGTTTTCAATCAATTGCTGCACAAGAATTCTCATGGATTATCTTTCCTGGTTGGTTATCTCATAAGAGTATTCAAGCAGATAGTGAAGAACCACGATATGTGATTGCTGCGAATATGTACGTTAAGATTAAATAAATACTAAAAAGTAGGTTCTTAGTGGGATGTCTATAAGAAAGAATACTTGGGATTTGGGTGGACATTATGACTTAACGAAGAGTGGACAGAATGGTTATTTTGGAAACGAAAGAACTTTGTTTACATGGGGTCGCAATAATAATGGACAACTAGGACAAAATAATAGAAATCAATATCAATCACCAGTGCAAGTGCCAGGAACTACCTGGAATTCTATAGCTTCTCATCAAGATTATTCTTGTTTGGCATCAAAAACTGATGGAACCTTATGGTCATGGGGATATAATTATGCAGGAATATTAGGGCAAAATAACACAACAAACTATTCATCACCAGTACAAATTCCAGGAAATACATGGAGTTCTACTCTTGCTGGATATCGACATTCATTAGCAACTAAGACTGATGGAACTTTATGGGCATGGGGTTTCAACAATAAAGGACAACTAGGACACAATAATATAACAAACTATTCATCACCAGTACAAATTCCAGGAAATACATGGAGCAGTATAAGTCGTAGTACTAATAATACTGAGCATTCACTAGCAACCAAAACTGATGGAACTTTATGGGCATGGGGTGCTAATTATGTTGGAATGCTTGGGCAGAATACAGTAACAACTTTTAATACTGGAGTATCATCACCGGTTCAAATCCCCGGAAATACATGGAGTTCTATAAGTAGTGGTAGTGGTCACTCATTAGCAACAAAAACTGATGGAACTTTATGGGGATGGGGTAGTGGTAGTAATGGAGGACTAGGGCAAAATAATACAACACAATATTCATCACCAGTCCAAATACCAGGAAACACATGGAGTTCTATAAGTGGTGGTGGCAGTTTCACATTAGCAACTAAAACTGATGGAACCTTATGGTCATGGGGTTACAATGGTAAAGGACCATTAGGGCAAAATAATACAACACAATATTCATCACCAGTACAAATACCAGGAACCACATGGAGTTCTGTTAATGCTGGTTCGAGCCATGCATTAGCATCAAAAACCGATGGAACTTTATGGTCATGGGGTTATAATAGTTTTGGGCAATTAGGACAAAGTAATCTAACATCCTATTCATCACCAGTACAAATACCCGGTACTATATGGAGTCCTGGATCTACAGGTTCTCTATTTTCAACCGCAATAAAAATTGTTTAAATCACGAAATAAAAAATACCAAAAACATATAGAATTTAACGTCTTTAAGAGATAATTTTTTACAATAAATACACAAAACATCATTTTACATCATGCAACAACTTCATTACTGCCTAGGACTGCCTAGGACTTGCTCTTCAGTGTTAATGAACATCCTGAATGAGAACCCAAGAATTTTTACAACAGGAACCTGTCCAACGCCATATCTCATCAGTGCTTGTAGAGACATCTCCACACAAGTCAGTGAGTTTATTGCAATGGACAAAGATGTACTCAACGATGCATACCTTAACTTCTTAAGACAAGGACTTCGTGGTTGGTTTGAGAGTATGACTGATAAACCAATTGTCTTCTCAAAGTCAAGAGTATGGGCAGAATACTTTACTCATACTTTTGCACTCAATCCAAACTCTAAGTACTTAGTTATTCTAAGAGACCTAAGAGATATTATTTGTTCTTTTGAGACACTGCTTCATAAGTATCCAAATATTATTATTGGAGACACTGAAGTTCCATTCCAACATAATACTTTTGAAAAACGAATGGAACTCTATTGTACTGATGGAATGGCAAATCTTGGAAGACCTTTGCATATGCTTCCACATGTGATGGAAGTTGCAAAGAAACATCCAAATAACTTCTTCTTCCTGAGAACAGAAGATTTCAATGAAAATCCAAGAGGAACATTAAATCTTATCTATCAATTCCTTGGAGAACAACCATTTGAGCATGACTTTGATAATATTCCAAAACCTGATTATTATGAGCACGATACTGTTTATCGTTCAATGGTGTCTCATAAGACAGGTACAGTTCTTAAGAAACTAGAACCAAGATGGCCTGAGTTCATGACACCAGAACAATCACAATTGGTTATCCAAAACAATCTTGCATATTACCAGACATTCTATCCTGAGTTTCTATGAATTATTATAATCATTATGAGATGGGTGTTGCTGGAACTTATATTATTTCTCTTCCTGGAAATGAAGTATCACAGAAACTCACTCAACAATGTTATCAGTCATGTATCAATGTAGGACAACCAAATCCTATAATTGTTCCTGGTTTTGATGCATCAGGATCTAAAGTTAAAATTCAAGATCATGAGTTAGGTAAACCAATTGGAGAACTTGGAGAGATTAAAGTTCCAGAAGCACTTCAAGGTCAAGCATTCATTAACTTTTTGAGACTGCGTAGAGCAGATATGTTAATGACACAGATTGCTTGTTTCTTATCTCATTATTCCTTGTGGTGTTTATGTCTTGCAATGGATAAACCAATTGTGATTCTGGAACATGATGCAGTGATGGTCAAACCATATCATGTTCATAGGTATTATAATAATATCGTATACTTAGGGTCCAAAGAACAATATCAACAAGGTAAAGAAGTCTATTCAATTCCTCCTCATGCAAGTGACCACAAAGGATTGGATAGATTTATTTGTCGTGCTCATGCATATGCAATAGACCCTGCAATCGCAAAGAACATGGTGTCTTATGTGATTCAACAAGGTATTACAACTTCTGCAGATGCAATACTTCGTAGTGATATCTTTGGCATTGTGCAAGATGGCATATACGCTTATGATGAGAACTATGGACTCTCAACAATCAGTGAAGATGGCAAAGTCAAATGATTTCAAAGATTGTTCATACATCATGGAAGGATAAAACTATTCTTCAATCTCAATCACCACTCATTCAAGAAGGCATTGCAAATCTCATAAAACTCAATCCAGATTGGGAAGTTAGGATTTATGATGACGAAGAAGTAAATGAGTATCTTCGTGAGTCAATGGATTCAAGAGACTTTAAACTGATAGAGAATGACCATATTGTTGCAAAGACTGATATATGGAGACTGATTAAACTTTATAGAGAAGGTGGATTATACTTAGATATAGACCGTTATTGTAACATTAAGTTTGAAGATTATTTCACTGATGATATCAAATGTGTTCTACCAATGTGCTTAGATATTGGTTTCTCACAAGACTTTATGATGAGTGAAATTGCAAATCCAATTTACTTAGAGACTTATAAACTACTAGTTCAAAGAAGATATGAGACAAGTCATATTTACTTTCTTGGACCACAGACATATATGCATGGAGTTACAAAAGTTCTAATGGGGAAAATGATTGATATGAATCCTGGTATTGAGACTGTTCAAAACATAAGAGAGGCAATAAAGGACATTCCATTCATTTATACATATAGAGAACAACTTCCTTACGACTCTGTAATTTGTAGAAATAAGCAAGGAAATCCTAATGATTGGGAACAACAAAAACGAGATTTATACAAGGATTACGAACTTAAACATTGGACAGGTGAATGGTAATGAACACTCTAAATGTACAAACAGTTAAAAAAGAACTTCCAGTATTCACAACGATTTTAGATAATCATCAAGAACTGAATGCATATCTCAAACAAGTCATTCTAGAACACAGACAACTTCATCCAGAAACAAATGAAAGTAATGTAAAGGCTTGGCATTCAAGTTGGAAATCTCATGAGGAAAATCCAAAGTTTAAACCAATTGTTGATTTGGTTCTAAGTGCATGTGAATTTATCTCGCAAGGATACTTTGAACAAAAGATGCAATTCAAGTGTTTCAATATGTGGGCAATGCAATATGAAAAAGGTGAATATGCAGTAAGACACTCACATTACCCAAGTGATTTTGCATGTGCATATTATGTGGATGTAGAACCAGGATGTTCTCCAATCATCTTTGAAGGAGACTTGAAAGTTTTCCCAGAAAATGGTATGCTGGTATTATTCCCAGCAATGTTGCATCATGAGGTTCCACCGACCGATGCTAGAAGAATGGTAATCTCTATGAACATTGATAAACACTATGTCTAATCCGGTCACAATTAAAAATGAACCTTATGTCAGTCCTTTTGTAGGATTTGATCATACTCAATATGAATTTGATATTATTTCTTTCTGGGATTATTTCAGTGGAAAAGAACCTACGAATAGTTTTGATGATTGTCCACCAATCTTTGAGAAACTGATTGCACAAATAAAACCTCAAATCATTTATGAGATTGGAACTTATAAAGGTAAGAGTGCATTACACATGGCAAATCTTACGAAGAAATATAATATTCCAAATGTAAGACTTGTTTGTATTGATACTTGGTTAGGTTCTGCTGAGCATGGTCATGCAGATAAAGACCTTAAAAAAGTTCATGGATATCCAACGATTTATTATCAATTTCTAGCAAATACAGTCTATACAAATAACCAGGACATCATTGTTCCTATTCCAATTGATAGTATCAGTTATTATAGGGTACTGAAAGAAAATCAAATGTATGCAGATTTAATCTTTGTGGATGGTGGACATTTCTATGAGAGTGTATCCACAGATATTAGATTGTATTGGGAAGTTCTTAAACCTGGTGGTATTATGTTTGGGGATGATTATTGTCCTAAGGCATGGCCTGATGTTGTTCAAGCAGTTCATGAATTCTTTCCAGAAGACCAAATTCATGTGGAAGATGGTAAATGGTGGGTACAAAAACCAATTGAACAACCCAAAATTGCAAACAATTCTTGGTCTTGGTGATGAAAAAGTTACTTCATGTCGTAAACATCAATGATTTCTTTCCAGAACTCTTTGCATTATGCTTTCCTACTATTCAAGCATATGCACAAAGAAATGATTATGAGATTAATCTAATCACTCAAAGAAAGTTTCCAGACTATCCCATCAACTATGAGAAGATGCAAGTCTATCAGGATGGAAGAGGATATGATTTAAATATTTTAGTGGATGCAGATATGCTCATTCATCCACACTTTCCTGATGTGACTAACATTGTTCCTCCACATCATATTGGATTTAATGATAACTACAACATTAGTTCTAAGTTTCATACTCATCTTCTAGATTACTTCCTAAGAGATGGTAGAGATGTAGGAATTGCAACCAACTTTGTTGTGTCTTATAAATCAACACACGACATCTGGGAACCACTTCCTTATACTGCAAAAGAGATTGAAGACTTATCCATCAAAGGATTAAATCATCGTGGTTGGGGACATTATGCAGATGAGTTCTGTCTGTCTCATAATCTTGCAAAGTATGGACTGAGGTATACTGGAATTACCTGGGAAGATTGGCAACGACAATTTCTTATTCATACTGGAACTGGTGATAAACAACAAGCACTGATGACTGCAAGACAAACACTGATGCAGTGGAGTAAGTTATGAACCAGTTTCGTAAGAACTTGATTGTTGTTGATAACTTTTATGGATATCCAGAGCAAGTAAGAGACTATGCACTCAATGCAGAGTATGAAGAATTAAGTGGAAGAAACTGGCCTGGTCGTGATAGTTTATATGAACACGGTAAAGAAGAACTTACGAAAATGTGTTCTCAAATTGTAGGTGAGGAACTTACAACGAAACCATGCAATAAGTGTTCTTATTTTCGTATGACCAAAGAAGGTGAATATGGCACACAAGATATTCACTTTGATCCTAATCCTGGTTTAATCTGGGCGGGTATCATATACTTAACACCAACGATTCATCCAACAGGTGGTACAAAGTTCTGGAAACATAAACAAACTGGATGGGAGTTTGCACCTAATCAACAGGAAGCATCGCAATTTGGTATACATTCTCATGGAGATATGGTAAACTTTTTCAATGTAGAAGGTAAAGACCGTTCTAAGTGGATTGAGACCGATAACATTGCTTTTAAATATAATCGTCTTGTAATGTTCAATCCTTTTATGTGGCATTCCAATGGTGATTGGTTTGGAACCACAAAAGAAAATGCACGATTAGTACAACTATTATTTTTCCATGGAGTATAAACAAAGAGAGTGTGGAGAGTGTAATCTCTGTTGTAAATTTTTAAGTCATGATGTCTACGGACAATGGGTAACTCCTAACAACGCCTGCAGATTTCTTAGAGAGTGTTGCACAATCTATGAGGATAGACCTTCTCAGTGTAGAACTTATCATTGTGCATGGTTGCAAGGATTACTTCCAGAGTGGATGTATCCTCATTTGATTGGTGTTATTGTCAGTGTTAAGAACTGGACTAATGGACAATATCTAGAAATCAGTGAAGCAGGGAAACCATTAACGATTGAAGTTCTTTCATGGTTATTGAAGATGGATGTTCCTATCAAGTATCAACTCCATGGAACTTGGAATATCGTAGGTCCAAAAGAATTTAAAGATTTTATTGCTGAGTATGAAAAAAGTCTTCGTTAATGGTACATTTGATGTTCTTCATGCAGGACATCTTGCTCTCTTAAACTATGCAAAGTCACTGGCGGATTATCTAGTTGTTGGCATTGATACTGATGAGAGAGTAAAGGAAAAGAAGGGTCCAACAAGACCAGTAAATAGTGTTGAAGATAGAACACTAATGTTGATTAATCTTAAGTCAGTTGATGAGGTAAAACACTTTGGGACTGATGAAGAACTTGAAAACCTTGTCAAATCTGTACAACCTGATATAATGATTGTAGGAAGTGATTATATTGATAAAAAAGTAATTGGTAGTGAATATGCAAAACAACTTAGATTCTTTAACAGAATAGATGAATACTCCTCAACAAAAATCATTCAAAGTATTATTAATCGGTGACAGTTGCATAGACAAATATGTTTATGGAGAAGTTAAAAGACTAAATCCAGAAGCACCTGTTCCTATTCTCAATTACAAGAGAGTAGAAACCAAACAAGGAATGGCATGGAATGTCTATAATAATCTAAAATCATTTGGTCTTGACGTTTACATGATGACCAATGAAGAGAAGATTATAAAGACTCGATATATTGATGAGAAAACAAATCAACAAATCCTAAGAGTTGATGAAGAGGTTCATTGCAAACCAATGGATTGTGAAATTCCCAATGAAAAATATGATGCGATCGTGATTAGTGATTATGATAAAGGTTTTATAACATCCAGAAGAATGTTTGAACTTGCATATGGAACTCAGTGTCCAGTCTTTATTGATAGTAAGAAAACTGTGTTGCCATCTTATGGTTGTTATGTGAAGGTTAATGATGTAGAGTATGATAAACTTGTAGAGAAAGGTGATAATGTCATTGTAACTCGTGGTTCAAAAGGTGCAGAATATGATGGTGTTTTGTATCCAGGAGAAAAGGTAAATATTTACGATGTTGTGGGTGCAGGCGACACATTCTTGTCTGCACTCACTTTTGGGTATCTAAAATATGGTACAATAGATAAGGCAATTCCTTTTGCAAATAAAGCAGCAGCAATTGCAGTCTCTCATCCAGGAACTTATGTATTGAGTAAAGAAGATGTTAAAAACTTATGTAATTGATATCGATGGTACGATCTGCGACAAAGATGTATGTCGTGAAGATGGTGATTATGAAACAAGTATTGCAAAACCAGAAAGAATTGCAATGATCAACTCATTGTATGATGAGGGACATACTATTAAATACTTTACCGCTCGTGGGATGGGACGATATAATTCCAGGATACGTGCTCATAAAACATTTTATGATTTAACTTATAATCAACTGAGGTCTTGGGGATGTAAGTTTCATGAGTTAATTCTAGGTAAGCCCAGTGGGGATATATACATTGATGATAAAGGCATAAATGCTGATGACTTCTTCAATTAAATTTGTTCCCAAAGGATGGGGATTTGAAAAGTGGATTGTCAATAACGAACAATATTGTGGAAAACTTTTATACTTTGCACAAGGAAGAAAGTGTTCTTGGCATTATCATAAACTTAAAGACGAAACATTTTATATTCAATCTGGTTCAGTAGAACTTTTATACGGTGATGATGATAATATCGAATTGGCAAATGCAATCACATTGAAAAAAGGTGACAATTTCCACATTTATCGTGGGCTTCGTCACCAAATGATTGCTCTTGAAGATACTGAGTTGTTTGAGTTCTCAACTCAGCACTTTGATGAAGATAGTATCAGGGTTCTCCAAGGAGATACTCTTTAACTGACTTAAATTGATAATCAAACTTATTATCTGCACAAGTATAAGTTTGATACTT
>Ga0208019_1002093_pt1 | contig 10232 bp, 11 predicted proteins | sample CB_VirMetaG_5_FD_184540 | JGI IMG/M metagenome (GOLD analysis project Ga0208019, IMG submission 184540) | Freshwater to marine saline gradient viral communities from Chesapeake Bay - CB_1508_1D Viral MetaG (SPAdes) (version 4) | ecosystem: Environmental > Aquatic > Marine > Coastal | place: USA... | reverse complement strand
GGCGTTGACTATCGAAAGCGCCGTGGGTGTTACCGTTACCGTGGCAGTTAGCGTGTAACGTGTAACCTTATTCTTCTCCTTTGTTCATGGGGTGGTGGAACTGTTACTTCCGCCACCCTTCTTTTTTATATGATGAGGTTTAAAATGGAAATAATAGTGGGGATTATCTGTTTCGTGGTGGGCGGTGCGATGGGATTCGGGATTTCGAAAGTAACCGAAAAGCCGATGGAACCCATCATCGTGACACCCGACCCCGTCGCCAGGGAGCTGGGAAAATTGGATGTGGTGGAACCGATATGTCATCCGGATTTTATCGAGAAACAAGGCGATGGATTATGCAAGCTTCTAATGTGTATGACACAAACGAATAGCGCCACGGGTGAGGTTTCCGGCCAAACATGTGACAACATATCGAACGTGGAAAATAAGAAGGCGATTATGTCGTTTTGTATGTCCCATTCACAAACACCCGAAACCTTCGAAAACTGCGTGGATTTATTCTTCAAGCGGGGTTCGTAAAAGTTATACACAGGTTATTCACAGGTTATGAATAACTTGTGAAAAAAGTTATACACAGGTTATTCACAGGCTATGAATAACTTGTGAAAAAAGTTATACACAGGTTATTCACAGGCTATGAATAACTTGTGAAAAAAGTTATACACAGGTTATTCACAGGTTATGAATAACTCGTGTATAATATAAAAGTGTGGAAGGTTCACCACCGAAACAGTGAAGGCCACAAAAAACCCTAACTATGAGATTTAAAAATGGCTACAATTACTTTTTCAACATTGGATGCAGCTGGCATCCGAATGGACCTTATGATAGAAAACGAGGTTCGTGCTTTACTTTTTGACGCGGCATCCCTTCGTAATTCTGGCGCTTTGGTTTTCGCTGGTGATGTGGCGGGCATGGGTAGTGATACCATTTCCCTTCGTTATGCATCATTAGACGGATACGACCCCATGGCTTCCGTGGGCGATGGTTCCGAAATCACATCATCCAATCTTACTTATGCCACCGCCGACATCGCCGTGGGACGAATCGGATTACGTTATGACTTGACCGATTTGGCGGCGCTTACAAAGCTAGGAAACGACATCGATGTTTTCCGTTTGGCCGAATCCATGGCCGGCGCTTTCGAATCCAAGTTCATGACAATGGTATGCGCTACATTCGGTTCTTTTGGAACATCCGTTGGTTCATCCGGTGTTGATATGTCCGTGGACGATATGATGGATGCGATTTTCGCTCTTGAACTTGAAAATAACCCATCCCAGCTTTTCGCCGTACTTCATCCCCGTCAAGTGGCGGATTTACAAGCTAGCATCCGAAATGAAACTGCAAACGCGATAGCTTTCAACCCAGCGAACCACGATTTAATTAAAGCCGTGGGACAAGGTGTTGTCGGTGATTTCCTAGGTGTTCAGATACATAAAAGCGCTTATGTCGCCGAAAGCGGTGGAAATAAACAAGGTGCGGTCTTTTCGGCGGGTGCTTTGGGTTATGCTTTGGGTACCCCGCTTCCATTGGCGGCGCCAGGTGGTGAGATTCGCCCAGCTGGAACCCCCATCTTGGTAGAACTTGAAAGAGATTCCGCATATAGCCTTACGAAAGTAGTCGGAAGCGCTTATGCTGGTGTTGCGATTATCGAAGATGCGCGTGGCGTTCTTATCGAAACGGATGCATAAACAAACATTTCATGGGTGATGTGGGGACTGTTTGTCATGGTTCCCAGTCCCCTTATCTTTGGGCGGTTCCAGCTGGGACCGCCACCATTTAAATAAAACCATGAACCTAGGAATAAAACCATGACGAACCAACCTTGGACGGGACAAGATTTCCAAGAAAATGACGGGCTACCCATCGCCCCAAATAAACCATTTTGGTATATGCACAACCCAAACACATGTTGGGAATTCGAACTACATAAAGACCGGTGGCTATGGCTTCCGACATTTCGAACCCTTTATGAAATAGCGGGTGTGAATAATGTTCGAATGGTTCCCAGGGGTGGAACGGATAGCACGATGGCACGTGTTCGAATGATGGACAACGGCTTCGAAATATTGGACCTTGAAATGGGATACCAAACCCGATTTAAAACCAAGGGTGGGGGATTTTATTATGCTTCGATTTTCGACATCCCCAAGGTATCGGGGAAACGAATTATTTGGAAGCATGAACGATACGAATATAATGAATGGCGCGAAAGGCTTATGTTTGACGGTGTTATTGAAAAGCCCGATAATGATATATTATCTCATTTTATGGATATGCAAGAAAAGCGGGTGTCCCGTAATGAGGGCAAACACCTAACCCCACGAATCAAGAAGATATATGAACATGATGTGATGAAACTGGAATATATGAAAAAATACAGTGAAACAGGGGAACCGGTATATATTGAGGGTGTAACACCCCCAAAGAAGGGAAAACGCAATGTCTGACAAACGCGAAGCATTCGAACGAATGGTTAAAAGAATCGTGGAATCATCCAAGGGTTCCACTAATGAACGGGACGCCCGACAGCTGGCGAAACGTGTAGCAATACGCCACGACCATAAACATGGGAAATAGGAGATTTCGAAATGGCAAACTATAATGCGAAGGGACAATTCGTCCTACCAAGGCACCTACGATTAAAAGATGGTGTGAACATTGAAACGATAACAGCGGATAAGGATTTGGATTACTCATCTAGTCAATACCAAATCATTACCAATAACAAAGGTTCCTCAGCTACCATAAAGGTTCCAGTTCTCAAGAATGGTGCATGGTTTTGGTTGAAAAATGATGATGCCAGTGGACATTCTTTTGTTATTCAGGATGCAGACGGAAACCCAATTATTGGTGGGGCCGGATTGGCCGCTGGCAAATGTGCTTTAGTCGTTTGTGATGGAACGGAATGGGCAGTAGCTTTTGAACAAGCCTAGGAAATAAAATGGCTTTATTATCGGACTATTACGCGCCACGGATTCGGGTTCCCCAAATGCTTCAACGGGGGAAAACCCAAACCGTGGAATTGGCGATATATCGAGATGGTGGGATTATCACCCCATCATCGGCGACATATCAATTACTTGACGAGGATGGTTCGGAAATCATCACCACGTCAGTAGCCACCATCGTTTCGTCCAAATGTCAATACACCATAAACGCATCCACCCTACCCACCACCATGTCCCTATCCGATGGATTTTATGAACTTTGGGAAGTGGAAATAGATGGGGTGGATTATACGTTCCAACGTCCGGCATATTTATGTCGCCGTCCACTATATCCAGTCATATCCGACATCGATTTAGAGTCCAGCTATAGCGATTTGGCGGATTTATTACCCGATGGATATACCGATGGATGGCAACGTTATATCGATGAAGCTTGGATTCGTATCGTGGAAAGGTTACGTCAACAAGGGAACCTACCCTATCTCATAACCGAACCCCAAGCGCTTCGAAGCGCACACTTGGAACTTTCATTGGCGCTAATCTGGCGAAACATGCATTCGTCCCTGGGACAATCGAATGGACGATACTTGGATTTGTACAACATCCATATCAAAAGTTACGAATATGCGTGGAAATCCACATCCTTTCGATATGATTTGGATGAGGATGGACGAAGCGACGATATAACCAAACGAAAAGCGGCGTTTCCCATGGTGGTGACATCGAACCCACCGAATCGATTCCATCGCTTAAAGTTTAGGCGGTTTTAATGTCCACGGTCCAATTATCCACCATTCGTTCCCGAATAGCCACGGCGATTTCCTCAATCACCGGAACGAAACTTAGTCCATTACCCTATGAAGCATTCGGACGAACCACGAATTCCATCGCCCACAAAGCGTTTTCCGTGGGAATCGGAGGTTCGAACGCGGCGGATGATAGACAACGTTCCACCGAAGGGGCTATGATGTCGACGGATGTATTCGTGGCGATGGCTTATCGGATTAGACCATTGGACCAGCTGGCAGATATAGATAACGCATTGAATTTTGAAAATGATATAATAAAGAAGGTTTTAGACCGAACAAACACCACATTATATCAGAACTTACATATCAAGCTTGTATCGTCCCAACGTCAATTAACCGATAGTGGGGAATACATGCTATCCACCCTTTCTTTTGAATCTTTACACTTTATACCTTTACAATAAGGAGAAACCACCATGGCCGAAAGTACCGTAGTCGCCGTCCCCAGGGATGGAACCATAACCATCACAAACGGGGATGCAACATCTTACACCGTCGCTTATGAAGCCGGTGACATGTCTTTTAACCTGGATAAAGCCGAACGTATCGTAATATACGACCGTGCTTCCATCGTTGGACTTAGAGCAGGAAACGACCCCGTTCCAAGCATTTCATTTTCGTGTCACCTTCGTGAGCTGGCAGATTCTGCCGAAGATACGATTCTGGATTTCGTATATCAAACGAATAATTCCAGTGGTGCCACGTCCACCGGTGGAACGGGATTCGAACAATTCTTGGTAACCGTGGAATTTCAAGCCAACATGAGTTCGTTGGGCGGTTCCAATACGAAAGCCACGTTCGAAAAAGTTCTTCTTACGGCTAGTGTTTCCGAAGGAAATCCCGATTCCATCGCCTTTACTGGTGAGGTATACGGACCGATAACACGCGCCGAAGTCTAATCCCAAGGGTGGAACCATGATTAAAAAAACCATTGGGAAACAGGAATTCGTTTTCGATATGCCGAAAAGCATGTGTGCGATTTGGGACGTGTTTTATATGATAAGCACGAACCCGAATCGCGCCCAGCTGGGACGATTGTTTGCGGCGATAATTGGCATCATGTTACAAAAGAACACCCATCCGAAATACTCATTATCCGATTGTGATTTAATGGCTTATGGTGGGAAAATGCAAGAATGGTTATCCAACCACGATGTGGGACCCGTTACGGTCCTCAATGTGGGGACCCAGCTATTCGAAGAACTATCCAAACATATCGCCACCGAAAAGCAGGTGAAAGAAGCCGAAAATTTTACTATAAACCCGCCGGCGGAATAGTTCGAACGGGTTTCACCATTTCGCGTTATTGGAACCAGCATCCAACATGGTTTTTTTCATTGGATGCCCAATTACAAGCGGAATTGATAGCAGATTACAAGCTTTCGCACATGAAAACCCCCGACATCGAAAAAAATAAAAAACGATTCCAGATTGAACGTGTAAAATCACAACATGAACGATTCAAACGACGAGGGGCGGAATAATGGCCAATAGACGATTGAGATATGGAAAGGGGAAAGGTTCCATCGAAATAACCGGAACCCAGAAAGAACTATTGGAACAGGGGATTCGTGACGTGGCACCCCTAACCCTTCATATCATAGAATCGGAATTGGATAATCGGGTGGAATATGCCCGAAAACATTGGATAGTCCGAGGGGATAGACCGGTGGAATCCCCATCGGGAAAACGTCGTGTCATAAAGCAGGAATCAAAACGGTCTATCGATAAATTCGAAACAGGCATTCGAATAATTAGTGGGGGGAATCAGATAGAGGGATTCTTTTCCAACGTGGCACCGTACGCATATAAAATACGCGCGGCGAGTTATTCGAAACGTGAGGATGGTTCCGATTCCACGGTTCCCGAAGGGAAATTGGTAGCCCAGCGAACGATGTGGTTTCCGGCGGCTTCGTCCGTCGATAAGCTGGTTTCCAAGCTGGCGGATGCATATATAAAAGAACAAAAGAAGGTTAGGTGATATGCCGGCGGACATAAATAAGACGATTGAGATTTCCTATCGTGCCGATGTAAAGAATATAATTGATGGATTGACGAAAACCGGTCGAGTGAGTGAATCGGAAGCCAAACGGATTTCCACGAGCTTGGAACGTGCATACGAGAAGGCAACACGGGACGCGGAAAAGGCGGCGAAAAAACAACAAGAAGCGATGGAAAAAACCACGAAATCCGCCCAGTCCATGGGGATGGCCATCGGGAAATCCATGGCAGGAATCACGGCGGGGTTAGCGGCGGCGAGTGTGGCGGCAATAGCATTCGGACAACACATCGCCGATATGTCCAACCAGCTGGTGGATGCAAGCGCGAAAACAGGTGTCAACGTGGACACCTTGAACGGGCTTCGTTTGGCGGCGGAAGGCGCTGGGTTAGGATTCGAAGAACTGGAAGCGGGTTTGGTTCGGCTTCCTCAATTAATGAATAAAGCGGCGGAAGGTTCGAAATCAGCCCAACAAGCATTCGAAAAACTTGGTGTCCAAACCACGGAAACCGTGGACGGATTCCAGCAATTAAGAAGCGCCGATGATGTCTTAAAAGACGTCTTTCATTCCTTACAACGTGTCGAAAGCGCCGAACAAAAGGCGGCTTTAGCGGCGGAGATTTTCGGAAGGAATGCCGGTCCCAAGTTCTTACAAAGTGGCGCCATCGATAACTTGGAAAATTTCGTGGCTTTGGCGGAAGAGTTTGGGGTTTCCACCGGTCCCAACATGCAACAAAACATGGCAGATTTTCAACGGGTATCCGCCACGGCGATGTCGGTGGTCCAAGGGGAATTTCTTCGGTTCCTGGATGTGTTAGCAGGAAAAGAAGCCGGCGCCGGTGGTGGATTGGTCGACATTATTTTGAATGCCACGGAAGCGATTCTTTATTTTGGAACCATCACATCGGATGTGTTTCGTGGTTTTGGGGTGGGCTTCGAGATTATATTCGCCGAAATAAACTTGGGTGTTCAAAAACTGAGTGGAACCACATCGGATGTCGAACGTGCCATGATAGCGTTACAAGAAACCGTCGACGCGGGACAACCAGCCATCCAAGCATTCTTTTCCCCATTCGAACAAGCGGAAGCGCGCTTGGATTCATTTCGTGAAAAGTTTAAAGCCACCATGCAAACCCCAAGCGGTGGCGATGGTGGGGGAACCCCAACCGGTGGCGGTGGTGGAAGAAGTGTTGGCGCCGTGGCACGAACGGTTAAAGAAGTGGATAACCTAGCGAATGCCGTGGAAATCATTCGTCAATTGGAAGATGAGGTTCAAAAGAAATATGAAGAACAAGAAACCACGGCGCGGGAACGTCTAACAGGTGAGGAACGAATAACCGCCGAACACCATAATCGTTTATTATTGTTGGATAATGAATATGCCCAAGCGAAAGAGCTATATAACCAAGCTTTGGAACAATTAGAACTAACCGACCAAACCGCCGAATCGGAAGCGGAATTGGCACGGTTAAAGATGGCATTAGAGGATAGACTATCCCAAATAAGACAAGATAAATTTTCCTCATTGGAGCAGATGAACCAAGAATTGTTAGATTTCCAGCTGGAAAACTTCGATATATTGGCCGAACGTGATGAACAAGACACCGAACGACGTTTGGAAAACATCGAACGGGAACGAAAAGCCAGAGAGGAATTATATCGTGATATCAGAAAGGGGATTGATATGACGATTGAAGGAATCAATGTGGCGGCGGATTTGGTTGACGCGTTTGGCGAAAAGAATCAACATAACGCCGAGTTAGCATTCAACATACGAAAGGCGGCGGCTTTGGCGGAAATCGTGGTCCAAACGGCAACCAATGTGGTGGAAGCATTCCCCAATCCGTTCCTCATGACGGCGGCGACGGCGCTGGGTGTGGCACAAGGCGCCGTCGTAGCCGCCGAACAACCATCGTTCCACATGGGTGGTATGATAGGCGGAAACGGACCCTTGGCACCCGACGAAACCATGGTTCGGGCGAAACAAGGGGAAGCGATACTATCCACGAATGCCGTTCGAAACTTGGGTGGTTCCCAAGGGGTGGAAGCTTTGGAACGTGGCGGGGGAATAAAACCCACCATCGTGGTGGTGAATCCCTTCAAACATTATGATAGATTCATAAAGGGACGTGATGCCATGGGAATGGGTATCGCTTCCACCGGAAGAAAAGGATACTAACATGGCAGATGTAACACCAAATTTTATTCGTGGGTTCTTGGTTCCCATGGCCATCGGAACCGAAAACGTTTGGGACGATGAATCCACGTTCACACAAGAAGGTTCCAGAGCTGGGGACCCTCAACCCAACCAACCTTCGAAAATGAGGTTATTGGCCACGGGTTCCCAAAGCGATGGCGGTGACCTAACGATAGTCACCCGAAAGGCTGGTTCGGCGGGTTTCGGTTCCCGTTTCACCTTCACACAAAATAATTCTTCCACCACCATCGAATATGGAAGGGATACATATAACAGTGTGTCAGGTTTCCAATTTCGCTTATTGGCGGGTGGGGTGGGTATTACGTCCCAATACTATGTCCCAACGTCATTTCGGACAAAAGACGATAGTTTATTGGTATCATACCAAACCACCACCACATTATCGGTTAAACATGTTTCCGTTATGAGGGTGGATAGGGGTGGAAGCCAAACCATAACCAACATTTTCAGCATCCCCACCGGATTTTCCACCGGCCAATTTCTTCATCCATCGATATGTCAGCTGGCGGATGAATCGCTTATTTTATGTCATGTTTATGAAGATGATGGAACGGCGAATATACGCGTCCATCGAAGCATCGATGATGGTGTTTCGTGGGATACCGTGGCGAGGGAATCGCTAGATGTGGGAATAAATGTTGGAACGGTTAGTGGGGTGGGTGTCGATACATACGAAATAAAAAGGCTTCGTATCGCTTCGAATGGTTCGGCCATCGTGATGTTAATCGAAACAGAGTATAACAACACATCCGCCACGAAACGCAATGTCTTATTTCAATATGTTTCCATCGATGGCGGTGGGACATTCACTTTATTGTCAACCGATACCAACCTATCTTCGAATTCTTTTCATTCCATAAACCTGGGAATAAGGAATGGAAGATTCGTTATTTCGTATATTTCCCAGCTACAAGAAATCCAATATCTTGAACTACCCAACCCATTTTCGAACATTCATCTATTGAGGATAGCCCAAAGCCCCGTCGATATAAGCGCACCCAGCGCCGCCACGGGAACCAATGATTTTATGGCCGATGGTGACACGACCATGGTTATCGATGATGATGGTGGGATTTATCTATATTTTTATAGTGGTGGTTCGAATGATTTTATCGTGGCCCAATACAGTTCGGATGGAACGATTTTCCGATACATGAACGGCGCGTTTTCCGTGGCGAATGGAACGGTCCTCAATTTGGACGATGCCACCACCCGCATTCGTGGAATGACGGGTGTGAACTGGATGGGACGAAACATCATCATATCCAATTGTGATGCGACGTCCACGGTGGATAATTCGTTATTGTTCACGTATTTGGGCGGATATGCCAATGTGAATCTTCCACGTTCCAGAAATACCGAATCCGAATCGGATTGGGGAAGGGTGGGATATGTCCGTTCGTATGTCCCCATCGATGAACCATCGAACATAAGTGGATTGAGCTTATCGGGAACCGGTGATGATAGATTATCGAATGGATGGTTAAAAATAACCAGTTCGGTAACATATCCAAGTCATCGTTATTACACGTGGAATAACCTTCCGACATCGTTATTATCTTCGAACTATGTCACCCAAGGTTTATTAGTTCGAACGACGTTAAAACCCATCATTGGCGGAAACTTGACCACAGAGAAACGAGGGTTTGGGGTTATCCTGGATGATGGAACGAATCTTTATAATTTTGAGGTTTATATAACCACCACGGGAATGAGATTTTACGATGTGGCTGGCGCTTCCACCATTGCCAGCATAACCACCACCACCACGAACGGAATCGAAATCATGGCGGCTTCGTCTAATGGGAAGGTTTCATTTTGGTATCGAACCCATAACTATAACGAACTAAGGGATTGGGAGGTGGCAGATGAGGATTATTCGTTGGCTTCCGTGGCGAGTGTATCGGCCAAACATTCCATATATTGGGGACATCTTAATTATACGTCGGGAACCGTGGAAACGGATTGGCTAGAATTCCATATATCTTCGTTGGATGCCGTGGGGGTGAACATGTCCACCGGCTTTTCGAATCCCGAGGATTCAGCAACACGACCATATCCACCCATCGGACAATATGCTTATATTTTCGATGGTGTTCGAATAAGTTCTTCCGACGGTCCCACCTATGAGGGTGAATCGTTCGACATCACCCCACAATATGATTATCCGGTGGAAAACGTGTTTTATCAGATAGCACCCACCCCACGAATCGATTGGCGGTCCCAACCGGTGGGAAGCGGAAACGTCCCAT
>Ga0208019_1002088_pt1 | contig 10257 bp, 10 predicted proteins | sample CB_VirMetaG_5_FD_184540 | JGI IMG/M metagenome (GOLD analysis project Ga0208019, IMG submission 184540) | Freshwater to marine saline gradient viral communities from Chesapeake Bay - CB_1508_1D Viral MetaG (SPAdes) (version 4) | ecosystem: Environmental > Aquatic > Marine > Coastal | place: USA... | reverse complement strand
ATGGCTCGCGAAATATCCAGGTGAACTTGGCAATTCACTTAAAGTTTCTATGTGTCCAGCTGATTCGGATGCTTTTGAAGCTTGGACATATAAAACATATTTTGATAAAAGACCGAGACATAGCATATATGCTTCTTCAGTCAATGCTTCTAATGATGAAGTTCATGTCGTCGTCGTTGATAAAGATGGTAAATTCTCTGGAACAAGTGGTACTGTACTAGAAACGTTTCCATTCTTGTCGCTAGCAGGAAATGCTAAAAATTACGAAGGTCAAACAGTTTATGTCAAAGATGTAATCAACAACAATTCAGAATATGTCTGGTTGGTTGATTTCGATTCCGATTACAAATCGGCATCTGCTACTCCTGGGTCAAACGCTGATAGTGGAGATGACTTTTACAACAACTTCGAACTAGCATCAGATTACAATTTTGCCGGAGGAGTTAACTCCGGAGCACTTGGAACATCTGAGTTTCTTACTGGGTATGATCTGTTCGAAGATAAAGATATTGTAGAGATCGACTTTCTCATCGCTCCTGGAATGACTGCTCGAGCAGATCAAACCACTGTAGTTAACGATCTGACTACAACAGCAAGATCACTTAGAAAAGATTGCGTTGTTGTAACGTCACCTGCAAGAAATGATGTTGTAAATGTAACTTCTGCTGCAACTGCAGTAACGAATGTTGTAAATACAGCTAACACATTTACGAACACGTCATATCTTGTTATTGACAATAACTACTTGAAAGTTTACGATAAGTACAACGATCAATACATTAACATCCCTGCCGCATCTTCTACTGCAGGTATTATGGCAGCAACAGATTTAAATCGTGCTCCATGGTTCTCTCCTGCTGGTTCCAGACGTGGTCAGTACTTAGGAATAACTTCCTTAGCGTACACTCCAACAAAATCTCAAAGAGATACTCTATACAAAGCGGATGTTAACCCAATTGCTAACATTCCTGGTTCTGGCGTAATCCTCTTTGGTGATAAAACAGCACTTGGTCGTGTTTCTGCTTTCGATCGTATTAACGTACGTCGACTCTTCCTTGTTCTCGAAAGAGCAATTAGTAGAGCTGCAGAACAAGTCATGTTTGAATTCAACGATGAATTCACAAGAGCTGAGTTTGTCAATATCGTTGAACCGGTACTGAGAGAAGTAAAAGGTAGACGTGGTATTACTGACTTCCGTGTAGTTTGTGACGAAACAAACAATACAGCGGCGGTGGTAGATCGCAATGAATTCATCGCTAACATCTTCATCAAACCGGCTCGGTCAATCAACTATGTCACTCTTAACTTTGTGGCGGTTAGAACTGGTGTCGACTTTGAAGAAGTCGTTGGCACAGTTTAATAGCGCTAAGGAGATAAGAAAATGGCAGTATTAGGAGTTGATGACTTTAAGTCCAAACTGAGAGGTGGTGGCGCTAGACCTAATCTATTCAAAGCGACCATTAACTTTCCAGGATATGCAAATGGCGATGCCGAACTGACATCGTTCCTTTGCAAAACCGCACAGCTTCCAGGCTCAACGATGGGACTCATTACAGTTCCATTTCGTGGACGCCAGTTAAAGATGGCCGGGGATCGTACATTCGCAGAATGGACAGTCACTATCATCAATGACACGGACTTTGCAGTTCGTAATGCAATGGAACGTTGGATGAACGGTATTAATGCACACAGTGCAAATACTGGTCTGACAGCACCGATTGCTTATGAAGCAGACTTAAAAGTAGAACAGTTGGATAGAGATGGATCAAGTATAAAAGAGTACCTGTTCCGTGGAGCATTTCCAACAGATTTAAGTGCAATCGATCTGAGCTACGAAAATAACGATACGATTGAAGAGTTCACCGTTACTTTCCAGTATCAGTACTTCGATTCATTGAATCCATCTACTACGTCTTAATAAATATCTGAGGAGGACGGATCTTCTGTCCTCCTCTTACTCTCAATTAGGAATTTTATAATGGCGGAAAATAGAACAATTAAGCTTTTTGGTTTTGAGATTAAAAGATCTGAAACTGAAGATCCGAAGAAAAAACCTTCGATCGTTCCCGCGCGTGACGATGACGGTGCTGGCTACGTAACTGCAGCTGGTACGCACTATGGGCAATATCTTAATATCGACGGTGACGATTCAAAAGATAACTATCAGCTTATTATGAAGTATCGCGGTGTCGCTATGCATCCAGAAGTTGATATGGCTATTGAAGATATCGTTAACGAATCTATTTCAGGTAGTGAACTAGAACAATCGATTGATATCAATATGGATGAGCTAGATCAACCAGATAAAATCAAAAAGATTATTAAAGAAGAATTCGACAACATCTATGCTATGTTGAACTTTAAAGAATTAGGTCATGACATCTTTCGCAGATGGTATGTTGATGGTAGATTATTCCATCACCTCGTAGTTAATGAGTCTAATCTTAAAGCTGGTATCCAAGAGATTCGCCCTATTGATGGCGCAAAGATGAGAAAAGTCAAGCAAGTTAAAAAGAAGAAAGATCCTGAAACTGGTGTAAATCTTATTGAGAAAGTAGATGAATATTATATCTACCAGGAAAAACCAGGTCAGGCAAATTCAGGTGTTAAACTTACACTTGATTCAGTTTCATATTGCACTTCTGGTCTTCTTGACGAAGGCCGTAAAAAGATTATATCATATTTGCATAAGGCGTTAAAACCTATCAACCAGTTAAGGATGATGGAAGACGCACTCGTGATTTACCGTCTAGCAAGAGCACCTGAAAGACGTATGTTCTATATTGATGTTGGTAACTTACCACGTGGTAAAGCCGAACAATATATGAAAGACATTATGGCTCGTTATCGTAATAAGTTAGTTTACGATGCAGCGACTGGCGAAATCAGAGATGATCGTAAACATATGTCAATGCTTGAGGATTTCTGGTTACCACGTAGAGAAGGTGGTAGAGGTACAGAAGTTAGCTCTTTACCAGGTGGACAAAATCTAGGTGAACTAGATGATGTCATATATTTCCAAAAAAGACTTTATAGATCTTTAAATGTTCCAATTAATAGATTAGAACAAGAAGCACAGTTTAGTCTTGGTAGATCTACAGAAGTTTCAAGAGACGAGTTAAAGTTCCAAAAGTTTATTGATAGACTTCGTACGAGATTCGCTCATCTCTTTTATGATATTCTTAAGAAACAACTTATTCTTAAAGGTGTTATCGCTGATGAAGATTGGGATAATATTAAGAACGATATTGCTCTCGACTATATCAGAGATAACCACTTCACTGAGCTAAGAGACGCTGAACTTTTAAGAGAAAAGCTACAAACCCTTGACCAAATCTCTAATTATGTCGGTGAGTACTTCTCAAAAGAATGGATTCAGAAAAACGTTCTTCAGTTTGACGACGAAGAGATTGAAAGAATTAAGAAAGAAATTGAAGGTGAAGAGGCTGAAAAGCCTGATGAACAGGAACAAGAACAAGAACCTCAACAACAAGCTCCGGTATATCAGCTTAAGCCGGTAGCAGCTAAAGGAGAAGATAATGAGTGAAGAAGCTCTCACAGATGATGAAAATGAAGTTGAAGTAAATCCTATTCAAGACATGATTCAGCACGCATTGGATCAAGACTTTAATAAGGCTAATGACTTATTCAATGATATGATGACAGTCAAAATGTCTGATCTTTTAGATCAAGAGCAAATCCGTATCGCAGATGAAATCTATAACGGAGTAGATCCTGATGACGAAGACGATCAACTCGAACTTGACCTTGAAACAGAAGATGATGATGAAGAGGAAGAGACTTGGGATGATGAAGAGGAAGACGAAGATCTATTATCGGACGAAGAAATAGATGACATTCTTGATGATAAAGATCTAGAAAATTAAAAAAATATAAATAATAGTTACTATAGTAAAAAGGTAATAAAATGAAGCTGATTGCAGAATATACCGATCAAAATATTGAAGTTTTGACAGAAGCTAAATCAGATGGAACTAAGAAGTATTCCATTGAAGGTGTATTCATGTCAGCTGAACAAAAGAATCGTAACGGTAGAATTTATCCGCGTGACGTAATGGAAGGTGCTGTTAACAAATATGTTACAGAGCAAGTACAGAACGGAAGAGCGGTTGGTGAATTGAATCACCCTGAAGGACCTACCGTTAATTTAGATAAAGTTTCTCACAAGATCGAAAAACTTGACTGGTCAGGTAACGATGTTGTGGGTAAAGCAACCATTTTGAATACTCCTATGGGTAAGATCGTCGAAGGTCTCCTCGAAGGCGGTGTCAAACTGGGTGTTTCGACTCGTGGTATGGGAAGTTTGCAGCGACTTAATGACGCGATGGTTGTAAAACCAGATTTTCTACTCAATGCAGTAGATATTGTTCAGGATCCCTCCGCACCTAGCGCTTTTGTTAATGGGATAATGGAAGGTGTTGAGTGGGTATGGAACAACGGCATTATTGAAGCTCAAACAATTGAAAGAATGGAGACTGAAATTAAAAAGGCTCCACGTGCTGATCTCTATGAGACACAGGTTCGTGAGTTCAAAAATTTCCTCTCGTTACTCAAAAATAAATCGTAAAAGGAGTCAATTATGACTGATGAAAATCAAATCGAAGATCAGGACGTTGAACTCTATGATGACGAGAACGAAATCATGGAAGAAGGTCACGATCCTAAAAATGCTGAAGCACAATCAGTTGCATCTGTAGACGCTGCAGGTGGTAAAACTGGTACTGCTAAGAAGCGTAAAGGCGATAACACCAAACAAGATCCAATGCCAAAAATGCCAAACACGAAAGCCGGTATGATTAATGCTGCTTTCACTAAGATGAATGGTATGACAAAGGAACAATTGTCTGGTCTTCTTGGAAAAATGATGGCAGAATCAACTGAAGAAAATTCAGAAGAAAAAATTGAAGCACCAGTCTTCAATTATGAAGCTGATTTCTCTGGTGATCTAGATGCCCTCATCGCCGATGAAGCAACTCTTTCAGAAGAGTTTAAAGACAAAGCTGGTATTATTTTTGAAGCAGCTATTAAATCTAAGCTTGCTGAAGAAATTGATCGCCTTGAAGAAAAATACAACGAAGAACTCGAAGCAGAAATTACTTCTACTAAGAGTGATCTCGTAGAGAAAGTTGACAGCTACCTAAACTACGTAGTTGAAAACTGGATGGAAGAAAATAAAATTGCCATCCAGACGGGCCTTCGCACTGAAATTGCTGAGAAGTTCATGAACAATCTTAAGGATCTGTTCACTGAGTCTTACATTGAAGTGCCAGAATCAAAGGTCGACCTGGTTGACGAACTCGCTTCTGAAGTTGAAGATCTTGAGAGCAAACTCAATGATACAACTGCAAAGGCGATCCAAATGGCCGAAGAACTTGAGGGTTACAAGCGCGATAGCATCATTCGTGAAGCATCTCGTGATCTTGCCGAAACTCAGGTTGAGAAGCTTAAGTCTTTAGTAGATGACGTTGATTTCGACGACGAAGAAACTTTTGCTAAGAAAGTAGCAACCGTAAAAGAATCATACTTCAACAAAAAGACGACAACAGAGTCCGCTGACTTTGACACAGAAGAAGATGACGATATCGTAGAAACTTCTGGTTCAATGGCTCAGTATCTCGCAGCCCTTAAAAAGACAACAAATTAATTAGGAGTCCAAAGAAATGCACAATGTAGTTTCTTATGATAAGCTTATGGAAAAATGGGCACCTGTACTGAACGAAGAATCAGCAGGCTCAATTTCCGACAAGCACAGAAAGGCAGTTACTGCCCAAGTTCTCGAAAACCAGGAAAATGCTCTTCGCGAAGAAGGCGTTATTGCAGAAGCCGCACCTGGTAACAACACCACTTCAGCTGCTAACTGGAACCCAGTTCTTATCGCTCTAGTTCGCCGCGCAATGCCAAACCTGATGGCTTATGACATCTGCGGCGTTCAGCCAATGACTGGTCCAACAGGTCTTATCTTTGCAATGAAGAGCCGTTATCAGGGTGGTTCAACTGCAAATCGTGAAGCTCTCTTCAACGAAGCAGAAACCAAATTCTCTGGCGATTCTTCCGCAACTCATGACTCTGATAACCCATCAGGTCTGCTTGGAATTACCGACTCCAACAGCGACTCATCCATCGACAACGATCGTATTACTTCGACGTTTGCTGGTGGTATGCCAACAGACGACGCTGAAGCACTTGGTTCAGCCGGTGGTTCTTCATTCAACGAAATGGGCTTCACCATCGAGAGAGCAACAGTCACAGCGAAAAGCCGTGCGCTGAAAGCTGAATACTCGCTGGAACTGGCTCAGGATCTTAAAGCTATTCATGGCTTGGATGCTGAAACTGAGTTGGCAAACATCTTGTCAACTGAGATCTTGGCTGAAATCAACCGTGAAGTTATTCGTACGATTAACTCACAAGCTAAGACCGGTGCACTGCAGTCAAACACTGCTGTCAATGGTATCTTCAACATCCAAACAGATGCTGATGGTCGTTGGTCAGTAGAAAAGTTCAAAGGTCTGATTCTTCAGATCGAGCGTGAAGCAAACGTAATTGCTAAAGAAACACGTAGAGGTAAAGGTAACTTCATGGTTTGCTCCTCTGACGTAGCTTCTGCACTTGCTGCTTCAGGCATGTTGGACTATGCTCCTGCAATGGCAACCAACCTGAACGTTGATGACACAGGCAACACTTTTGCTGGTGTTATGAATGGTCGTATGAGAGTCTATATTGACCCTTATGCAACAACCGACTTCGTTAACGTTGGTTACAAAGGTACTAACCCATATGACGCTGGTCTGTTCTATTGCCCATACGTTCCATTAACAATGGTTCGTGCAGTTGGTGAAGACACCTTCCAGCCGAAAATCGGCTTCAAGACTCGTTACGGTATGGCTTCAAACCCATTCGTTGGTGCTACACCTGCTAACGGTCTCGCTGCTGTTAAGACTAACCAGTACTACAGAATTTTCCGCGTGGACAACATCCTCGGCGCGTAAGTTCTAATAATAAAAAACTTAATAAACTGGAGCAGCTTCGGCTGCTCCTTTTTTTACCTAAACATATATAAATAGAATCATGGCAGAGTTAACAGATAATTTTAATTACCTTCAACCTACTTCGTTTAAGCTTTCGGTTGACCGAAAGAACTATCCAAACTTGGAGTTCTTCTGTCAATCATTTATTCATCCTGGTATGTTGTTAAACGCAGTTGAAGTGCCTTATAAGAAAATCACCGGTATACCTTTTATCGGTGACAAACTTACTTTTAACGAATTACAGGCAAATATTCTTCTTGACGAAGATATGAAATCATATGACGAAATGTACTCATGGATGAGAAGAATATTAGATGTTGGTAATACACCAGCATTTAATGCCAATACAAATTTACCTCCATCAGTTGCAGATATGACTCTTACTATCTTATCAAGTCATAATAATAAGACAAGACAGGTAAGATATATAGATTGTATACCAACAGCATTAACTGATATTCAATTTGAATCTACAGCTGGTGGTGAAACATTTATTTTCTTTGGCGCATCTTTTAGATTCACGTATTTTGAATTACTTGGTGCAAACTATACTACAAATGTAGATGGTAGTCCATCTATTACGGTGACTAAGTCTCTCGCAGGCTAATATATAATTCTATATGATGGAGTTAAAATGATTGATTTGAAGAGTATCCACAGCATGTGGTCTAAAGATTGTGTAATTGATAATATGAATCTAGATGAAGCCTCACGGCAGTCTCCAATTCTTCACGCAAAATATCTTGAGCTATTATCCACGGCTAAACTTATGCTTAAAAGAGCTGAGTTTACGCAAAAGTCTCTTCTTAAACAAAAGTGGTTGTACTATAACGGTAAGCTCGATCAGCAACAGATTGAAGACCTAGGGTGGGAACCCGATCCTTTTGATGGTCTTAAGGTATTAAAGGGGGAGATGGAATACTATTACGAAGCTGACCCAGAGATACAAAAATCAGAAGAAAAAATTCAGTACTATAAAACAATTATAGAAACATTAACAGAAATTGTCGATAACGTAAAGTGGAGACATCAAACTATTGGGAACATGATTAAGTGGAGACAATTCGAATCTGGAAACTAAATCACGCAACTCTTAAAATAGAGTGCGATTCTGGCATTGGACAAGAACTTAATGAGTTCTTTAGTTTCTATGTGCCTGGATATAAGTTCATGCCAGCATATCGTAATAAGATATGGGATGGTAAGATTCGTTTGTTTAACAGACTCAGTGGAGAACTTCCAGCTGGTCTTATACACCACGTAGTTCAGTTTGCACGTACAAGAGATTATAAACTTGAGTCTTTAGATTCTGAATACGGGCTTCCATATGAAAAACAACACGTAGATGAAGAAAGTCTATTGTCTTTTATAAAAGCGCTTAAGTTACCTTATGACGTAAGAGAGTACCAGTTAGACGCTATAAAAAGAGGACTAGAGCGAAAGAGAGGTATTCTATTATCTCCAACTGGATCTGGTAAGTCTCTTATCATTTATTGTTTGCTTAGCTGGTTTCTTTCTCGGCATGAAAAAAAAGTTTTAGTAATTGTACCAACCACTTCTCTTGTAGAGCAAATGGAAAGCGATTTTCGTGAATATGGCATGCCAGAAGGACTAGCGCATAAGATCTATTCAGGTAAGGATAAGGATACCCAATCACCAATTGTTATATCTACATGGCAATCAATCTATAAATTACCTCGTATTTGGTTTGAACAATTCGGCGCGGTATTTGGTGATGAGTGTCATGGATTTAAGTCAAAGTCTCTTACTAGTATCATGAACAAGTGCGGAGAGGCTGAGTACAGATTTGGAACAACTGGAACACTTGATGGAACTCAAACACACGAATTAGTATTACAAGGTCTTTTTGGTAGAACTTATAAGGTTACTACTACTCGAGATCTACAAGATGAGGATCATCTCGCAAAGCTTGAGATTAAACGAATTGAATTAGAGTACACTGAAGACGAAAGAAAGAAGTTTGGACAAAAGACGTATCAAGAAGAGATAGAAGTTATTGTTACTAATGAACGAAGAAATAAATTCATAGCTAAACTTTCGACTGATCAGAACGGTAACACATTAGTACTCTATAATTATGTTGAGAAACATGGAAAGCCTCTTTTTAATATGATAGATAATATAGTAGATAATGATCGAAAAGTATTCTTTGTTTCAGGCGGTACAGATACCGCAGACAGAGAAGCGATTCGTGGAATAGTGGAGAAACAGAAAAATGCTATTATCGTTGCTAGCCTTGGAACTTTTAGTACTGGCATCAATATACGAAACTTACACAACATTATATTTGCCTCACCGTCCAAATCACAGATTCGTGTTTTACAGTCCATTGGTCGCGGTCTTCGTAAAAGTGACGATGGGTCGACAACTATCTTATACGATGTTATAGATAATATTAGCTGGAAAAGTAGAAAGAACTTTGCTCTTGTGCACGCAGAAGAAAGACTTCGAATATACGAGAAAGAAAGATTCGTTCACAAAACCTATAAGGTACCATTAAAATGATCGATCAAACTTTAAAGCAATTTAAGATGTCTAATGACGACGAAGTTATTTGCGAAGTGATTGAGTGGAATAATGAGGAAAATGACGCTGTCATAGTTCGAAACGTGATGAAAGTGATGCACGTAGAGGATTTTGAAAAAAGTATCAGATTCTACGCATTTAGACCATGGATGACTTTTATGGATGATCCGGATGAACTTCACAGTATTAACTCCGGTCATATTATAGCAGAAGTTACTCCTTCAATTGAGATTGTTAAACACTATATCAACGCTCTTAAAGAGATGAAAGACGCGAAAAGAAATAAGAAAAAGAAAGCAAGTGCATCACTTGACGATCTAGCTCAAAAAATGCATGATATGGATGAAGACGAATTTGAGATGTACTTAGATCAGTTAGCAGAACTCGCTGATTTAGCTGGACCAGATTCTGATCTTGGAAAAAACGTGATTAAGTTTAAACCAAAGAAAGGTACCCTCCACTAATGTTTCTGGCCCACCCGCTTCCACCTATACACGTATACGTAAGAAAAGAGTATCTTTATGATCTCGAAAAAGGGCATGGCGAGTTTACACCTGGTGTATGGATATCAGTTAAGTCAACACAATATAAAGCGCTATATTTTGAAACACTGTTAACGGAATACGGTGCTCTTTATGATAAACTTCCGATATCTGCTTTTGTG
>Ga0208019_1002087_pt1 | contig 10258 bp, 14 predicted proteins | sample CB_VirMetaG_5_FD_184540 | JGI IMG/M metagenome (GOLD analysis project Ga0208019, IMG submission 184540) | Freshwater to marine saline gradient viral communities from Chesapeake Bay - CB_1508_1D Viral MetaG (SPAdes) (version 4) | ecosystem: Environmental > Aquatic > Marine > Coastal | place: USA... | reverse complement strand
ATGCACGCCGCTGCAGAACATCATCGACGAGATTCTGGCGCTGTTCTACAGCACCCTGTACAAGCTGAAATTCCTGGCATAAGGAACCATCATGGGACTGAAATCCACCACCGTTTGCTTGGGTTACCAGCAAATTTCCTCCCTGTCGTCCTCAACTGGGCTGACGGTTCCTTCTGGCGCAACGCTGGCGGTCATCGTGCCGGAAATCTATGCTGTGCGTTGGCGCGACGACGGGACGGCGCCGACCGGCTCGGTTGGCATGCCGCTGGGAGTTGGCACGACGCTTTCTTACGACGGCGACCTGAACAGAATCAGATTTATTGAGCAGGCGGCTGGCGCAAAACTCAGCGTGAGTTATTACGCATGATTACCAACCGCCTTAATCCGGTTTATGTAAACCGGGTTCGTGAGCCTTGGGAGCAAGGCGGCGGAGTTTCCTCCGACCCGCCGTTGTTTGACCCAACCGGGCCAACGCTTGATCTAATATTCGTGCTCAACGAGTATTATGAATATGAGTATGGTCAATTCGACCCGTCGCTGAACCTGGACTTCGTGAACCAATCCTACGGATCGGAGTAACCCATGCCTCTCGTTTCAAAATCATTCAGCGACATCATCACCTTCAGCCGGGGCAGCAATGCAACGTACTTCGACTCCGCTGGAGTGCTGAAGTACGCGCCGAATAATGCTATTCGGAATAACACCGGTGTTGGGGCTGTAGCTGGGACGCCTGGAACGTTGCCGACGAATTGGAGCACGTTTACTCCACTGACAGGACTTACGCGTGAAATTGTTGGCACTGGAATCGAAAACGGAATCAATTACATTGATATTCGTCTAAGCGGCACACCTAGCGGCGCTGGGCTATATCTTATAAATTTTGAAGCAAACAACCAAACATCTGCGCTAAACGGGCAAATATGGTCGGGGTCATCATATTTTAAGTTGCAGTCTGGAACTCTAGCAGGCGTTTCATCTTTAGTACTAAGAACGTCCGCATTAGATGCCGCTTTGGCCGAAGTTTCTACTTCTTCGCAATCTTTTACTCCAACATCTTCAGCATTAAATACACAGAGAATTATTGCGACTCTTACAAATGCATCGGCCTCTGTATTGTATGAAATTGTATATTTGCGCTTGTCGCTTTCAGGCGCTGCCATCGACATCACCCTGCGCATTGGTCTCCCGCAACTGGAGATCGGCAACACCGCAGGCCCAGCCATTCCGACATCTGGCACCGCCTACTACGGACCACGCCTCGACTACAACCCCAGCACGCTGGCTGCTCAGGGGCTGTTGATTGAGGAGCAGAGGACGAATTTGGCTACAAATAGCGCAGATTTTTCAAGCGCTTTTGGTGTAATTGGCACAAGTCTTACCGTAACTTCAGATGTTACAACATCCCCAGACGGTGGAACAAACGCAGATTCTGTTGTTGAATCTGCGGCAACTGAAATACATTACGCCGTTAAAGATTTTTCTATCACTGGAAATGCTACATATAGTTTTTCAGTGTTCGTAAAGAATTTTTCTGGAAGTCGGTATGTTGGACTAAGAGTATCAAACACCACTTGGACTAACCGGATTGCGGCTGTTTTTGACCCGCGCACAGGAACTTGGGCAATCGCGCCATCAACTGCCGGATCTGCGACGGGAGCCACTGGCGCTATTCAAGATGTTGGAAATGGCTGGTATAAGGTAACAATAATTGGACTTCCCGACCCAGCAGCAGCAACTGTTAGGCTGACTGTTGCGTTGTCAAACACGCCCACTTCAAGTCTACCATCTTACGCTGGTGACGGCACCAGTGGCGTTTACATCTGGGGCGCCCAACTCGAAGCCGGAGCCTTCCCCACCAGCTACATCCCCACCACCACCACAGCCCTGACCCGTGCGGCAGATGTGGCGAGTGTGAATACGTTGTCGCCTTGGTTTAATGCGAGTGAGGGGACGATTTATTCAGAATTCAGTGCATACAACACGTCTGCAAGTCGTGCTCTTGCGCAACTAGATGACACTGGGTTTAATAATCGTATTTTTGCGTTTATTCAATCCAATAATGGAATGCAAACTAATGTAGTTGTGGGCGGATCTTCTGTTGCGCAGCTATTCCCAGCCGGCACTTACACATCTCCAGCAATAGGCAAAGTTTCGCAGTCTTACGCTGTAAATAATTTTGCTTCTTGTTTTGATGGAGGTGCTGTTAGCACCGATACATCCGGGGCAATTCCGACTGTTACGCAAATGCGTATTGGTTTTGATGGGGGCAGTGCGTATGCAAATGGTCACCTTCGCCGCATCACCTACTACCCCCGACGCCTGAGCGATGCAGAATTGGTTGCAATTACCTCCTGAGGAAACATCATGCAAGACGAAGAACTGATCCCGGAAAATTCTGCGCCGAGCCTTGATTACTTCCTCAAGTTCGAGGACGAAACGCTGGCTGACGCGGTTCTGTTCGACATGGTGCACGATGGCGAGGGCTACACGAAACAGCCCCGTTATGCGGCCATCGACGTCATCGGCACGATCTACGAGCCCACGGGCAAGATGCTGCCGGCTTCAGATGACAGCGGCGACGCAGTGCCTGAGATGGCCGCAATTCCCGGCTGGCACGTCAACGTGCGCCACACCAGCGAAGCGCCGGAACTGGAGCAGTACCGGGTGCATCCGGCTACGCCGCATCGGATGTGGGCGTGATCGAAGCATATGTGTAATTCGCGTGGTATATTCCGCGCATCCTTACCGGCCAGGCTGACCGGGGATTCCACAGGAATCAAATGGACGCAGATCAACTGCCCGTAGCGGATGCCGCGCCAGCGGTAGACGTGCAAGCACCCGAGGTGACGGCTGCCCCGGACAGTGCTGTTGATACGCCGGTCGATCAGCAGAGCAGGACTTTTTCGCAAGAGGAAGTCGACGCGCTGATCACCAAGCGGCTCGCAAAAGAGCAGCGCAAGTGGGAAAGAAAGCTCTCGCAACCTGCCCCGGCGGCAAAACCTGTAGCGGCTACGCCAGCACCTACTGCTGACCAGTTCGCCAGCGTCGACGAATACGCGCAAGCGCTCGCCGAACGCAAGGCGCACGAACTGTTGCAGCAGCAAGAACTGCGGCGCCAACAGGAAACCCTGCTGGAGTCATATCAGGAGCGCGAAGAGGTCGCGCGGGAAAAGTACGACGACTTTGAACAAGTCGCACTGAACCCGAGGCTGCCGATCACGACCCTGATGGCGCAGACGATTCAGGCATCCGACATCGGGCCTGACATCGCCTACTACTTGGGCTCAAACCCCAAGGAAGCGGAGCGGATTTCCAGACTGCCGGCTTTTCTGCAGGCCAAAGAGATCGGGAAGATTGAGGCGAAGGTTTCGTCCAATCCGCCCGCCAAGAAAACCACTGCGGCTCCGTCGCCCATCAAACCCGTTACCGCTCGGTCTGCGTCTACGACGTATGACACCACTGACCCGAGGTCTGTGAAGAACATGACCACAAGTGAGTGGATTGAAGCCGAAAGGTTGCGGCAGATGCGCAACGCAGAAGCACGTGGCGTCCGTTAATTTCTGAAAGGAATTGTCATGGCTCAATCGCTTCTTACGATTGACATGATCACCAACAAAGCGTTGGAGATCTTGGAGAACAACCTCGTTCTCACCCGCAACGTCAACCGCCAGTACGACAGCTCGTTTGCTGTCGAAGGCGCCAAGATTGGCGACACGCTGCGTATCCGCCTGCCGGATCGTGCGTTGGTCACCGACGGTGCTGCCCTGGGCGTCCAAGAGGTCAATGAGCAGCAGACCACGCTGACCATTTCCTCGCAGAAGCACATCGGCGTGAACTTCACGTCTGCCGAGATGGCTTTGTCGCTGGACGACTTCGCTGATCGCATCCTGAAGCCGCGCGTGTCGCAGCTGGCGTCCAGCATCGACGCTGACGTCGCCAACTCGTTCAAGAGCATCTACCAGTCGGTCGGCACCCCCGGCACGACGCCTGCGACCAGCCTGGTGCTGCTGCAGGGCAACCAGAAGCTGAACGAGGCTGCTGCCGTGATGAGCCCGCGCTACGTCACCGTCAACCCGGCGGCGAACGCGGCTCTGGTGGAAGGCATGAAGGGTCTCTTCAACCCGACCTCGACCATCTCGCGCCAGTTCAAGAACGGCATGATGGGTGAGGGCATCCTCGGGTACGACGAGATCAACATGTCTCAGTCGATCAAGCAGCACACCAACGGCGACTGGGGTACTGCGATCGAAGTGGACGGCACGACGACCACCCAAGGCACCTCGCAACTGAACATCACCTTCACCGGGTCTTCCAAGACCTGGAACGTTGGCGACGTGTTCACGATCGAGGGCGTGTATGCGGTGAACCCGCAGACGCGTGAGTCCACCGGCTCGCTGCAGCAGTTCGTGGTGACCGAGGCGCTAACGGCTTCGTCCAGCGGCACGCTGAAGTTCTCCCCGGCGCTGTACACCTCGTCGCACGCTCTGGCCACGGTGACTGCCTTCCCGGCCGACAACGCCGACATCACGATGCTGGGCTCTGCTGCTGGCCAGTACGCGCAAAACCTGATCTATCACAAGGATGCGATCACGTTTGCGACTGCTGACCTGCTGCTGCCGCAGGGTGTGGACATGGCCTCGCGCAAGGTCCACAACGGCATCTCGATGCGGATCGTGCGCCAGTACGACATCAACAACGACCGGATGCCGTGTCGTATTGACGTCCTGTACGGGTACTCCGTGATCCGGCCGCAGATGGCTGTTCGTCTCTGGGGGTAATCGACATGCCGAACACCAAGCCCATTGGTGTGGCGTACGAGGACCAAGAACTCGATGGTGCAATCGTCGGCAAGTCCGGCGGCACTGTCGGGTTCTACGGGACCACGCCCGTCACGCAACGCTCCAGCGCGGCGCAAGCCACGTCTGCTGTTGGCACCGCCAGCAGCGCCGATGTCACCACCGCTCTCAAGGCGGCGGTCATCGAGATCATGAACACGCTGCAGGCCGTTGGTCTGTGGAAGGGTGGCGCGTAAGCGCCGGAAAGGAATCGCATCATGGCTTTCTCTGCTCCGAAAATCGGTGACGGCGAACAGATTGGCGACGGCAATACCGCCGAAACCCTGAACGTCGGCCGCTCCGGCCAGCCCGTGGCGCTGCAGCCGTCGGCTTCTGGCACGCTGGGCTTCTACGGCACCGCGCCGATCTCGCAACGGACTGCGGCCATCGCCACGTCTGACGTGGGCACGGCGTCGTCTGCGGACGTCACCACGGCCATGAAGGCCGCGCTGATCGACGTCATGAACACCTTGGCGGCCCTTGGCCTGCTGAAGGCTTCGTGATCCGCGTGCTGCATGCGGGGTGCGGCCGAGCGCCGCTTCCCGAATGGCTGCCTGGTCAGGAGGTGCGCCTGGACATTGATCCAGACGTATCTCCTGATTTCGTTGCACCGCTCACCGCAATGGGCGACATCGGTCAATACGAGATCGCCTATTGCTCGCACGCGCTGGAGCATCTGGCTCCGCACGACATCGACACCGCGCTGGCAGAGTTCCGCCGCGTCATCAGGCCTGGCGGCTTTCTGATTGCCGTCGTGCCCAACCTAGCCGACGTCAAGCCCACGCTGGACGTTGTGTACGAATCGCCTGCCGGCCCGATCACGGGGCTGGACATGTACTACGGCAAGGCGTCGTTCGTCAAAGACAACCCGTACATGGCGCACAAGTTCGGCTTTGTGCGCAGCACGTTTGAGCAGTTTCTGGAGCGCGCAGGCTTCACGGTCAAGCACGTTTCGGACTCCAATTACAACCTCATGGCAACGGCCCAACGATGAAAGTCGTGATGTGCGTGCCGACGATTACGCGGCCCTACCAGCAACTCATCCAGTCCATTGAGCAAGCCGTGCCTGCGCTGGATGCTGCCGGCATCGAGCACCAGTTCGTCAGCGAGATCGGCAACCCGTACATCAGCCAAGCGCGCAACGTCATGCTGCGCAAGGCGCTGGATGCCAATGCAGACCAGATCATCTTTCTCGACCACGATGTGTCCTTCCCGCCCGAGGCGTTGCTCAAGCTCATCCAGACTGAGGGCGACGTCGTTTCCGGCACCTATCGGTTCAAGAAGGACGAAGAGGACTACATGGGGTGCCTGTACACCACTGGAACAGGCCACCCGATCGTTCGGCAGTCGGACGGCGCGATCCACGCTGAATGGGTGCCTGCGGGCTTCCTGCGCGTCACTGCGGGCGCGGTAGACAAGTTTATGAAGGCCTACCCGCACTTGTGCTATGGCTTGGCCTACAGGCCGCACGTCGACCTGTTCAACCACGGCGCGCACAAAGGCATCTGGTACGGCGAAGACTACGCGTTCAGCCGCAACTGGAACGACTGCGGCGGCAGCATCTGGCTGGTGCCCGACATGGACATCACCCACCACAGCGCCGAGAAGGCCTATCCCGGCAACTATCACATGTACCTGCGGCGCAGGCCCGGAGGCGACCTATGGCAACCATCTACCTGAAGCACCCTGTTCACGGCCACAAGATCGCCACGTTGGATCTGGAAGCAGAATACGACGAACAAAACGGGTGGGAGCGGTATACTCCGAAAGCGCCTGAGTCCGAGCCCGAGTTTCCGGTGAACCGCATGATCAGGCGCAGGCGTATGGAGTCTGCCGATGTCCACCACAGCGGGTGACCAGATCAATGCAGCGTTAAGGCTGATTGGTCAACTGGCCGAGGGTGAAACCCCGTCGGCCGAAACGTCGCAGGATGCTCTTGCGGCGCTCAACCAGATGATTGACTCTTGGTCGATCGAACGCCTGTCGGTGTTCTCGACGCAGGATCAGGTCTTCACGTGGCCGGCAAACACGGCCTCGCGCACACTGGGGCCGAGCGGCAACTTTGTCGGCAACCGGCCTGTGCTGCTGGATCCGTCAACGTACTTCCGCGATCCTGAGTCGGGGATCTCGTTCGGGCTGGTGTTCATCAACCAGCAGCAGTACAACGGTATCGCGCTGAAGACGAACAGTTCGACGTACCCGCAGGTCATGTTCACCAACATGACCTACCCGGACATCACGATGACCGTGTACCCGGTGGCCAACAAGGCGCTGGAGTATCACATCGTCAGCGTCGAAGAACTGTCGCAGCCCGCCACGCTGAACACCACGCTGGCGTTCCCGCCAGGCTATCTGCGGTGTTTTAAGTACAACCTGGCCGTTGAGATCGCCAACGAATTCGGTGTTGAACCGCCACCCACGGTGACGCGCATTGCGATGGCGTCGAAGCGCAACCTCAAGCGCATCAACAACCCTGACGATTTGATGAGCCTGCCGTACAACCTGATCAACCGCAGGATGCAGCGCTTCAACGTCTACACAGGAATGCCGACGTAATCATGGCAAACGTAAAGATCTCCAATTTGCCCGTTGCCGCAACTGTTGACGGCGCCTCGTCGGTTCCTGTTGTAGAGGGCGGCGTTACAAAACAGGTAACGTTTACGGGAATGCTGACCTCGCCGGCACTGTTTGCTTCCGGCATGGCTGCGTTTTTTGCCACGCCGTCGTCAGCCAACTTGCGAGCAGCACTGACGGACGAAACCGGCAGCGGCGCCGCAGTGTTTGCGGATTCGCCTACGCTCACTGGCGCGGTCAACGTAACGGGCACTGTTGCGGCCACAAAGCTGATCCCCACAGGCAACGTCACTGCCGGCAACGGCATGTACCTGCCCACCACGAACACGCTGGCGTGGAGTACGAACGGGGTGGAGGGGATGCGCCTTGACGCCTCCGGCAACCTCGGGGTTGGGGCCTCTCCCACCGCTAACGAACGCATCCGCGCAGAAGGCTCGGAAGCCCGCATTCGTTCGCGCAACAGCACGAGCGGCACAGAGGTCTATGTCGGGGCAATGAGCCCAGATGAAGCTCGGGTTTGGGCTTCGACAAACAGCCCGTTAACTTTTGGCACCAACGACACCGAACGCGCCCGCATTACAAGCGTTGGTGATTTGCTGGTGGGGACGTCAACAACAGGCGGCGGTTACACCACAAATTCGCTAGTAACGATTCAAGCAAGAACAGGCGAAGGCGCACAAATTCTTATCAACGACTCTGGCAGTGCGCAATGGGTTCAGTGGCAATGGAACAAAGGCACTACGGGAGACAATTTATTTACTGAATTTGGCACTGAAGGAACATTTACGGGACGAGGCTCCATTACTTACAACCGCGCTGGCGGTTTAGTCGCCTACAACACCACATCCGACTATCGCGCAAAAGACATCCTCGGCCCCGTTGCCAACCCCGGCGCAACGATTGATGCGCTGAAGGTTTACACCGGCAAGATGAAAGGCGCTACTGTTGAGCGCCCGATGCTGGTGGCGCATGAGGCGCAGGCAGTGGCTCCGTACTCTGTGACGGGCGAGAAGGATGAAGTCAACGAAGACGGCACGCCAAAGTATCAGCAAATGGACGTTTCTGCGTTGGTGCCGCTGTTGATTGCTGAGATCCAATCCCTCCGCGCCCGTGTCGCAGCACTGGAAGCATGAAAACCCCCATCCTCGGATCATCCTATGTGGCCCGCAGCGTCAATGCTGCGGACAGCCGCATGGTCAACCTGTTCCCGGAAATCGTGCCAGAGGCTGGCAAAGAGCCTGCGTTTTTGCAACGGTGCCCTGGGCTAGAACTGGTGGCTACGGTGGGGCAGGGCCCGATTCGGGGAATGTGGCCTTTTGGTGATTTTCTGTACGTCGCGTCTGGCGGCAAGCTGTACCGCGTGGACGGGAACTTTGTAGCCACAGAACTGGGGCTGATCAACGGCAGCGGGCCAGTCAGCATGTCCGACAACGGCACGCAGTTGTTCGTGGCCTGCAATCCCGATGCGTTCATCTACAACACCAGCACCGGCGTGTTCGCGCAGATCACGGACCCGGATTTTCCCGGCGCTGTCACTGTGGGCTATCTGGATGGGTACTTCGTGTTCAACGAGCCCAACAGCCAGCGCTTCTGGGTGACGTCGCTGAACGACGGCACAGCCATCGACCCGCTGGACTTTGCCAGCGCCGAGGGTAACCCCGACGACGTGGTGTCGCTCATGGTCGACCACCGCGAGGTCTGGTTGTTTGGCAACAACACGGTGGAGGTCTGGTACAACGCCGGCCTAGCAGACTTCCCGTTGGCGCGCATTGATGGCGCGTTCATGGAGACCGGCTGCCTTGCGCCGTACAGCGTCGCCAAGTTGGACAACAGCGTGTTCTGGCTGGGCTCAGACGCACGCGGCAACGGCATTGTGTACCGCAACCAGGGTTACAACGCCCAGCGCGTCAGCACGCACGCCATCGAGTGGCAGATCCAGCAGTACAACGTGCTGAACGACGCCATCGGCTACTCGTACCAGCAGGATGGGCACTCGTTCTACGTTCTGACGTTCCCGACCGCGCAAGCGACGTGGGTGTTTGACGTATCCACCGGCGCATGGCACGAACGGGCGTTTTGGGATGGCGTGCGGTTCCAGCGGCATCGCAGCAACTGCCAAGCAAATTTTGCAGGTCAGGTGCTGGTGGGAGACTGGGAAAGCAGCGCAATTTATGTTCTTGATCAGCAAACATACGATGACAATGGTCAGGCTCAGCGCTGGCTGAGATCGTGGCGCGCGCTGCCGACGGGGCAAAACAACTTGAAACGCACGGCGCAGCACATGCTGCAATTGGATTGCGAGTCTGGTGTTGGTGTTGGCACGGTTGAAAGTTATTTTCTGCTGACTGAAGACAATCTGTTTTTGACAGACGAAAGCGACAATCTCCTCATAACGTCATCCATTTCCTTGACGGACGGCGCCAATCCGCAAGTCATGCTCCGCTGGTCCGACGACGGCGGCCACACCTGGAGCAACGAGCATTGGGCAAGCATGGGTCGTGTAGGCGAGTACGGCAAGCGCGTCATCTGGCGCCGTCTCGGCATGACAACCAAACTGCGGGATCGCGTGTACGAGATCAGTGGCACAGACCCGGTGAAAATTGCCATCATGGGTGCGGAACTGTCCGCCACCCCGACGAGCGCGTAAGATGGATCTAGCGCCGCGCGTTCCGTCTCAGCGCGACCCGGTTGTAGATCGAGGTGCGCTGGCCACGCGAGCGTGGTTTCGGTTCTTCCAACTGCTGCAGTCGTCCATCGAAGACGCGGCGTTGCTGCAGTACACCGTGGTGCAGAACACCACGGGCTCCACAATCCCCAAAGGCACGGTCGTCGGCTTTGCGGGCGTGGGG
>Ga0208019_1002086_pt1 | contig 10258 bp, 10 predicted proteins | sample CB_VirMetaG_5_FD_184540 | JGI IMG/M metagenome (GOLD analysis project Ga0208019, IMG submission 184540) | Freshwater to marine saline gradient viral communities from Chesapeake Bay - CB_1508_1D Viral MetaG (SPAdes) (version 4) | ecosystem: Environmental > Aquatic > Marine > Coastal | place: USA... | reverse complement strand
GTACAGGTGGAGTTCCATCTACTTTTTTATTTTCTTCTACTACTTTTTCTCAAAATGATGAATTACACTTTGGTGTTGCAGGTACAGCAAACCCAAACGGTACCGTAATTAATGTTATTTTAGAATATGATATATAATACCTTAATAAAAAATTAACTATGTATAATTTAACTGAATTTAATCAACAAGATTGGGGTTTAGCAGACGACCACTTTGAATTTTTTAACTCTCTTATTAATAAAATTAATGAACTAGAAGCTCGCATTCAAACTCTTGAAACTCCTTAGGGTTTCCTAAATTTATTACATACGTATATCCAAACATAAAAAATTAAAGTTATGGCAGTTAAAAAATCAAACACTAAAAAGCTTACTACTGAAGAAGTTACTGAGCTTAATGAATTAAGAATTAAAACAAGCGAACTTACATTCCAAAGAGGGCAATTAGGTATCGCCGAAGATAATATTAAAAGACAACTCAACCAATTAGCTGAAAAGTTTAATGAGTTATATACTGAGGAAAATACAATTTCTTCAAAACTCTTTGACAAATACGGAAAGGGCCAAGTCAACTTAGAAGACGGCACTTTTACTACTGAAGAGTAATCTTTTTACAAGGGTTCGACCCTCTTTTAGATATTTATTATTGGCTTCCATCTTGTCTATGTTTTGACGGAGGAATCCATATTTATATACAACACAAATAATCTAAAAGATAATGGCCGAACAAATCGTATCACCGGGAGTATTTCAGAGAGAAACCGACCAGTCATTCATAACACCTGCTCCCGTTGAAGTTGGAGCAGCAATTGTAGGTCCTACAGTTAAAGGTCCAATTGAACAACCAACTGTAGTAACCTCATTTGCAGACTATAAAAACAAGTTTGGAACCACTTTTACTTCTGGTTCTAGTCAATTAGAATTTTTTACTTCTATTGCAGTACAAAAGTATTTTGCAAATGGAGGTAACAGTATGTTAGTTACTAGAGTTGTTTCTGGTTCTGGAGAAGCATGGGATTATGCAACAAGCACAAACATATATTCTAATTCTGGAGCTTCTTCAGGATTTGCTAGTGGTGCTTTAACTATAGTTTCTAATTTTGTTCCTGAAGATGAAGTACAAATCACAGTCGGAAGTACTGAATATAGATTTGTTGCTGCTGATCCTGTAGGGGGTATACCAGCTGATAATTCACCAGTATTTTATTTCTCAACAGGTTCTAGTATTGCTGACTCAGTAACTTCATTAGTTACTAAAATCGATAATGTTAGTATAGGTGTAGATGCTACAGCTAATTCTACAGAATTACAATTAACTGCTTCAAATGCAGGAACAGTAGGTAACTCAATTACTGTTGATACTGGTTCTGGTGCTACATTTAGTGATGTATTAACATTATCTGGTGGTACTGATGGTGTTGGTGCTGTATCATTTACATTAAAAACATTAGGTGAAGGTATTGTTCTTAATAACTCAACAGGTGCTTCAGATGCAGGTGAACAATATTCAGATGGCTCATTAAAATCAGGATCTTTAGATAATTTAAGATGGGAAATTAGTGGTGTAAATACAGCTGCTGGAACATTTAATTTATCGATCAGAAGAGGTGACGATAATATTAATAATAAAATTATTTTAGAAACTTTTATAGGATGTAGTTTAGACCCAAAATCTGATAATTTTATATCTAAAATAGTAGGTGATCAATATGCTTCAGCAACCGAATATGAAGGACAAACAGTTGTTAAAGTAAATGGTGATTATCCAAATAGATCTAAATTTGTAAGAGTATCAGCTGTTAATTTACAAACCCCTGATTATTTGCTCCCTGATGGAAATGTAGGAACTGACGCTAATGGGGTAGCTTATTCACAACGTCTACCAAATGTAGGAAGTGGTTCTTTCCATGGTGCTACTGGTACTAATATCCCAACCACAGGACCATTATTAGCCTTTGAAAATATTGCAAGTAGTAATGTTCAAGGATTAGTATCTAGTGATTATACAACTGCTCTTAATATCCTTAAAAATAAAGACGAATATAGATTTGCTACTATTACTATTCCTGGAATGTATAATTCTAACCACGCAAGTGCTGTAGCAAGTACTATTGAATTATGTGAAACTAGAGGTGATACCTTCCTTATTACAGATTTAGTTCCTTATAATTCTTCTATTTCAACATTAACAACCCAAGCAGGAACATTAAATACTAACTTTGCAGGAACATATTGGCCATGGGTTCAAGTTCCATCTACTGAATTAAGTAGAAACGTTTGGTGCCCTGCATCAGTAGTAATGCAAGGTGTTTATGCTGCAAACGATAGAGTAGCTGCTCCTTGGTTTGCACCAGCAGGTCTGAATAGAGGTGGATTACCTGTAATAAGAACAGAATTTAAATTAACTCAAGCATTAAGAGACACATTATATGACAATAGAGTAAACCCAATTGCAACATTCCCTAAAGTTGGACCAGTTGCATATGGTCAAAAAACATTACAGAAAAAAGCAAGTGCTTTAGATCGTATTAATGTTAGAAGATTATTAATTTCTCTTAAAAACTTTATTGGTGACACTTCTAAGAATTTAGTATTTGAACAAAACTCAACAGTCACCAGAAATAGATTCTTAAATGCAGTTAACCCATTCTTAGAATCAGTTCAACAAAGACAAGGTTTATACGCTTTCAGAGTAGTGATGGATGAAACAAATAACACAGCTGAAGCAATCGATAGAAACCAATTAGTAGGTCAGATATTTATCCAACCAACTAAAACAGCTGAATTTATAATCTTAGATTACACAATCCAGCCAACAGGTGCAACATTTAACGACTAAAAACTTAGGTTTAACATATTTATAACAAAACAACACGACAATGGCAATATTAAGTTCAGCAGATATGTTCTATACAGCTTACGAACCCAAGCTGCAAAATAGATTTATATTTTATATCGATGGCATACCAGCTTATCTCGTTAAATCCGCAGATAAACCAAAGTATACCGCAGAAGAAGTAGTTCTCGACCACATCAATGTAAAAAGAAAGGTCAAGGGTAAATCCGACTGGTCTCCAATCTCATGCACCTTATACGACCCAGTAACTCCTTCAGGAGCACAAGCTGTAATGGAATGGGTTCGTTTACATCACGAATCAGTAACTGGTAGAGACGGTTATTCTGATTTCTATAAAAAAGATGTTAGATTTAATACTTTAGGACCTGTTGGTGATGTTGTTGAAGAATGGATCTGTAAAGGAGCTTATATAACTAACGCAGAATTTGGAAGTGGTGATTGGACTTCATCTACTCCAATGGAAATTAGCTTAACCATTGCCATGGATTACGCGATCTTAAATTACTAAGATTTTTTACATAAAAAATTAAGAGGTGCGTAAGCACCTCTTTTTTTTCTATATTTATATACAAACATATAAAAGTTATAATATGGAAGAAAATAAACCAATGTTTCCAACAGAGGAAGTTACATTACCCTCAAAAGGATTAATTTATCCCCAAGATAATCCTTTAGCTAAAGGTACACTCGAAATGAAGTATATGACAGCTAAAGAAGAAGATATTCTTACTAATGAAAGTTATATCAAAAACGGCACTGTAATTGATAAGTTACTTGAAGCTCTTATAGTAACCCCAATTAACTACAATGATTTAATTGTAGGAGATAAAAACGCAATTATGATCGCAGCTCGTGTTTTAGGTTATGGTAAAGATTATACTTTTACTTTAAATGATGAAGAACATACTGTAGATTTAACAGAAGTAAAAGATAAAGAAATTAAAGAAGAACATTTAATGGAAAGAGGTAAAAATGAATTCGAGTTTACTCTTCCAACAGTCCAAAAACATATTACTTTTAAAATTTTAACTCACGCTGATGAGAAAAAAATTGAAAATGAAATAAAAGGCCTTAAAAAAATCAACAAAAATAGTTCAGCTGAATATTCTACTAGATTAAAATATACTATTTTATCTGTTGATGGTGATTACGAACGTAAAACAGTCAGACAATTTGTAGATAATGGTTTATTAGCCCGAGATGCAAGAGCGCTTAGAGAATACATCAAAGAAATACAGCCTGATGTTGACTTAACTTTTGATCTTGAAACTTCAGCTGGAGACGTGCAAGGCGTTAAGGTCCCTATTGGGATCACGTTTTTTTGGCCTGACTCCGAATTATAAATTTCAAGTTTATGATGAAATACATGACCTAGTTTATTACGGTAAAGGAGGTTTTATATATTCTGAAGTGTATAATATGCCTATACACATTAGAAGGTATCATATTCGAAAAATTGATGCTCTTCATAAACAACATAATGAAGAACATGAAAAAGCCATGAGACAATCTTCACAAGTAGCTAAAAGCATTCCTAAGATGCCTAATATACCAAAAAACCTAAAGACTTAATATTTATACCAGACATTATTTAACTTAAATGGCTAAAAAAGACAACCTAAATGATATGAATGAAACAGCAAAAGCTCTAAAAGAGTTATTTGCTGAAATAGGTAGTCTAGTAGGTGAACTAAACGCTCAATTAGGTAACACAGCTGACACCACAGGAAAAATAGCTGACAATACTTCTAGAGCAAGAAATAATAAAAAAGCTTCTGCTAGTCTGAGTAAAGAGTTTATGGATAGTGAAAAAAATCGCGAAGCTCTTCAAAAAAAAGTTTTAAGTTTAAGTTTTGAACAACAATCTGAGTTAAGAAAAGCCTTAAAAACTGGTAAAGGTTTAAATAGAGAAAAACTTAAAGAATTAGGTTTAGATAAACATATTGGTAATTTAGCAGGTGCCGCCGCTAAAACTAAATTAGAACATTTAGGGATCTCAAGGCAACTAATTGCTTTAAAACAGATAGAAAATAAATTACAAAAAACTTCTAACACATTAATAGATGCCTTCCTCACCCAAATGATGAAAGCAGATGAGGAAACAACTCAGATGGGTAGGAGTATGAATTTATCTAAATCAGAAGCTGTTGCCCTAAAACAAGAATTTGCAGTAGCAGCTTTACGTTCAGGAGATATAGCTGTAAACTCAGTTCGTATGGGTAAAGCTATGGGAGTGTTAAATAAACAATTAGGAACAGCTGTTAGATTTAATGATGAAATGTTAATGACTACATCTAAATTAACTGATGTAGTTGGTTTATCCGCTGAAGCCGCTGGTAGCTTAGCATTCCAAGCACAACGATCTGGGCAAAGTCTTAGAGAAGTAGAAGAAAATGCCTTAGGAGCTTCTTATGAAATGCAACAAGGTGCAGGAATTGCCCTTAATATGAAAGATGTTCTTGAAGATACTGGTAAAGTTTCTGGCCAATTAAGAGCTCAATTAGGTGGTAATCCTGAAGTAATTGCTAAAGCAGTGACAGCGGCTAAATTATTAGGAGCTGAAATTAATGATATAGTAAATGCTAGTAAGCAGTTATTACAATTTGAAAGTAGTATTGAATCAGAATTAGAAGCTGAGTTACTAACAGGTAAACAACTCAATCTTGAACGTGCTAGATCAGCAGCATTAGCTGGTGATCAAAAGACTGTAGCTGAAGAATTAGCTAAGAATATGGGTACGTTTACCGACTTTACTAAAATGAATACCCTTCAACAAGATGCTTTAGCTAAATCTATGGGTATGACATCTGATCAATTATCAGATATGTTGTTCAAGCAAGAAACTATGGGCATGAATGCTGAACAATTAAGAGCTCAAGGTAAAGACGAGTTAGCAGATAAGTTAGAACAATTAAGTACTCAAGAAAGATTAACCCTTGCTCAAGAAAAATTCCAATCTGTAATAGGAGATTTAGCAGTTGCAATGACTCCTATTTTAGATATGGTTTCTGGAATGGCGGCAGCATTTGCATCTATGCCAGGAACAATTGGATTTATAGTAGGAGCTTTAGGAGCAATGGTATTAGTTCAAAAAATGTTAGCAATTCGATCTATGATAGTAGCAGTAGCAAAAATATTCGAAGGAAACGCTAAATTTGGACCTGTAGGTATCGGTCTTTCATTAGCAGGTATAGCAGCTCTTTTTGGAACTATAGGTGCAGTAACTGCTAAAGTTAAAGACGGTATAGCACCAGCAAGTAAAGGTCCATTTACAATTACTGACAATTATGGTGGAATAGCAACAACTACTCCTGGCGATAATGTACAAGTCGGTCCTAAAGTAGGTGCTAAATCCTCTCCAGCACCTATAGTAATCCAAAATAATTGGGATGCTTTTGCTGCTTCAAATGGTAATGGTAGACGAGGATTAGGAGGAACCCAAGAAATGCAAGCAAGTCCCACATTTGCTTAATATTTATAATAAAACAACAACACAATGGCTATTAAAAATTTAGAATCACTTTACGATTTAGTAGGTCCATTTGGTGAAGCAGGAGGAGGCCCTGTAAGTAATATGGAAAACCAACAAGGCCCCGGATTCCCTATTGTGGGACCTGACGTAACTAAAGGATACTACCCTTTCTCTGTTCCTAATGGATCACAATTACATGGTGGACCACTTGAAGATCAAGCAGGCAGATCATTAGTAGGTCCTGCCTATACAGGTGTATATGGAGGATCAGCATTTACCGCAAATCCTTCTGTACGTGACTTAGATGGTTTAATCCCATCATGGGGTCCTTACCGTAATGTAGGACCAGATGAAGGATTTTATTAATATGATTTATGGCGATATCATTAAAAAATCTTTTATTAATCGCCGAAGAAACAGGCGCAAATCCTGATGGGTCAAATTTTGAACAACGATCTTTAGGGTATGGGGATAATGCTCCTTTAATAACTAAAGACTTACCAGCAGTAGAAAAAGAAACTAATGGTGCTTTAGGATTAGTAGGTGAAGTAACTGATAATTTCGTAAGAGGTGGAGCAATAGCATTAGGTAATGCTGTTATAGATGATTTAGTAAGATTAGGTAAGGTTTTTATTTCACCTAATGGTTTAGCATGGGCAGCTGCTAATGTAGCTTTAGCAGCAACAAATCCTAAGGGCCCTATTTTACCCCCAACATCTGGTGGAGGTGGTGAAGAGCAAGGATTTATAGGAAATGCTATAGATACAATAAAAGAAAATTTACCCCCACGAAATAGATTAACATTACCTATAAATGTAGGTTTAACTGCGGGTACTGGAGCTGCTGGTATTAGATTTAGAAAAGACGGATTACTCCCTACTGAAACTGAAAACGGTTTTAATTATGATTCTACAAGAGGAGGCCCTAAATATGAATCTGGTATATTAGAAATAGCAAAAAACAACACTGAAAATACTTCAGAATTTACCCTTTACGGAAAATATACTAACATATATAATGGTGGATTTGAAGGAAGAGAAGATCTAATATTAAGATACCCAGGTGGACCACACTCAACTTTTGGAATTGGGGATACTGAAATAAAAAGATATAAAGCAGACCCTTATAGAGGTCACTTACCCCTATTTAACACAAATCTATTTGAATTAAAACAACAACCAGGAAGTACTGCCCATAAAGATTATAGATCAGTCGTTGGTACTACTTCCGCAGTTGAACCTATTCCTAACGAAAAAACCAGAATCAACCTTTATAAATTAGGTAATCCGGGGATTGATAATTATGGGAATGAGGTTGATGTTTATGACGTAAAAACAATAGATAAAATATCTGCTGCTAGTATATTTAAAAGACAAAACCTTGAATCATTTGACACTACTTTTAAAGATTATATTAAATTCAGAATAGCAGTTGTTGATACTGAAAATCCATTAAATGATAATGTTATATTATTTAGAGCATTATTAGATAATTTAACAGATAATTATAGTGGTAATTGGGATGGTTTTAAATATAATGGTCGAGCTGAAGAGTTTTATGTTTATAATGGGTTTAAACGTGGTATAAATTTTGGGTTTAAAATTCATACCCAAACACGTCACGAACAAAAACCTTTATGGAGAAAATTAAATTACTTAGTAGCTCAAACTGCACCCGAATATAAAAACAGAAGAATGAGAGGTGTATTTTCTCGTTTAACTATAGGAGATTGGATGAATGAAATCCCCGGATTTTTTACTTCAGTAAATTTAAGCTGGAATACTGCTTATCCTTGGGAAATTAGGCATGATGCTGATGGTGTTGATAGAGATTTAAATGAATATCCTCACATTTTAGATGTATCTTGTGAATTCCAGCCAGTACATAATTTTGCTCCCTCAAATAGTCCTACTACACCATTTATATTACCTGAAATTGGGGTTAATAATAATAGGAAATACGCTAGACAAAGTGACGATGAAAATCAAGATGAATTTGATATAAATGGAATCGCAGCAGATGCTCAAGTAGCTGATATAGATATAATATCAGTTCCAGAACCTCCTGCACCACCTCCTGCTTTAAACCCATCACCTACTCCCTCTAATGACATAACACCAATAGAACAAAGAGGCTTAGCATTATAATGAGAAGATTTACTGACATAAAACAACGATTAACTCAAAGGGGTAAAAGATATTACATTAACACTGTATTACCTGATGTTCCTTTAAGTAGTGATGATGTTTATATTATTACTCAAGATGGAGATAGATTAGATAATTTAAGCTATGAGTTTTATAACGATACACAATATTGGTGGGTAATATTAGCTGCTAATCCTAATAAGTTACGTAAAGATAGCTACCATGTAGCTTTAGGTGAACAAATTAGAATACCAGCTAACCCTTCCAGATACGTAGATTCGTTTATTAATTTTAATAATAATAATAGATGAGTATTTTTAAGGATACTTTTAGACGTTATGTTAGAGATCAATTATCACTTAGAGAAGAAATAATTGATATTGGAAACACTGATGATCAAGGAATAAGATCCAATCGTAACAAAGGAAAAAACAACATAACATTACAAAGTGGTACAGTAGTTAAAAATTTAACTGATGGTGCCTTTTATAATTATACGTTAAATAAACAATGTATTATTAGAGCAACCTCTATGGTTGACTATGTTGAAAATGTTGATCTGGAAATTGGTGGTTTAGAAGGTGAACAAAGTTTTAATGCTTTAAGAGGTGCTTCTTTATCTCAAAATTTTATTTTAGAAGGAGGTGTATTAAGTGATTTTGCACGAACTAAAGGAGATAAAAGAGAAGTAAGAAGATTAACTACTCCTAGAGATTCATTTCCTAGGCCAGGCCAAAGAACTAATTTAGGATATGGTGATTTAGCTATTGGAGCAGATGCTTCAAGTGATGGATATGGAATCGTTCCTATGCCTGGTATTATAGATATTAATGTTAGAACTAAATCAGCATATGGTTCCTTAAGAGAAGCTAAAGTTAATTTTGAATGTCATAATAGAAGACAATTAGAAGTTTTAGAAATGCTCTATATGCGACCAGGTTATATGGTTGTATTAGAATGGGGTTGGGCTCCTTATATTGATAATAATGGGCAACTATATAAAGAAAAAAGATTATTGGAAGATTATTTCGCTACTGAAGATGGAGGGTCTAAAATATATACTAATGATTTAACCCAACAAGAAGTATTTAATGCTATTAACAAATTAAAAGAATATCATTGTGGTAATTACGATGGTTTTCTAGGATTTGTTAAAAATTTCGGATTCCAAGCCCGTAACGATGGAGGATATAGCTGTTATACAGAATTAGTTTCTATAGGTGAAGTAATAGAAAGTTTAAGAATTCCCAGTATATCAATTACAGACCCTGCTATTAATATACCAGGTGAAAACGGGGAAATAGGAGATCAATCTAATATTATTATTGAAAATACTAGAATAGATGTCGGAGACGCTGAGTTTGATAAATCAACTACTAGTACTATTTCAGTTAATCAAGCAACATTTAATGAAGCTTTAGAAGCAGGTATATTTCCTCGTTATAATGGTTTATTAGGTTTAATTAAATCATTATCTAATTATTGTACATTTAATAGTTTTTCTAGAGGAAATAGTAACAATAATAGAAACGTTGAATTTGAAAATCAACAACTTGGTAATGTATTTGAATTTATTAATGAAGATAAAAAAGATGCTGCCACAGATGATCAAAAAGAATCACTAGAAAAACAAGAAAAAACAGCAAAAGACTTAGCTTCAGATAATGGTTATAATAGTGTTTATTTTAGGGATTTTTTAAAAGACTTAGTTAGGTATCAATCAACTAGTTTAGAACAATATTTACTAAAAACTTTACAATTACCCGCTAATGATGGGTTATTA
>Ga0208019_1002083_pt1 | contig 10273 bp, 10 predicted proteins | sample CB_VirMetaG_5_FD_184540 | JGI IMG/M metagenome (GOLD analysis project Ga0208019, IMG submission 184540) | Freshwater to marine saline gradient viral communities from Chesapeake Bay - CB_1508_1D Viral MetaG (SPAdes) (version 4) | ecosystem: Environmental > Aquatic > Marine > Coastal | place: USA... | reverse complement strand
TCTATACTATTGAGGGTGAAGGCGAGTATGTTGGTATGCCAAGTGTTTTTATGCGTATGAGCATGTGCAATTTGACCTGCATCGGCTTTAAATCAGAAGATGCTCCATATGGGTGTGATAGTTACGTTTCGTGGAGTGTTAAGAATAAAATGTCTTTTAATCATATTAAGTGTATGATGGAAGATGAAGGTTATAAAGAACATCTTTTCAACGGTGCAATTCTTAAATTAACTGGTGGTGAACCTCTCATTCAGCAAGCTAAACTCCTTAAGTTTATCGATTACTTGAACCAAGAGTGGGGTTTTGTACCTCGTATTGACTTTGAAACTAATGCAACTTTATATCCTGAAGAAAGATGGGTTACAGATTTTCAAGCTACCTTTACTACTTCACCTAAACTAAAGTCAAATGGTGATCCAAAAAATAAACGTTATATTGAAGAAGTACTTGATTGGCATACAATGCATAATTCAGGGTTTAAGTTTGTTATTCAGAGTCGACGTGATATGGATGAAATCATGACTGATTATGTTGATAAATTTGATATACCTTCCGGTCGTATTTGGCTAATGCCATGTGCAGGTAGTCGTAAGGAACATATTCAAGTAGCTGCTGATGTGGCTGAGATAGCTAAGGAGTATCACTTTAACTTTAGTCCAAGATTACATTTACTTCTTTATGATAAAGCATTGAAAGTTTAATTTAGTAACTTAAATTAGTTTATGTCAGCCGGATGGAACGTTCCTAATTTTCACAAAGCACCTGAAAATTCTTTATTTGATAAAGAATTTGACTATTTCGTAAGTTTAGGTCATAGGTGTTGTGTAGGTCAGTCACTCAATTATATGAGAAAGTCATCTTTTCCATTCGACTGGCAAGTAACTAGAATTGATGTACTACCTCAAATCTTTAAAGATGAGTTTAAAGACTTTTACCCTAAAAGCGGTGTAGATTTTGCTCATGTCATTTACTTTCAAGATGAAAACGGTCAAGAAACTAATCGGATAAATGAAGAAGCTACTACTGAGATATATACACGTAGAAGTAAGCGATTAGTTAAGCTACTTAAAGAGAATAAGCGCAGACTTCTTTTCGTACGTCATAAGTACGTTTGGTATTGGTCTAAATGGCCTGATCATGATGCTCAATATGACGCTAAACCTGTTGCATATGATTTAGAACAATTAAGTGAAGTTTCCGATATTATAAAAAATCAGTATGGTAATGATAAATTTGAAATTTTATACGTTTATCAAGATATGACTCAATTTTCAGACTTTAAATGGGATGAAAGAGGTAATATTGATGAAACAATATTTAAATTACCTGATGGTCAAACTCAAATTGAACAAGCAAAAGAATTTACTTACATTGAACAGTTAGGTTGGAAAGATAAAAATATTACACCTGTCATTGTTAAACCTAATAATGTAAGAGTAGAAGGTAATGCAATGTGTAGTTGTATTAACAATTTTATTAATTTAACTGAAGATGTTCAGGACTTTGAATTACCTTATGGTTTTGAGAAAAAAGTTTTAAGTAGAAATATTGACATTGAATGATTATAGATTATAACACTGAAGATTTTCCTTTTTTTGAGTTAATCTGCGAAGCTTTAAATGTAGATAGTTTAGTTAATTTACATGAAATTAAATCTTATGATGTATTAACTAGAGATAAAGATCAAAGTACTGAATGGCATAAACTATATTATAACAATAATAGAAGATTTTTAAACTATTATGAAACATTTATAAAAGAAATAATTAGACCTCTATTTAATGGTGATAAAATAGTTTATCAAAAAATACCTACATTCAGAGTTCATTTAGCTAATAATATAGCTGTAGGTGAATGGCATAAAGATAAAGATTATAGAGATAAAAATTGGGCTGAAACGGTACAAGAAATTAATTATTATTTACCTTTTACTGATACTAATGAACATAATACTTTTTGGTATGAATCAGTAGAAGATAAAAATGATTTTTCACCAGCTTTATTAAATTACGGTCAAATTTTAGAATGGGATGGTTCAAATTTAACCCATGGAAATAAAAAGAACGTGTCCAATAGTACAAGAGTAAGTGTGGATTTTAGAGTTATGCCTTTTTTTAGATATAAAGAGAGCGATATTGGATCTATTAATATGAAATCTAAATTTAAAATTGGTGGTTATTATAATGTCATATGAAAACCTTTACTTATAAATTTAAAATTCCAGAAAAGTTTAGTTTAAAAAACTATGATTTTATTTTTATTGGATTCGAAGATAAAGAAAGTTTCCTTATAAAAAGAATTGACACAAAGTACACAGATGATTTCTTTTTTGAAACTTTGGATAAAGAGTGTGATAAAATTGTATTTTTAGGTTATCTTGATAATGACTGGGATAACGTAAGAATAGAATTACAAGGTAGTATACATTTATATGATAAGTTTAAAGACTTAATTTTACCAATAAAAGACGGTTGTAAAAATATTGAAGTACCTACTTCAGAATTTAATGAAAAGGTAACTGTAATTTTTATAGATGAAGGTCATGAAGAAGAATTAGAAAAAATTATTTACATGTATAATAGTATCGGTATTACTAATATAAAAATTATTAATAGTAAAACCGTTGATATGAAACCTATTACTTGTTTAGATGATTATGATACATTTGCAGTAAAGGAATTATACAAATACGTTGATACAGAATTCTGTTTAATATCTCAATGGGATGGGTTTATATTAAACTACAATAAAATATTAAGAGAATTTTTTAATTATGATTATATAGGGGCACCTTTTTACTTAACAAGCGGTGATGAAATCGGTAATGGTGGTTTTAGTTTAAGAAGTAAAAAGTTTTTAGATACTACTGCTAAAATGTTTAAAGATTATGAAATAGATGAACAAGAAGATGCTTTTTATCAAAAACATATTAAAAAAATTAAAAAAGCTGGATTAACTTTTGCTCCTTTTCATACTAAAGATGCATTTAGTATTGAACAACAACAATATAGTGGTCAATTTGGATTTCACGGTTATATGACTAAAGGATTACCTTCTGCAGCAAGGCAATTTTATAAGAATAAATTTCACCATAGTGGTGATTTAGGAGATATAATTTTTTCATTACCTACAATGAGAGCTCTAGGTGGAGGTATATTAGTAGTAACTAATAATATAGAATATTTTATTAAAAGGGAAAACTTCGAAGCTGAAATCTTAAAACAATTAAGAAACTTTTTAAGAAAACAAGATTATATAGTAGAAGTTTATTTAGATCATAGAATTCCTTATGATATAGATTATGATTTAAATAAATTTAGATTACCACAACTTATGCATATAACAGGTCAATTGCAAGGTGAAGATTTAAAATATTTTGAAACTGAATGGTCTAATACAACTATAACTCAATTGCATTTTAATGCTTTTGATATTGATAAAAATGAAGATATTGAGCCGTGGCTAAAATGGAATAAAAAAATAGTTTACGATAAAAAACCTATTATAATTAACAGGACAGAAAGATATCATAATGATAATTTTCCTTGGAAGGGTATAATAGATCAATACGGTGAATATATTTACTTTGTAGGTAACTATAAAGAGTATAAAGATTTTATATCAAAATTTGGATATGTCGATTATTTGAAAACCCCTGATATTATATCATTAGTAGAAACTATTATTGGAAGTAAACTTCTTATTGGAAACATGTCATTTCCCGTTGCTTTAGCTGAAGGGTTTAAACATAATTGCTTAGTCGAATCAGGTGTTGATGTTAGATCAAATAATTATGTCAGGCATAATATATGTGTTCCTAATCCTGATAATATTGATAAAGATGAAATGTTTAGTTTTATAAAAGAGTATGTCGGATTTTAATTTTTACCATAGCGGGGATTTAGGTGATATCATATATAGTTTACCAACTGTTAAAACTCTAGGTGGTGGTATATTACATTTAGGTAATAAACATACTATTGCTAATAACAAGCCAGAAAAATTAATTACTCCTAACGTGGTTCAAAACTTTAAATCTTTTTTATATCAGCAAGATTATATTACTGATGTGATTTTTACAGATAATGAGAAAGTAAAAATTGATTATAACTTAAACAAATTTAGAACATTTTTCGTAGATTGGGCTAATAAAAAATACAGTGTTGAAGAAGCAGCTAAACTAAGACAAACTAATTTAGTAGAACTTACTCAAAAAGAATTTAATATATCGGGTAATTTATATTTAGACAAATGGTTAAGTTGTAATGAAAAGGTAGATACATTACCTATAGTAGTTAATAGAACTTCTAGATATAACAATCCATTGTTTCCGTGGAAACAAATTATACAATTTATAGGTGATAAAATAATGTTTGTAGGTCATTTAGATGAATATAATGATTTTATTAACAAATTTGGTAAAGTTAAATTTAAAAAAGCTTTAGATTTTAATGATTTATTTAAAATAATAAACAGCTGTAGTCTTTTTATAGGAAATCAATCATTTTGCTATTCATTATCTGAAGGACTTAAAAAACCTAATATTCAAGAAACAGACACCTATATGAACAATTGTATGTTTTTTAGAAAAGATTCTCATATAACCAATACGGTCGAAAAAATAAATTTTGATATTGTTAAAAATTTTATTATTCAATACATATGAAGAAAATATTTTTTTCCCATACACCTAAATGTGGTGGAACTTATTTATGCACAGGTTTATCTAATTATTTTTTAGATTATGAAACTGCGGTTGGTTATGGGGGACCAACAGGGGATGAATCATATCAAAATGAACATTTTGATAATTTTAAGTTTATTAATTTCGGAGAAAATGAAAGATATAAAGGACCGCCTAAAAATTTAATTGATAATATTGATAAGTTTAAATTTTTATCTTGCCATTATTTAACTAACTATGAAAAACATTTTTGTAATGATAATTTTATAGTAATAAAAAATTTTAGAGAACCGTTTCATTTTTTTAGAAGTATATTTTTACATACATTAAGAGACCAAAAATATCTAAATATAGATTTAGAAAATTATTTCACTAACTGGAGCATTTATGCGTTTGGTCCTGATTATTTTATTGATAGTTTAAAAAATCTAAATATTGATTCTACTTATAACTATTTTTTAAAAGACACTTTTAATAACATTGATAAAAAATATGATTATCTAGTTGAAACGGAGGATTTACCTCAATTTTTAAATTATTTTGTAAGTAAGTACAAATTGGAAAAGAAAAGACATAAACATAAACCAGTAAAAAATATATCATATTTTGATAAGATGAAATATCTTTTTGATGATCGTATTAAAAATAAGTTTAAAAAATATTTTACTAAAGATTATGATATATATGAACAATTAGTTAGTAAAAAATGGCGAATTTAAATGTAAAGAGAAATGGTGGCTTAGGGGATATTATTAACATATTATATTTTTGTAATTACTATAAAAAATCTGGTCACAATATTAATTTTGTTTGTAATAAAAACTTTCACGAATTTATTAAATTACAAAAAGTAACTAATACAGTAAGTGAAAAATTATTTAAAAATAATTATTTTAATTTATTTTTTGATGGTCGTGAACACTCTGACTTAAAAGATATAAACAACAATGTATATGATATTTTTTATAGACATGGTAATAATTTAATACAAACCGAACCTCTATATTTTGAAATAAAAACCGATAAAGAGTGTGATAAAAAGGTATTGGATTTTTATAACTCTTTAAAGAGACCTATTGTTTGTGTTAATAGTATTGCAAGTGCTATCAACAGAAGTTTTAATATTAGTGATACTAAAAAATTATTTAATTTAAAATTTAATGGTACGTTGGTTAATATATCCCATTACATTGAGTTTGAAAATGTTATAAATGCATTTTCAAAATTACCTAAAACACTAACAATGTTTACTTCTCTCATAAAACATTGCGATTTACTTTTTACATGTAATACCGGTTCTTTACACATAGGTAATAATTTTTTTAAACCAACTATTACATTTGATTCTAGTTGGCCTATTTCAGAATATGACGTATTTAAAAACCCAAACCTTTATGTGTTGCCTTCTAGTTCAGATTGCATTAATTGTAAAAGACACGGTGGGTGTAATATAGAAGAAATAGGAGACACAGTATATAAAGAGGATAAACATAAATTATTAACACCTAAATGTTGTTCCTTTAATAGTAGTTTAGTTATTGATAAAATTAATGAGCTATGTTTTAACAAATATTAGATATTATATTCGGTATAATATAATCTTTTATATAGTTTGGCGTATAATATTTTCTGTAAAGTTCATTACTTTTTAAATATATGCTATAAAGTAAATCATCACTACCTTCAAAAAGATATTTAATAATAATTTCATGTGACTTTTCTAAATCAACACGATTAGAGTTAGGGTAATTAGGTATTTGTATACAATTTTCACCATGTATAAAATCATATGCATGTTTTAACATAGTATTATCTTGTTTAATAGAAATAGAATGATTTAACGATTCACTATTTCTAAAACATTTCATCCCACAACCATACATATCCAAAACTGCTATAGAATCATCATAAATGTTCTTAAAAGGTATACGTTCAAAAAATTCTTTATGTAATAAAAGAATACAATTTTTAATATCGTTTGTTTTTATATGTTTTGTATACTGTTCGTGCGAAGTAAAAATATTACCATGATGTATTACTTTTGTCATTAAGAAACCGTGCATTATCATTCTATCTGTACTGCTTCTACCCCACATATGGGTGAGTTTTAAATTTCTAGTCAAAAAATTATCTTTAGAAACCGGTTCTATGGGTATTTCTAAACTACAATAATCAGCAGGTAAAATTTTAGCATTTAAAATTGATGTATCTGCATGATTTAGTTCTCTTTTAAAGTATACTTTTATTTTATCTTGAAAATTTTCTAACAAACATTTATGTAATTTTTCAAATTCTGGGTAATTAATAAAAAAATTATCATACGGTTCATGTTTTAAACCCAATAATGAATAAAAAGAATTGTACTTTTCATTTTTTACACAAAACCACCCGTATTCAAAATAATCAATTATAATTAAATTTTTTATTTTTTCATTTTTAATTGATATGTCAAATATATATTCTTTTTCCCAAACTAAGGGTAAAATAGTAAAATCAGCATCATTATGATTTGTAGTATATTCATAAATTTTATCTAGTTGTTTTAAAAAATGAACTTCAATAAAAGCATCATAACATCTTGAAGTATTTCCTGTATTTTTATTAATGTTAGTATTTAGAACTGAAAATTTCATAACTTCCAAAACTTAGGGTGATTTTCATTATCATTATAAACATTATATTTTAAAGTTTTTTCTTTACAAAATCTTTCTACTGCATTTTTAACCCCATCCCAATCAATATCATGACCAAAAATAATACCATTTTCATTAATCAAATTTTTATACTTTTTTAAGTCGTTATAAACTACATTTTCTCTATGATCCGCGTCCATATAAATTATATCAAAAGAAAGTTCATTATGTTTTAAAACATCATATGCGGTATCTGTTGTAGTTGGCATTGGTATAATATAATTTTCAACCCCTTCACTTAAAACATTTGTTAAGAATTGATCATACATAGCACTAATTCCAAACTCAAAATTTTTATATAAATGCATTAAGTTACATTTTTCAGTTAACCAGTGTTCCTCTGAACCTAGCCATGTATCAACAGCAATAATTGTACAATTTAAATTAAGTTGTTTAATATGTTTAGCCATAGTAATTGTGGAATTACCTAAAAATGTACCTAATTCTAAAATTAAATTTGGTTTTTTTTCTTCAATAAACTTGCTAAACACATCAGAGTTTCCTCCCCAATCTGGGCCATGATTAATTGATAAATTTAAACTTTTTGCATATGGGTAAGGATTCTTTAAATTTAGTTTTTCATATATTTTTTCGCTATCCATGACTAGACGTATTTATAAACAGAAAAATTTTTTACAATACATTGATAAAATTAGAGAACTAATAAAATAAAATAATAAAATTCCTTATTACAGGTTTGTAGTATGATATAATTTGCGAGAGCGGCGAGATACTGACCTGTTGCGATGGGCAGAAACGTACCATCGTCGCTTCTCGCTTGATTTATACTGATAAATTTTAAATTATTTAAATGAAATTTCTTATTACCGGTATTACAGGCTTTGCAGGACCTCATTTAGCTAATCTTCTTATTGAAAACGGGCACGAAGTTTTTGGTTTAGTTAGACATTCTAATGGACGTGAAACTGATATCTTAGATGTTGTGCCTGACGAAAACTTTAAGCAGATAAAATTTGTTTACGGTGATCTTCGCAACTATCTATCTATCTCAAAAGTTTTCGAAGCAAATAAATTTGACGGTGTATTCCACTTAGCTGCTCAATCTCACCCTCCTACTAGTTTTGTTAATCCTATTGGTACTATGGAAGAGAATGTTATGGGTTCAGCAAATCTTATTCAAGCAATTGAACTTCATAACCCTGATGCAAAGCTAATGTTTTGTAGTACATCAGAAGTATACGGTAACGTTGGAAGAGATGGTAGAAAGATTCAAACAACAGATCAGCTTCTTCCAGCTAACCCGTACGGTGCTAGTAAAGTAGCTACTGATCTTTACTTACAAGAGAGATTTGAGAACAAAGCTATCCGAGGTTTTATTACTAGAGCCTTTTCACATACTGGACCAAGAAGAGGTAAAACGTTCTCCATATCATCCGATGCTTTTCAAATAGCTCGTATGATGAAAGGTTATCAAGATAATATTCTTCTTGTTGGTAATTTAGAAACAATTAGAGTTGTAATTGATGTAAGAGATTGTGTTAATGCATATTATCTTCTTATGTTAGCTGACGGTTCAGATGGTCAGGTGTATAATGTATGTGGTGAAGAACCTCACAAGATGGGTTATTATACTGATCTTCTAATTAAACATTCTGGTCTCGATAATGTTGAAAAGAAAATCTATGATAAGTTCTATCGTCCTATCGATATTGATTACCAGCACGGTGATAGTCAATCTATTACAGAACTTACAGGTTGGGTTCCGAAATATAACTTAGACCAAACTATGGATGATTTACTTCGGTATTGGTTTAACAAAATTGCATAAATATATGCATGAGCCTCTTTAACGATAGGATTAATACAATCTTAGAAAAGACTAGTTTAAATGCTAATGAACTAAAACCTTTGGATTTTATTTTCAATACTAACCCTGATTGTGATCATTATAAGAGCAAGGGTGTTGTAATGAAGGTAAAGCCAATGAAAGATAAAACCGGTACTATTGGTAACCTTGTTAGGTATGTAGTGGTTAATAAAGGTGATAAATTTAGTCCCGGTGATATTTTAGATAAAACTGAAATTCAGTTAGATAAATTAGAAGAGGAAGAAGAAAGTAAATTAACAAGACTTGCTAATATGGTTCAAGGAGCCCTTGACATAGCAGGTCTCGAACCCACTATAGGTACAGCAGCTGATGCAACCAATGCAATTATTTCAACATTAAGAGCAGCAATTGCAAAAGAACCTGATATGCGTAAAAAACATTTAATGAATGCCGGTATAAGCGCGGTTTCAATGATACCATTTGGTGATGTTGCAAAATTAGCTAAATTACGTAAAATAAGAAAACCTTTAACTAAAGGGTTAAAAGTAGCTAAAGCTCAAATTAAAAAACAAAAATCACCTTTAAAAGATAGATTTGGTATTGCTGAACAACTTAAACCAAGACCTCATATCAAACCTGACCCTAAAGAATTAGCTATGGGTATAAAAGTTGAGATGGAACATACCACTAATAAAGATGCTGCAAAAACAATCGCACTTCAACATTTAGCTGAAAATCCAAGATATTACTCTGAACTTAATAAAGTAGAAGGCAATGTCCATGAAAATTATGCTGACGGTAAAGTTAAAGGCAAAAGCAGACCTGGTAGAGTAAAAAGATCTGGAGCTAGTTGTAAAGGTTCAGTTACTTCATTAAGAGCAAAAGCTAAAAAAGCTGGTGGTGAAAAAGGTAAGATGTATCATTGGTGTGCTAATATGAAAGGTGGTAAGAAAAAGAAATGAGTTACGAGTCTAAAGTATATCAATTATTAGAAGCTAATACAGCAAAGTATTATCCAGAGAAACTTACCTATGGATTAAAGGACTTAGCACCAGTAATTAATAGACAAACGATGAACTTTCATTATAATGTTCATTATAAAGGTTA
>Ga0208019_1002080_pt1 | contig 10275 bp, 18 predicted proteins | sample CB_VirMetaG_5_FD_184540 | JGI IMG/M metagenome (GOLD analysis project Ga0208019, IMG submission 184540) | Freshwater to marine saline gradient viral communities from Chesapeake Bay - CB_1508_1D Viral MetaG (SPAdes) (version 4) | ecosystem: Environmental > Aquatic > Marine > Coastal | place: USA... | reverse complement strand
TGCTATGACGGCTTGTAGTAGTTTGAAATATGAAGCGGGTATGGAATTCAAAGCACCTGAATTCGGCGGTGGTGGCCAACAAGATGAGGTTGCTTATCCTGGTTGGTATACAGATACACCAAAGAAAGATGACCAGGCACTCTATGCTGTTGCCTCTGAGTACTCAAAAGACTTTCAATTCTCAGTTGATAAAGCAATGTTATCGGCAAAGCGTGAACTTGCATCAAACTTTTCATCACACATTGATGGCATGATGAAAGATTTTAGTGCTGAACTCGGTGACATTGATTCTTCTACCGTGAATGATATCAATCGAACAACCAAGATGGTTATCTCCCGAGTGAATCTTGTCGGTGTTCAGCGAGTAAATTTCAAAGTCGTACATGAGAAGGCTGGCTATCGGTCGTTTGTGAAATTGCGTTATGCAACCGATGAATCAAATCGTTTGCTCCTAAATGAGATCAAGCGCAATCGTAAACTTTCAGCAAAACTTGAAGCATCAAAATCATTCAAAGAACTTGAAGAAACGGTGAACAACATTGAAAAACCTAATTGATTATCTCAGATATAGTGGTGCTTCTGTTAGTATCACTATAAATCCTTGTCATTGGAACTATATGCCAAGGTATTTTAGAAACCGAGAATGGGGTGAAGAAAACACACACACATTTTCTTGGTTATTTTTGTCAATCCGTTTTTGGTTAGATGATGGGAGTTGGTAATGAAAGATTTTGAAGTCTTTGAGAAAAAAGCAGATATATTTGAACTTGAACAATCAATCATGCAATGTTGGAATGTTGTTGATGATATCAAGTTGATTAGTCATCAAATATATGACCGATCAAAACCATTTACCGATGATGAATTAGGAAATCTTCTAATCGGTATTGAATCGATGTATCAATTGAAATTTGAAAAATGTTTCAATGAGTTTGAGGCTATTTGTAGAGAGTATCACAAATACCGTAAAGCGTATGAAGCCGTTGAACGAACTAAGAATGATGGCAAGTGAACATTTTCTATCTCCACGATGACCCGAAAACCTGTGCTGAGATGCATTGCGATAAACATGTAGTAAAAATGATTATTGAATACGCACAGCTCATGTCTACGGCTCATCGTGTTCTTGATGGTGAAGAATATTTTGATAAGACAGTCAATGGTCGTAAGATCAAACGCTGGCGCATGAAAGACCAAGAATGGGAAACTGGTCTGATGTTGGCTTGTCATTTCAATCACCCATCAGGTGTGTGGACACGATGGAGTAGACAAAATTACTTTTGGCTCAATACAATGTGGCAGTATCTTTTAAAAGAGTACACCCACAGATATGGCAAACATCATGCTTGCGAAAAGTACGGGCGCCTTCTGTATCTCTTTCCCAAAAATCTACCTGATAGAACATTTGAAGATCCGCCACCGGCAATGCCAGATTATTGTAAAGTGAAAGGTAATTCAATCGCATCCTATCACAAATACTATATAAATGAGAAGGTGAGATTCGCCAAGTGGACAAATCGTGAAATACCACTCTGGTATCAAAATGGAATAAATACAAATAATGCCAACCTACAGCTTTTATAATTCTGAAACAGGTGAACAATTCGATTCTCTCATGAGCATCGCAGCTCGTGAGAGTTTTTTACAAGAAAATCCTCATATGGAACCAGTCATATCAGCACCAATGATCGTGACTAGCGTTTCAACATCAAACAAAGTCCCAGATGGTTTCAAAGAAGTGTTAGCGAAAGTATCTGAGAATCATCCAACAAGTGTCGTTGCTCAAAGACATGGTAAGAAATCAACCAAACAGGTGAAAACTGAACAGATCATAAAAAAACATTTAGGGTGAGTTGTATGTTTGTCATGCTAACTTTGTCTGAAAGGAAAGCTTATGTCAAAGCGTTCAATGCAAAAAAAAGTCGCATTACTACAATCACATTTTGATGGTGACACTCCACAAGATGATCCAGATGTAGGAGATTGGAGTTCAGAATCAATTGCAGAGAACCGAAGAAAATATTATGAAAAGGAGACACCTTGGATACTAAAGAAAATGAGCATTTCAGAATACTATGATCAAGTTATCAAACCAACACAAATGGCTAAGGCCGCATAGACAATGAACTTTTGTCATGTGAAATTGAGTGAGTTAGATTTTGAGTTAGAATCTACAACCACAGAAAAGGGTAGAGTGTATAGAGTGCCAGGAGGAGAACTCTACCCTTCTATCACTACAGTACTATCAGCATACAATAAAAAAGCAATCATGGAATGGCGACAGAGAGTTGGTGAAGAAAAAGCCAACGAAATCTCTCGCAAAGCATCAGGTCGTGGCACCAAGTTACACAATACAGTAGAAAAGTATTTACTCAATGAAATGACAGATATGAAATTGAAGACCATGATGCCTGATATCAAAGAGATGTTTTTCGATATGCGTAAAATCATTGATGAGAACATTGGTGACATTTATGGTATAGAACAACCACTCTATTCACATAAACTCAAACTTGCAGGTCGGTGTGATTGTATTGCAGAATGGAATGGTGAGTTAGCAATCGTTGACTGGAAAACCTCAAGTCGAATCAAAGATAAAGACCACATTCAAAACTATTTCATGCAGGCCACGGCATATGCAGAGATGTTTGAAGAACGAACTGGGAAGGCAATAGACACAATCGTTGTGGCGATATCCGTGCAAAGTGAATTACCACAGTTATTTGTTGAGAAGAAAACTAAATACCTTGTTCCACTTATTGAATATAACGAAAGGTATCAACGATGAAAAAACTACTGGCGACTCTTTTGATTATGTTGCCGGTGATGGCAACAGGCCAACCAAAAGGACAAATTATTGATCTGATTGGTATGTGTGTAGGTGAATTGCAATTTGCAGAAACAATGACAAGTTATGGTGAAGTTCCATTTTTGACAATGCTTACGATGCGACCTGTAGATGAAAAATTAGAAAATTTTAAGGGTTATCCTACCGTTATGTTTATGAACCCAAGTACCCTTTCATGGACACTTGCCGAAAAAAGAAGTGATAAGGATTATTGTATAACTGCTATGGGGCAGAATATACAACCCTTTATGAACAATTCGGCAATAATGTAAAAAACACTTGACAGGCAAGAATAAATAGAGTATCATTGAAGTATTCGATGAAGGTTGTTGAAAGATGTTCTGGACGAGGGTTCGATTCCCTCCTGGTCCACCATAAGTCAATTTGCAGACCGTGCCACACTCAGATAGAGAATGTACCGCAGGACGAAGTTGACTTATGATGGGCCAGACCTGGTTTCGACAGGGCAGATGAGTAGAGAACTGGAGAATCGGCAATGCTAAAGCCGTTAGGGTTGAGACAACTCGGCCGAAGAAGCAAACTAAAATAACCGCAAATGATGAGTTATTCGCTCTTGCTGCTTAGTCAGTAAGATGAGGTTTCGCAGAGTGTACCTTATTATCCAATCACTCTGCACCAATTTATGGCACATTACAAACGAAAAAAATCAAAAAGATGTTGTAGATGTACCTTGTGTACTCAGTTTCGTTGGATGGGTAATTCCAAGCAACGACAACATGTATCCGATAAACGAAATGATGAAAAAGTGAGAAGTTATGCCTTTTATCGTGAAACCGATTGAAGAAATAAAAACAGAAATACTAAATCCCACGGTTGACAAAATCAATCAAGGTGATAAAATGGATGTTGTTCTTGTTATATTGATTGTTTTATTGATGTTTGTCTTTCGTAGCATTACTGCCTTTTTACTCAAGGCAATTGGTGCTGTAATTATTGCAATTGGACTTTATACATTATTTTTGACATGAAAATCTATATCTCAAAATATCGTAATCATTGGCTTTCTCCTTACACAATACTTGAAAAGGTTTGTTTTTGGGAGAAAGACAAAGATGCGTTCTACAATCTTGAAGAACACCCAAATAACAAGTATGAGAAATGGGTCAATCATCTAAATCCCATTTGTGTTGGCTTCCAAAAGTTTCTCGACTTTGTTCACCCACGAATTGAACATATCAAGATTGACCGTTGGGATACTTGGAACATGGACACAACATTGGCGCCAATCATTCTGCCAATGCTCAAACAATTGAGGGAAGACAAACACGGCTCAGGTTTTGTTGACATTGAAGATGTACCAGAGCATCTGCGGTGCAATACAACAGAAGACTATGATGAACAGAAGTGTTTTGATTTCTACCATGAACATGAAGTCAAAGAAGGTGACCGTGATGTTCATGCTCGTTGGGATTGGGTACTTGACGAAATGATTTGGGCCTTTGAACAAATCTGTGACGAAAACAATGATGCACAGTTTCATACTGGTAAATGTGATATGAAATCTGTGGCGTGTGCATGGGACGAAAATGGTAAAGCAACAATGTTTGAATCGGTGAAAGGACCTAATGATACTGCTCACTTTGATATTGAAGGTTATGAAAAACACCATAACCGCATCAATAATGGAACAAGACTGTTTGGTAAATACTACAGGAATCTTTGGGACTAATGTGGCGTCTTTGGGCAAAAGCACTTGGAGAAAAAGCAGGAAAAAGTGATGTTGAGGCGGATCAAATTGCCATCATTAGAACTATCATACTTGTAATATACATAATAACGAACTGTTTTATTGTTGCAGGTGTTATTCGACATTGGTGAGAAAATGGAAAAAAACTTAGAAGCATATATCAAAACATATAAGATGCTTGATGAAGAAACTTGTAAACAAACCGTAAAAGAAATTGAAGAAATACATTGGTCACAACACACTTTTTATAATGTAAGTGATGGTTCATACAACACAAGAAGTGGTGAAAAAGAACTCGACATTGGTTACAGTCAAACATCAACAAAGGATGTAATCATGCAAAAGATTTGGGATTCTTATTTGAACTATGTAAAGGATCTCAATTTTTCTTGGTGGAGTAGTTGGAGTGGATTTACTGAGGTTCGCTTCAATCGTTATAAAGAAACAAGATTGATGGCAGAACATTGTGACCACATTCATTCAATCTTTGAAGGTGAACGAAAAGGCATTCCCGTAATGACTGCACTTGGTTCACTCAACGATGATTATATGGGTGGTGAATTTGTTATGTTTGAAGATACTGTGATTCCTTTCAAGGCTGGAGAAATCAAAATCTTTCCATCATGTTTTCTTTACCCACATCGAATTGATCCAGTCACAGAAGGAACTCGGTATTCTTTTGTTTCTTGGGCCTGGTGATTACTAAATAATAGACCGGTCGAAACTTTCGACTGGTACACACAACACACACTAAGGAGATTTACTATGTCTAATATGACACCCTTTGAGATCCGATTGGAACTCTTGAAACTTGCAAAAGATATGCTTGAACAGGATTATTTTGCAAAGAGAGAAGTATCACACAACAATTGGCAAGTATCATCCGAGAACGCCAGGTTATCTGGAACATCCATACCAGATCAACCAGAACTTCCCCCATATCCATCAGAGCAAGATGTTATCGCAAAAGCAACATCATTGAACGCTTTTGTGTCTAGCATTTCTTCAGAGGCTAAAACTAAGAAGATTTGATGGTAGGGAGGCTTCGGCCTCCCGCATAACTAGGAGAAACCATGCTGAAGTATTTTTCAATGGCTGCGATGTTGGCGGTATTGATAGTATTCTCGACATTGGGTTTGGCTGATAACAATAATAAGATCATAACAAATGAACAATCTAAACCTGAGACTGTTTTTATCAATGCAAATTTTGAACATCTAACACCGAAGATTCAACGGCAAGTATTGTGTCTTGCAAACAATATTTACTTTGAGGCTCGTAGTGAATCAATCAAAGGTCAAATCGCAGTTGCCTTTGTTACATTGAATCGTGTTCATTCTGATTTATTTCCGAACAACATTTGTGATGTAGTCAAACAGAAGACAAAAACTGTTTGCCAATTTTCTTGGTACTGTGAGGCAAAACCAAAGAGGCAATATACAAAACATCTCTTGACAGGCGAAGGTAGTTTGCAGTATAATGAAATTGTAGACATTGCAACATTTGTTTATGCGAATCATGAGAAACTAACTGATCCTACTCACGGTTCACTTTTCTATCACGCCGATTATGTTTCACCTGGCTGGGGAAAAAGAATGGACAAAGTTGCAGTTATTGGTACGCACATTTTTTATAGATTGAGAGAATCATGATTGACATTGATAAGTTAGCAATTATTTGTTTGACGATTGTTATCGCAGCAAGTGTTTTAGGCACTTCTATTTACCATGTAAACGATAGAGTTTTGATGGCAAAGAATATTCAAGATGCCATTGCAAAAGAAATTGATCCACTTTCCGTTCGTTGTTCATATGCAAGAGGTGATGATCCTGTTTGTATTGCATTTGCCGCACGAAAGAATGAATCTGTGTTACAATCTGTTACTCCTAAAAAATAATTGAAAGGTTTTGATTATGGCTCGTTATACTTTTACATGTGAACATTTTGATTACAATGATTTCACTGGTGATGAACAAAATGTTGCATCAAAGCATACTACAGAGTTTCGTGCAGACACATTAGAAACAATGCTCGAAAACTTTGAGATGTTTCTGCGTGGTGCAGGATTTCAGTTCGATGGCGTGATTGATGTTGTTTCTGTTGATGATAGTGATTCTAAAGAAGACCTCCGTGCAATTGATGACTTTGTTACAGGTTATCAAAGTGAAAGAGTTATGGATCATATCGTAAAAGATTTGATGCAACAAAATGATCAAAAAGAATCGGTAAAACTTCAAGATCAATTTGGTGATGTTTTTGTTTCTGATGATTCAATGGGTTTTCCTTTTGCAGCGGCACAATCAACATTGACGATCACATCAGATGAATATGATCCTTCACCAGTTCAATTGAATTTAGAGAATGAAACTTGTTCTCTTTGCAAACTACCAGTTTCGGTAATGAAACGACACCAATGTTTTGACCCTTCATGCCCAAGTGGTGCGTATCGTAATCAACATGCCAACTAAAGAAGAAATGCGAAAATTCTCTCTTGCGATAGAGGGAATGGTTTCAAATACAGACTTCAATTATATCGAAGCCATTGTTGAATATTGTAAAGACACTGGTTTAGAGATAGAGGTGGCGGCTACTTTGATCACCTCTAATCTCAAAGGTAAGATTGAAGAAGATGCCATGAATTTGAATTTGTTGAAAATAAAAGGTTCTCGTTTACCTATATGACTGGTTATGAAACATTCACAACATATCAGGCACTCAAACTACATTTCACACAAGATTCATTTGATTACTTCAAGTACAATGGTAAATCAAATGTCTCTGTGACCTCGTTTGAGAATCGCAAAGACAAATATCACTTCTACAAACTCTCTCGTAGATTTGCACAGAAAGATGATTTGATTTTGTTTGTTGTTGCAAATTTTTTAGAAGATGATAGTTCGTGGATTGGTAAGTTATTAGAGCCTGAATCTGAGACAATTCATTTGAAACATCAGAAGGTTATGCAGTCATTATCGTATATTTTTGAAAACGATTGTCGAAAACTTTTTGATGGTCAGAATCCAAATGATGTTTTACAAGTAATCAATGGTGAACATCCTATACTTCTTGAAAAGACTAGACAGAAAGTTACACATTTTGAAACCTTCTGCTTACTGAATAAGATACTCAACTTTATACCAACTTGGTCAAACAAGATTACCGATACGATTGTCTGGCCAGATTATCGAAGAAAGGCATTGAAGTTTACCGCATTTCTTCCTGCTGATGTAGTAAAATATAAATTGATTTTGAAAAAGGTAATATCGTGATTGAAAAAATTTACTTAGACATGGATGGTGTGCTAACCAACTTTGAATCAAGATGGGCAGAACTCTTTGGTGGTCCATCAGGAGTAGTTCGTGATCGCAAAAACTTTAGTGATGAGTGGCCACAGTTTGTCGAAAGGCGAGCCTTTGAGACATTGGATTGGTTTCCTGGTGGTCAAGAACTTCTCAAATACATTCAATCAAAGAATGTAACCGTAGAGATTCTATCGTCTTCTGGTGGTGCTCAATTTCATTTTGAAGTTGTTGAACAGAAAGATTTTTGGTTGAGAACACACGGCATTTTTTATAAAATAAACATCGTGCCAGGTCGTAAATTCAAAGCTGAATACGCCAAACCAAATGTTGTATTGATTGATGATACGAAAGAAATTATTGATTCGTTCAACAAAGCAGGTGGTATCGGCATACTTCACAGAGATGTGAATATTACCATAGAAACACTTGAATCTCTACTAAATACATGATATTATGTTTTTGTGGATAAGTCGTTTATACATCGTTCATACTCCGTTATACGAAAGGAAATACTATGAGTAGTTTTGCAAATTTGAAGCGCAATCGCAGTTCATTAGATAAACTCACCAAGGCGATTGAAGCTTCTACCCAGTCCAATTCTGAGGCTGGTTCTAAAGACGATACCCGATTCTGGCAACCGCAAGTCGATAAGGCTGGTAATGGCATGGCGATTGTTCGTTTTCTGCCAGCACCTTCTGTTGATGGTGATGAGGCATTGCCATGGGTTCGTGTATTCTCCCACGGTTTTCAAGGTCCTGGTGGTTGGTTCATTGATAACTGCTTGACGACACTCAATGAAAAGTGTCCTGTTTGTGAACACAACAATACATTATGGAATTCTGGTATTGAAGCAAACAAAGACATTGCAAGAAAACAAAAACGCAAACTGTCTTATGTTGCAAACATTCTTGTCGTTTCTGATCCTTCAAATCCTGAAAATGAAGGTCAAGTCAAATTGTTCAAGTTTGGTAAGAAAATCTTTGATAAGATTACTGAAGCAATGAATCCTGAATTCGCAGATGAAACACCTGTCAATCCTTTTGACTTGTGGGAAGGTGCAAACTTCAAGTTGAAGATTCGTAATGTTGAAGGTTATCGTAATTATGATAAATCAGAGTTTGCTGATAAGTCGGCTCTCTTTGATGGTGATGATGACAAACTTGAAGAACTCTGGAAATCAGAATTCTCTCTCAAAGAGTTTACTGAGAAAAGAAACTTCAAGTCGTTTGAACAGTTGAAGACCCGCCTTGATAAAGTACTTGGTTTTGAAGGCACACCTGTACCTAAGACCAAGGCTGAATCGACTGTGATTGAAGGAGATGATGTTCCGTCTTTTAGTAACTCAGAAGACGATGAAGATTTAGATTACTTCAAATCACTCGCTGAACAAAACTAAATTCCCATGCAAGTGCAGACACCCGCTTCGGCGGGTGTTTTTTTATGTAACTCTATTCATCAATGTTTTGCCAGCATCCGTTTTTGATCGTGCAGTCGGTGGCGGTATATTGTTTTGAACTACTGTATTTGTAGTTTTTGGTGAATTGATAATGATTGGTGTTGTTGGTTTTTGTTGACTTCTTTGACCAGAGGCTACATCTGTTGACGCAGCTGCTACAGTATCACCAGATGGAGCTGATGATGTTGGTTCTGGTTGACCAATACTCTCTTTCTTTCCCTCTGCAAGATTCATTGGCTTGGCATCTTTACCTGCAACAAGAGTTGGTGCTCCTGGGTTGACAGGATTATCAGCAGTAGGTAAAGTACCAATTGGTTGAATGTGCCAGTTTTCGTTTTTGACTGGTCGTGTAAGACCAAACTTCTCTAACCAACCTGTAGGTCTCTCTCGGTCACCGGCGAGAACATTGATGCCTGTTGGTCCTTTTGAATTGATATCAATTGCAAGACCTTTGAGGTGAAAACTGCCCTTGCCTTTACCGAGAGGCGGCATTGGTTCTGCAACTTTTTGTCTTGTTTTGGCACGGTCACCACCGAACTCTTTGAGTTTTGCATTGAATAACTCAGCTTGTTTTTCATTACTACGATAGGCTGATGTAATAATAAGTTTTTTACCAGTTTGTTCTTTGAAGGCTGTTGCCATTGCTGTCAATCGTTTCTGAAACTCTGGATGTAAACCAGACATATCAACACCAGACTGTGTTGACACTACAGAAGTGAGAGATCCACCAATCTGTTTTTCTGGGCCTTCTGCGGCCTTTCCTGTTGGTGTAGGAGGTTGTTCAGTAATTGGCTTTGGCGGTGGCGCAGGTGTAGGCGCAACAGAAGGCCTTGCGGGTGCTGGCGCAGGAGGTGGTGCTGGCGTTGGTGTCGGTGCTGGTGGTTCCATTTCACCAGTTCGGACATCTTCACCAAATCCAGTTTGAACAGGTCTACCTTCAGAATCAACTAATACACCCTCT
>Ga0208019_1002077_pt1 | contig 10280 bp, 14 predicted proteins | sample CB_VirMetaG_5_FD_184540 | JGI IMG/M metagenome (GOLD analysis project Ga0208019, IMG submission 184540) | Freshwater to marine saline gradient viral communities from Chesapeake Bay - CB_1508_1D Viral MetaG (SPAdes) (version 4) | ecosystem: Environmental > Aquatic > Marine > Coastal | place: USA... | reverse complement strand
TTTCTGCTCTCATCAAGGCTTCTCTTGAACCACCAAAGGCACCCGACTTTGCGGCCCCTCCCATCGTGGAGAGGTCTGCCATCTGTCGAGCACGGTTGATGTCTTTTAGAGTGCTATTAACGACCTGGTCGGTATAAGGGTTCATGAAATTCTGGACAGACTCCTGAAAACTCTGACCAGTCCCATAATCCTGTGCGCCCAGCAGTCCTTGATTGGCATTGCCATATTGAGCAGAACGCAAATTAGCATTCACATTCCTCAAGCCACTGAGGACATTATTGTAGGAGTTCGCAGTGGGACCCTGGAGGTCCAACGAGGCAGGAGAAAACCCTGATTGATAGTTGGATGCTCCCTGTGCTGCGGCCTGAGCTTCTGCAAAGGGATTGGGTCCATTCACTCGATTTGCTAGCAGGTTCTCACCTTGCAGCGTTCGGTCTGACGGTGCGGCAAAGCGTTGACGGTCGTATGCTTGGAAGGGGGTCATCTGGGAGGAATCGAAAGAAGTTCCTGATGAGGTTCCTGATGAGGTGGTGTTGTTTTCAAAAGGGACGAAACCATCGGCAACTGTCAGTTTTCCCTGTCCTGCTTGAGCTTTTCGCACATCTTCGGCAGACCAAGCGCCTGGGGTGTTTGCGTTATCCCCTGCATTGACCTGCCCCGCACCAGGGTTGATGTTGAAAGTGTCTGCACCACCTGGGAACGGATTCGTATAGGCACCCGTCTCAGCGGAACGAATCGCACTTCTCCCTTGTGTCGTTGATTCCTGCAGATTATCTGGCAAGGAAACTGGCATGGACTGATAAAAACCATCAGGTCCACGTTCGATGGGTATGTCAAACGTCCCATCTCCATCTGGATCACCGTAGTATTGAGTGATCTGGTCGCCTGATCCTACGACTGTACTATTGTAGGGACTCCCATCTGGCAGAAAAAATCCTTGACCTGGTCGAAACGTCAAAGGGGTGTCAAACGTGCCATCTCCGTCAGGATCTCCATGATGGAACTGGCTCATTTTCTGAGCATTCAGTTTTCCTGTGTAGGGATTCCTCTGCGGCGGTTCTGGGGGTGCAGGAGTTACAGAAGTTTGAGACGGTTGGATAGATAAAGGGTTCAGTCCAAAACTGCCAACCTGAGAATTGGGTTGACCTTGGGCATTGTAGCCACGAATCCCAGAGTAATCCCGATCCAGTGTGCTGGGCCGATAATTTGGATTCATCGTGTACTGATTGCCCAGGTTCAGAGTGTTCTGAGCATAACCCATTGCCCAGTCTGGAAGAGTTTGCTGAGTAGTCGTTTGCATCTCCGGTTGCCCACCACCTCCGAACATATCCAGCACATCACTGACAATTGGGATTCTACTGCTATTGCGTTGAGCCGATCTACCATTGTTTTGATTTCCGTTTCCATCTTGTCGGATCATAATTAACTCACTACTGAAGTGGATAAGTTTCCTGAGTTGTCCACCACAATTTCGTAGCGGGTCCCATTCGGGCTTACTATGATTAATCTTTGATCTGCGTTGAGCTCAACATCAGACCCCTTCTGGTAACTCGTCGTCAGCAGTCGAGCAATCTGCTGGAGCACAGGCGCAAAGTACGCTTGCAGGTACGTCCCTGGAGGGTTAGGCAGGATCATCGTCTACCTCCGACATGCGTTTCAAATCTTGTGTTCCCTACGGTCCAGTCGTTGGCTAGTTCGCCTGATACCTTATACCGGACCTGCCGTCCTTGGAGTCGCACATCGATCTCCCCATCTGCTTCCAGTGGAAAACTGCTGGATGTTGTCTCAGCAGCATCCCCTGAAACGGCAGTGAAAAATTGAAAATTGATGTCTCCCGCAGTCTGTTGATCCGAATCGGTGAAAATCTTGGAAACCCTGGTAAATCTTTCTCCTCCGAGGAGATCAATCGCACCTGTCTCGGCTTCTGCGATCTCAACCTGCAATGGGTCCTTGGTTTCGTGCTGGTAAATTTTGTTATCCGTAGGATCTGCCGCAATGGGTGCAGACCAGACACCCTTGTCGATCCAGCAGTTTCGGGTCAGGCCAGAATCTCCAAACGAGTCGTACCAGATGTTTTCTCGGTAATTGTAAACAATATAATATGAACATTCGCCTGCTTCCCCAATGACACTGGGGCACCACCAGATGACCTCACTGAATTCTGAATTTCCTCCGCAGTAGATCAGACCTTCCTGAGTCCAGTCTACGGTCCTCATCACCCGATCCTGAATTGGACACGGTAGATGTCTGGCATACCCATCAAACATCCAAAACCCTGATCGATTCAACCAAGCTGTGATTTCACTTGTGTTGTAGATCGCATAGGGAGAGAAAGCACCTGCGGAGTCTGCAAGTTTTTGAATTCCGTAGACCAGTGGAGGACCGAGGTAGGTCATTAAATGAACATCAACATCAGTAAAGACCAAAATCCCTTGAGATACCCGTTTTGCACAGACAATGTACCCTTGCGTTTGCACAGGGAGATCCCCTGCTGTGTTGGTGCTGGATGGAGTCCACACATCCACTGTCTCCTGGCTGGACCATTTGATGCTGCGTGCATCACTGTCGGCACCTAACGCCAGAACATGCCGTTCCTGGGTGACGATCACAGAGACTGCAGTTGGGGCATTATTGGTGTACCCGTTGGTAGTTGTGATCTCCTCTGCAGGAGTAGAGGTGTCCCCCGTCCAGTAAAAAATCGCTGTATCTCCTGACTGCACCCCCACGAGGTTCTCGCCAAAATTATCGAGACTCCACTGTGCTGTCCTGCTGTACATCGCAGATCCAGGTCCTGCGTAGATGTAACCGTAGTCTCCTTCTCCGTAGAGGTACGCATTGTACCCAGGACGAAATTCCGCATCTCCTGTGGCCTGGTATCCACTAGGAGTGATGTCGTAGAGTTTCTGATGAGCTTCCACCGGAGTAACCGTCACAGTGATGTCTGTCGCAGTTGCTGTGCAGTTTTGTGTGATCGTGACGGTGTTGCTGCTGATGGATTCAATCAGAGATCCGTCTGGGATGCCTGCGCCCGTGATGATGTCTCCCACTTCAAAATTGGCAGCATCATCCACCGTAATGTCTGCGGACCCATCCGTCGTGTCTGCCGTTGCATCCGTGAAGGCAACAGCCGAGGAGATCGTGCCTGCGAACAGTTTTCCATAGTTGGGATTTCCGCTTCCGGCAGTGCCAATTGCCAGCACACCGACATTTGAGTTATTACGCCACTGATGATGCCCACGGACAGCAGAATCCAGAGTTGCCGAATGGCGACTCAGTGGGAATTCACGCCAACCTCCCATCGGGCGTAACCTGCCATCTCGGAACCGGACCAGATTCCCTTTAAACCATCTCTGTTTAATCATCCGAGGAGTTCCGTCCACAAAACCTGGAGGGAGGACGACCTCCTGAAGTCGTTTAGCCATTTTGTTTCTCAGCTTCTTTCATTTTCCTGCGCCACTGCCGAAACACTTTGATCCCAATGATAATCGCTAACGGTGCACCCAATGCCCCTGCAATCCCTTCGGCAGCACCCGTGTCCAGCATAATGTCCACCACCCCCCAGGCTTGATCTTCTACACTCATTTCGGTTGTGGCAACCAACTCATCGGTGACGACAGTGGTGACTTCTTCCGTCACAGTTTCGGTTACTTTATTCTTGATGAAATCAAGCAATATGTCTTCATTCATCTAGTAACTCCAACATGCGTATTTGTCTCGTGTGTCAATATGGATAAACCTCTGATTCCATTCGGTTTTAGGAGACTGACAGACCCCAATCCCTTTGAATCCGTGTTTAATGGCAAGAGCGATAAACGGGACAACATCCTCACCAGCAATCAGAACGTCAAAGGCTTGACCCCCGTTTGCGTTCATTCCGTGATGATGCCCAGGTCCGTTGGGTTTTGTTCTCTCTCTGGGGTGCTGGGCTGATCTGTACGCAGAGGACAGTTTGATGGGCTTGCCCCACTCGTCCCGCAGTGCCTGCAGTCTGTTAAGCGCATCTTCCTCGATCTCGCATTCTCCAGAGAATGAGCATTTCAGTTCCTCACGACTGAAATTTTTTGACGAACTTACCGACATCACATCTCCTTGGTAACGCCACCGCAGACCTGGGCATAGTAGAGAGACTGTTCTTCTCGTTCTGAATCACTGAGACTCAGCAGTTCATCATGAGTATAGTTCTCACGGAACTTATCGATGACACAACTGCACCCTTGACTAGCCATTGAGAAAGCAAAGTTCCACGGCATTCCTTGTCTCTCATAATTCGGGATCATCCTACTCGTACAGTTGCCTGTCCAAACAAACAGATAATGAGTTTTGTATTCCAATTCTGTAGCAGAGATCGTAGTAGCGAAAAGCAACAGGGGGAGCAGGAGTTTCACCTTCTTTCCCCGTGTTCTATCGTCTGCTTTAATTCCGAAATCGCTACCGTCATCTCTTTTAGTGTTGTATTAACTCCTGTCATTATCTGAATTAATTGATTGTGGGAACTAGACATCAACTGGCGTAGAGCTTCATCGTTTACTGAGTCCTTGTCGTAGAGTATTTTGCGTTCTTCTCGATGCTGATCTGAGATGTAACGAACATACCAACCTGCACCAATTAGAGCGATGAATAGGCCACCCAGGTTCGATAACTCTTTAATCAATTCTATATCCATCGTTTTACTCGTTTTGGTTCTGCTGGCATATGCTCGGCCTAGGTTAATCGTTAGGAGGTGTAGGCCAGGTGATGCCCGTTAGGTTTCCGTTTGAATCCAGTGATGGTGATTGGGTTGTGATGTCTCTTAGAGCCTGTCTGTAGGTCTGCCATTCAGATTGATTAGAACCTGGATAGTCAGATACCATTCGCCAATCGGTTTTAGTCAAGAGTTGGTTGCGTTGTTGACGCAAATCAGCCATTTTTCTTTCGTATGCTTGATCATTCCAGGTTTTATTTTTTAATTCTACCTGTGCAATTTCTTCATCTGTAAGTGGTATAATCTTTCCATTTAACGATTTTATCATTTGATTCCGTACAAACTTAAGTTGTGTTTGGCAATATTCCCTGATGAAAAGGAAAGTTTTAAAAAATTTATTGCTGTTTTCGCGTGATTCACATACCCAGATGTATACCACACATAATCAGAAGTGTCATGTTTACCAGAAATCCAGCCTGTAACATTAGAATAATTATAATTCGTATCCTGACTTCCAGAAATGCTTAACTCTACAGATTGACCGATATCGGCAGCATTTCCTATACCACTCCCTAAAGATAATCCGGCTGTTGTTGCGGTAGTAAATAGTGTGCCAGTACCACTACCACCAATTTCAGCATATAATATCCCAGTTGTTACATTTCGAAACGATGATCCGTTATCCGTACTAAATGCTAGATTTAGACTCACAGAATTAGTTGCAGGTATGATTTTGTGAATGCGTAATATATAATGCTTGTATGTGCTGGTAATTACGGTGTTATTGAATTCTACACTCGCTACTGCTGATGTATTCTCTGATGAAGACAGTAAAATTGGATGCCCAGCAGGAAACACCACCCCACTTCCAATCGTGCCGTTATTAACCGTAATCGTTCCGCCTGACTCGCTAGCAAAGCTAGTCCCGTTTAGTTGAATCTCTCCTGCCATATTTAACTCACTACGTTAAGGATGCCTGTTACATTGAGTGCAGACGCACCAGTAAAATCTCCATACCCGTGACTAATTACTAAATATCCTGCCATCGTTCCGCTACCCGAAAAGGTTGTGTTGCCAATATACATTCTATTAGTGCCACTGCTGATTGCTAGCGAATCGGATACGGTTGAGCTGTGTTCGATGTAACTGCTCCCAGTGCCACCACCTCCCGACTCATCAGCAAACTCTAAAGCAGTCGCACCACTGTTGACTTTTAGCACTTGCCCTGCAGTCCCAATCGTAGTCAGTCCAGTACCTCCGTTTGCCGTTCCAAGGGTCCCTGTGACTGCTGTGCCGAGATCGTTAGTCTCTGCGGTGAGATAGGTCTGGAGGTCTGAGATTTGACTCTCTGTTATGCTCAGTGCTGCCTGGTGCTGAGTGACAGAAGACTGAGTGATATTGACATCAGGAACGTTCGCCCAAGTGACTGAACTACTGAGATCATTTGTTTCTGCAGTCAAATAAGTTTGCAGATCAGTGATCTGTGATTCAGTAATTGATAGAGCAGCCTGATGCTGAGTGACTGATGATTGGGTGATATTAGCATCTGGGACGTTTGCCCAAGTGACTGCGGCAGACAGATCATTCGTCTCGGCAGTCAGGTAAGATTGCAGATCACTGATCTGCGACTCAGTAATTGTGTCCTGGGTTGCTAATGCCCCCAGTCCTAAAGTCGTTCGTTGAGCCGTCGCATCCGCATCATCTAGGATCGCTCTACCTGCTGCAGTCAGATCCGCTACAGCATAGGTGTCACTGGCAGTTGTGTAGAGCATCTTGTCTGCTGCTGTCGTGAGTCCTGAGATCGACTGCAGTCCTGCATCATACGCTTGCGTATGTACTCCTGGCTGAACTTGGAGAGCAGTCCTAGCATCTGAAGCAGTCGCACTTCCGGTTCCTCCATTGGCAACTGGGAGGGTGTCCGTTACGTCTGTCGTGAGATTGATCTGTTGAAGAGTGATCGCCTGACCGGAGAGAGTCAGGTAGTCGTATTCTCCAGTTCCAGATCCTTGGTTGGTTATTGTCACCGGACTGGAGTTATCTGTCCCACTGGCATCGACCCCTAGCGTGGTCCTCAGTGTTGCACCCGACTCAAACTGAAACTCTCCTGCAGTTGAGTTGTAGACGAGTAAAGCATCGTCTGCGAGTGCTGCGGTGTTGACATCACTCAGTGTCTGAACCGTTGAACCTGGGAGATCCGCATACTTCCACTCTGAATCGGTAGCTGAGTATTTGAGGATCTGGTTATCCGTAGGAGTTGCATCGTCATCAGTAAGAAGAATTCGATCAACCTGCACCTGGAGGGCAGTGTTCAGTTTCGCATAACTGATCGACCCATCTGCTGGATTGGTCGTGATGCCTGTCAGATCTGAATCGTCCGCTTTATCATCGAGCGCAGCCTGCAGTCCTGAGATGTCGGAGATTGTGAGAGTAGATGCTGACCAGTTCTGACCGTTAAATTGAAGGACCTGATCCTCGGCTGGAGTTGTGTTGACGACGTTGCCTAACTCCTCCAGATCCTGATCTGCGATTGCATCGCTCAGAGTCTTCAGTTGGGTATCAATTTTTGTGAAGTTTGTATTTAGGTAACTTCCCCACTGATCGTCATCAGATCCTACTGTGGGCAGGTTGAGTGCGTAGTTCGTTGTAGTGGTTGGCATCGCTAAGTAAAATACGGAGGTGAAGGATTCGAGCAACTGGTGATACTCGGAGTTCCGTAGCGAATTTGGTAACGTGTGAAATTTAGGGCATTCGCCAAATTTCCTGCTCTGGTACCATCTGCCAGCACCTGATAGCCCGTTGTGTAATTAGAATTCACGAATAAACTGGTCTCTCCTCCACTCGTTTCTCGATAAGCCCGACTAGCTGCATTCGTTCCAGCCGCAAATGCTGTAGAATCTAGACCAGGATAGTAGATAGTGTAGTAAAACCCGAATGTGGAGGTGTTTAGTGCTGTCTGTTGATATGTGCTATCACCCAGATATTTTGTGAGGAGTGGTGCTGCTCGTGTGATCGACCCACCAGATTTGATCCCTAGCGCATCATCGAACGATGAGTACCAATCCGTGTCTGCCCCAGAGGTCGGTTTGTACTGATAATAAGTTTCGCCAGCAAAACTTGTTGTTCCCTGGAAATCGTATGTAATTCCTCCACCATATTGCCAAATCTGCACTAATGAAATGTTACTGGAGACTCTAGCATCCAGGTAAGTATCGGTGATACAGACGTTTTCGTAGGAGTCTACGAGGTCTGATTCAGCCTGAGTAACGATAATATCGAGAGCATCCAGCTTCCCATTAAGAAAGTTCACAAAGGTGGTGAGGTCTCCCGAACTGAAGAAAGACTCAATCTCACTGGCTGTTTCGGGAGGAGAGATCCCTAGTGCAGTGAGTTCGGTGTTGTACGCAGGCCAGGTGCTGACGGTGCTGTAGTTCCCAGAGTAAGGATCAGGCAGAATCCCCGAAGTGTTGACCGTTACCTGTGCGAGATCCCGATTGATCTGGGCCAATGTGGAACTACTGCCCACCCCTGCAGCATTTATCCGGTCAGATAGATTTTTGAGCTTGGTCTCCAACCCCTGGATGTAGGTATTCAGCACGGTGCCATAGGAAGTACCGTCCCCATTGGGTGTCGGTAACTGCAGATCTGTATAGTACAGAGAGGACTGTGGCATCTACGGAACTCCTAGTGCGGATTCTGCCGCAGTTTTTGCGGCTGCGGCATCTGTCTTGGCATTGCGTGCATCATCTGCGAGAGATCCTGATGTTCCTACTGCACCGATAGTTGTTTCCAGAGTTGAGACCCTAGATGTTAAAGTGGTCAAGGTGGTGTTCAGGGATTTATTGGCAACACTGATGGCGGTCTGAGAGTTTGTCAGTGCAGTGCTGGCATTGCTACTGGCCTGTGTCAGGTTGTACGCAAGACTCGGAGTTGCAGAGTCTGCAGCATCCCCAAGTACCTGATCAGTTGTGTAGACCTCATTCTCAAGTGCTTGAAATGCTGAGTTCAATTGAGACCCCCAGGTCCCCTTTGAACTCCCAACGGTTGGGAGTGTGATGGAGTAGTTTGTAGTCGTTGGAGGTGTGTCAGAGATTGCCATCGTTATATCTGTTTGGGTGTCCAGTTTTTGTCAGTCGGTCTCCGTTTCGTCCAGATCTCTAAGGTCGTATCTGGTCGCTCAGTCCAGTCTGCTGTCGGTGGTCCAGCCGATTCAAAATTAACCTTTTGGACATAAGGACCAATCCCATATCGTTTTGTTCCATATCGGACCAACTCACTCATGACATGGCCTGGAAGTTGAGGGAGTGCCTGCTGCCCTTCGTTCTTCTTCGGTCATCTGATGCCTGGATCTCAGCAACGGCACGTTCGGCCTGAGATTGCCAGATGGTGATTCTCTCATCTTCTCCGAGATACGGAGATGCCTGCATCAATGAATAGTACAAATATGCGTCTGGGTGAGAGGTGCTGACCCAATTCGTTGTGTTTGTTGAAGATAATGCTGGAATTTTTGCGTAGTAAAACATTTCGTAGGTGATCGACTCGGCAGGGGTGGGGATGATCCGCAAGGCATTGCCGTAAACGAAATATCTGGGATAGGAATCTGCAAGAGAGGCAATGAAATTGGTGTCCGTATACTCATTGATCGCATGAGCTGCAATTTCCACCAGGTCCCTCTCTTTCGGTGAAGTCATGCGAATGTGTCGCATTTCCAGAAAGTCGGAGGGCATGGACAGGTACTGATCAGACGTAGAAATATCCGCACGGGTGTACTGATTGGTCGTCCTGAGCTGACGGTTCAACCTGGCTTCCGCCAAGGTGATGAAGGTCGGAATGACCGAGGTCAGATCCGTTCGGTTGAGCCAGTCTGCAATATTGCTTTTCAGTTCGTCAAAGGTCACAGTCTGCCCTCCCAGACTCTGAAGGGTTTGTTGTGGTAATCATTTAACCACTGCTTGAATTTCTTCTTGTCCCTGGTGATTCCCTGACGGTGTAGTTCGTCATAGAGAACCCGTGGGATCTCAGCAACTCGTTTCCATCCGCTTTGTTTGTTTGCAAATGGATCAAGGTGTTGGTTGTCACGCAAGGTTTTCGTCAACTTGAGGGTTGGTTCAATGTCTTGCGTGACTTTGTGGTGAATCTGCAGGTTCCTGGGGTCGATCTCGTCAACGTAGAACTCCGACCAGATGTTCCCCTGATGATCAAATAATTGCTTTGTCAACATTTCAAAACCTGCAGATCAATTAAAAATTAGGAAGTGGTGAGGTCGAAAATTCCACCACTTGCCGCTTCCTGGGTGCTTTCCAAGCCCATCTCACACACCAGATATTTGGTCTGAGCATCAGCGGTTTTTCCAAGTTCTGAAACCTGGAAGTTTCGCAGATAGGCTACTTTCCAATACTCTGGATCAATCAAGAAGGCATCTCGCTCACGTTGGAATCTATCTGTAACAACGGATAAATTTCCAAAATCGCTAGCAAATCCTTTATTTTCAGTTAGTTGCGCTAAAACCAACCCGTCCTTTCGGACTGCTTTACATTGCTGTAAAGAGAAGACCATCTCATCACCCGTTCGGGGTGCCCTGCGCTTCGAATCGCTTGATCCT
>Ga0208019_1002075_pt1 | contig 10285 bp, 16 predicted proteins | sample CB_VirMetaG_5_FD_184540 | JGI IMG/M metagenome (GOLD analysis project Ga0208019, IMG submission 184540) | Freshwater to marine saline gradient viral communities from Chesapeake Bay - CB_1508_1D Viral MetaG (SPAdes) (version 4) | ecosystem: Environmental > Aquatic > Marine > Coastal | place: USA... | reverse complement strand
TAACGCTAAAGGAGGCAATATGGCTACCATTAAAGGTATCTACGAACTAATCAAAAAAGATCAACTAGAAGGCAAAGAAATTAACTCATTTGAACAAGCAATTGTTGATGCAGTTGAGGCTGAACAATCTACAACAACTAAAGAAGTAAATTTTACTTTCATCAAAAACAAATATGGAGGTGAAGATGGCAACAGTTAAAGAGTTATATGATTATATAAAGCTTCAAATAAAACTTGGAAAACGGATTACCCCTTTTCATCAGGCAATTGTTGATGCTTATGAGATAGAAAACACTAGAACTTTTAAAGAGATTAGTAGTTCTCATATAGTTAAAAAAAAAGGTTAAATAACAATAGTTCGTAGTTCGTGGGCCTTGGAACATGTGCCATTGCTCACGGATCACGGATCCTTGACTGATTAAGTTTTGTAAATACCCATGAAAAATATTAAGTTTAAAACAATTCTTTAATTTAATCATATCAATATTGGTCAATTAGACCTAGTTAATACCCTCAAGCAGAGACATGAGAAATATATATAATATATAAAGTCCTTTCAGTCCTACCTGTCCTTAATTAAAAAGACAGATAAGACTGTTAAGACAGCTTTTAATTAGAATGGTAAATCTGTGGGTATTAAATTTCCATCTTTATCTATTTGATCTATTGAACATTTGAGTTTGTATTCTCCAAAATGGTTACCTGCTTCAAGCTCACCTCTGTCCTTCATTCTTTGCATAGTTTTGCTTATATTACCTTTCTCTTTTTGAGTAAGTAGATTTAAAACTGAGGAAACATCTTTTGGTTTTACTGAATGCTTATTTTCTTTAGCCAGACCTTTCATTGCAAGATATATAATCTTTTTATTATGTTCAGTCTTTATAAGGTAAGAGTCTCCTGAAAAATCATATTTTAAATTATGAACATTCCACTCAAGATCAAAACTAAAATCTTGAAAATTTCTTCCTCTACCCTTCAGAGTAGCTTTATTTCCAACTTCATCTCTGTCAAGCATATACATTGCATCTGGAACACCTTGATGTCCAGTTGATCCCATAATCCTATCCCATGAATAATCCATAGAAGCTTGTTTCAAATGATGAACATATAAAATAAACAATTTATGTTTATGGGCTAGATCTTTTAACTTGCCTAAATAATAATAATCTATTTCATAAGCATTGGCTTTTCCTTGACCCTTGCCTGAGAGTGGTTTTATCTTTTGAAAGGTATCAATAATCACAAACCTTGGATCATTAACTTTAGAGCACCATTCTGCAACAGACTCCTCTAAACCTTGGGTAAGCAAAGGACAATTAAAATCTACAAATGTAGTAGGATGAGTTTTGTTTTTATAATTCATACCTTGTATTCTAAGTGCCATAGAATCTTTATTATCTTCAAGAGCTAACAACAATACGTCACCATAATTTATGGAGCCTTGATTAAGAAATTCACTTCCTTGGTTCTGCACCGAGTAAGCCAAATCTAAGGTTAAAAATGATTTCATTGATTTAGGCCTACCTGCTAAAATACCAAGACCTTCTTTAGGAATTATAGAATTTACCAAAAACTCTCTTTTAATTTCCATTGCAAATTCATAATCAAGCATCCTATTTGAAAAAAAATCTACAATCTTTTTTGAGTCAGTTTTTTCTTCTTTGGAATTGACTTTTCCAATCCAAGAAAATAAATCTTTAGCATACTCTGTGCTCACTGAAACTTCTTCAGCAAAAGCTTTATAACCTGAAGATTTAGTATTTTCTTTTGAGTGATTATTTTCAATAGACTTTAATTTATATTCAATATCTCGCCAATTGAATTTAGGTAAAGTTGAGACAATTGTTTCAACAAACCTCCATCTCTCATTTTGATCCCAATCTGTATATTTTATTAAGCATGAAGCAAGTTTTATAAATGGAATATTATTAGAGTTTCTTTTTTCCAATAAATATCTGAGAGCACTTGCAGCACACAATTTATTGAACTTTTTCAAGAGGTCCTGGTCCGTGGCTATCGGACCATCTTTCCTAACCCATACTCTCTCTACCCAGTCATTTTTACACAATTTTGACTTAGCAATAGAGGGTGGACAAACTGTATTACCTTCAACTCTAAGCTCGGCAATTGTACTTTTATCTGGATATTCTCTTTTGAGATATTTTAGATTGTTAAAATTTTCATAAAGAAAATGTGTTTTAAGTACTATTCCTTTATGGGTTTTAACTCCGAATATCATTGTATTTGGATTAAGGAACTTGGAACCAAATATCTCAGCATTAATAGAATCTAAATCAATATCGACTAAATTACTTAAACCTATATTTATTCCTGTATTATTATTTTCTGTAAAATTATCTGCAGAAAATATTTTAGTTTGCCAGCCTTTTATAAGGCAGCCTTTACCATCATTATTTTTTGATAGAGGTATTAATTTTAATTTTTTCTCTATCAATTCATTTATGTATAACATTACATCTCCTTGTAATGGACTGAACACAAACTGAAGGCATGACTGCTCAGCCATTACAAGTACAAAAAGATTTGAATTAAACCTAAATGTGAGCTGTTAAATTAACTAGCCCTGTCCTTTAACTGATAAATTTAAACTAATCACAATCAGTCAAAACAAAATCTTTTTTGCCTTCAGTGCAAAATGAATTTAGAGTTTTTAAATTCGTGCGAGCCTTAGTTTTTACAGCGGTCTATTTTATGTCGTGACTTATGGTTTTTTCATCAATAGATGTCCATTGAGTAGCACCCTCGCTTCGCTGCAGTAACTATAAAATACTTAAAATTTTTTCTTAATCAATACCTTGCCACATTAAAAGTTAAATTTTTTTTTAAATTTATAAAATATGATGAGAGGTAATGAGATGAGATGGGTTGTCATGAGACCACATGAGTTGTGATAAGATAACTAAAAATAAAATTGTTTCTTCGGGACTCACTAATTTAATACAATTCTTTTAATATCGCTGTATGTATCTATTATTTTATTTTCATCATCAAATAATTCTATTAGATCATCTGAAAAATTAAACCTTGTAAGTTTATCAGGATAAACAAGGCTTATGTAAGATATATTATATAGAAGTTTATAGTGTAATATTTGCATATGATTTAAAGGAATTTTAACTAAATCACCATTATTTTTTATTTTTGTTTTTACTCTAAATTTAGTTTCACTAATATTGTCCTCAAATACTTTAGGGTGAACTCTTTCAACTAAAGAATAAACAAAAGTTAAGATTAAATTTGCCTGATCTTGACTATACTTTTGTCCGTTATCATCAGGATTATGTTTGGTATATTGGTCAATAAATTTAAGTATTGCTAATTCAGGATTCATTTTGAATTTTAAAAACTTCCAAAATTTCGTCTAAATATTCTTCTTTTGCTTTAGTTAGCTCTTCTATTTTATATTCTTTTCCAAACAACTCTACTCGAGAATACAATCCACTTAGACATAATTGCAAATAAACTTTTTCACAATTTAAATAGAAAGCGACCTGATCTTTTACTCTCTCTTTACTGGATACATCTGCTGCATAAAACATCCAAGAATATTTATTATTTGTTGGATTAATTTTTCTAAATCGTTCTTGAATAATATTTAGTTGATTAATAAACTTTTTATTATTTAAGACTTCAGAATTCCATTTTTCAATATATCTTTTATGAATTTCTTGTTCTCTTTTTTCTACTTTCAGTTTTAATTGTAATTTTCTAAATCGATCTTGATCAATTATACTTTCAATTTCTTGAAGTTTTTTTTCAAAATTCATCATTTTTTTTCAATAATTTTATAAATTGGTAAAGGTAGGTTTCTCTTACTCTAAATTGATATTTTGATTTATAATCTTTAAGTAAATTCTCTATTTCAGAATTTTGCTTTTGACTTAGACAACTCATATTTAATAATTATCTGAGTCTCTTAGAGAAAATTTTTAATTTTTTTACTTATTTTAAGATATCAACAATACTTTTGTGTGCTTAAAAAAAATAAACACAACATATTGATCAAACTTAAATTAAATTACCTTTTTCGTTTAAGTGTGGAAAATCAGCAGTAATTTTTCTAATTTTATTTTTATATTTTTCTAGATCAACTCCCTCATAATATTTTAAAAAAGTTGGCATTTCGCAAATATGATAAATATCTAGTCTTTTAAAAAAATATTCAAGAAAACTTATTCTTCTCTCCATGTACAGCCCTTTTGCATCCAACATTTCATTATATTCTCTCCGGTGCATCTCTAGACTTGCTGGGAACCAATTAGCATCTACATAAGCATTAACATCAAAAAGATCTGATGGTTTCCATATAATTTTTCGATTACCAAGTCCAAATTCTTTAACAATATTGGCAAATTTTCCTCCTCTATCTTCGTGAGCAAATGGCACAATTGGATGCGCTAAAGTTCTATCAGTTAAGTATAAGAATATTCCTTCTAATTGTAAAAATTTTTTACCTATTAATAATCCATCTGGTTCACCATTTTCATCTTTATCTTCATCTACAAATTCTAAATCAGCATTCATAAATTGTTCTGCTAATTCATAATCTTGACTAGCAATTATATTATTAGTTCTTTTTTGAAAATAACTTTGTATAAATCTCATAATTAATTTGCTCTATAAATCTTTTTTTAATTTTTTAAAAATTTTAAATTTTATAATTTCTACATTTTGATACAAACTCGTATAATGGATGTAGAGAATGATAATGTAAACCTCTATCATTTAAGGTGGCTTTTCTATATGAAAAACTTTCGATTTGATTTTTCCAGTTCGAAAACAAAACTGATTTTTTACCTTCGGATACATTGGCTAAAATGAAGAGCGCAGCGCCTAAAAAAAGAATATTTTCTGGTGATGAAGTTTTTTTACTAAAAATATTACTGGTATTATTTATATAATTTTTAATATTTAGATCAGCTAGCTTTGCTATAAAGTCTCTATGAAATCTATCTAGCTCTTCATCATCCTCTCTCAAAGTTTTTAAATTTCTATTTAACAGGTTTGATGGAAATATTTTTTTATAAGTAAAAATATAAAATAATTTTTTAAAATAATATTCTCTAAATCCCAACCAAATTCTAGCACTCCACTCATTGCTATCGGCTAAAATACATAATTTTTCAAATGTAATTGAGTTTTCATTTATTAGAGCTTTAAAAATTTCTTCATCATCTTTATGATGAAAATTTTCGGGTATTTCATCTTCAAATGGTGTATTAACACTTTCTTTAACTATTTTAATTATTTCTTCATCAGTAATATTAGAAAAATATTCTCTTCTACTATGATATCTTTCTAATTTCTTATGAACAATTTTTTCTGCAGTATCAGGATCTTTTACTGGAAAACATGCAATCATTTCTAATTTTTCAGGAACACCTGTTGAGTCTAGTTCTTTAAGTCTGTCTAAAGGATTTGGCTTAGTAGTTTTACCGACTTTAAATTGCTGATTATTTCCGTGTTTAAGAATATATATAAACCCACTCATATAAAAGTAATCTAAACTTTTGCTAGATCTAAGTTATTAGTTAATAATTTGAAATAACAACTAATTTTTTTACTAAAAATACTTTAAATTTATAAAAAAATCAGACCAAAAATAAATAAAATAGCTAAAATTATGGCGCCACCAATTATCAGAGTTAATCCTATTCCGAGAATACCTCCAATTATTGGTCCAAAGCCTAATAAAATTAAAATTATAATAATTAATAAAAATTCAATCATTGATTAAATATTTTAATTGGATTGTTTACTTGTTTGTTCCATTCAGGTTCACTTTTCAGAATTTCTTGTTTTATGAAAAATTCTTTAAACATTAAACTAATTCAAAAACTGATCTAAAACTTTAATATTAACTTTCTGCATTTATATTGCTTTTTGTATGAACTTTTTTTCCATATTTTTTAAAAATGTATCTTTTTCGCTTCCTAATTTTGACCATAGTTCGTAGTTTATTGTTCCATCATTATTTAGCACCTTTGCAAATTCTCTTATTTCTATTAAATATTGTTTGCCAAAAATACGTTCTAGTTCATCAATGTTTTTACAATTAAATTCTCTTAAAAAATTTTCATTAACACCAATATTAAACAAGCATTCCATAATCACTCTTTTTAATAAAGTAAAAATGCAAAACTTTTCTGTAACAATCATCGCATTTGATAAAGATCTATCATGCCCAAGTCCCAATTTTGATAAAGTTAGTTCATAAATTGAAAAATGTTTCAATAAATTTTCTAGTTCCTGTAAACTGATATGTTCATATGGAAATATAAAATTACATTTCCCTTGATCTTCTTTATGTATCATTAAAACTGTAAATAATTGGTATGAAATCAAATTGTATTCCATAAAAGCTAATTTTGTTTTTTGAAACTGTTCTTTTGGATCAGCTATAATATCAATTCGATTAGCAACACTTTCTAAGGCTAAATAAAATTTATTTTCGCTGTTCCACATTAAATCTTGCTCTATCCATAGTGAAACTACATCTTCAGGAGTAGATGATTTATTTTTTTTAATTTTTTGAATTTTTTCTTTGCCTAATTTGACAATGAATTTTTTATCAAGCATAATCCAAGATTACCAAATCCTGAACGTTTAGTCTAATTTCTTTAAACTAAATTAAAATTTTAGAGTGATATAGCTACTGCAACTATTACAAAACCGACCATAAAAAATATCCAAAATCTACCTTTTGTGTACATTGGTTTTGATCTATAAAAATTAGTGGGCTCTCTTTCTCCACATTTTGGACATTGATCAGCATCAGTAGATATTTTTTTTCCACAACCCAAACATTTTTGTAAAGCCATAAATTAAATATTACAGAATTTTTAACAAGGACACAATAATGCAAAAACCCAGGTGCAATGGGCATTGTACAAATCCTTAACATTGTATCTAATTTCTAAGCTTCAAAGCTAAATGCTCAGCTGAAATATGAGTATATCTCTTTAATACTTTTAAATCTTTCCATCCACCTTGTGCAGATATTTCTGTGATACTCCAACCATTCATCGATGCTCTTGTTGCAAAGGTATGCCTTGTTGAATGAAACCTTTTATTGATACCAGTCCATTTCTTTAACTGTTGCCAATAAAAATCAACTGTATCCCCTCTCTCACAGTTAATAAGTTTTCCATTAATATTTATTGGAAGTTTATTGATTTCATCTATAGCTCTTTTAGATAAACCCACTCTTCTAGATAAACCATTTTTAGTTTCTCTTAAAATCACAGTATGTTTATTAAAATCTATATCCTCTCTTCTTATCTTAAGTATTTCACCACGTCTCATTCCACAATCGAGGCCTAGCATAATAACTAACTTTAACCATTTAGCTTTTGAATGTTCTGCTTGTTCTAAAAGAACTTTTTCCTCATCTGGTTCAATGACTTCTCCTTTAAATTCTGGTTCTTTTAGTCGTTTAATAAACGCACAAGGATTTTTAGGCAGATAAATCCCAAGAGTTTGTTGTCCATACTTAATCACCATTGAAATTAATGTTGTGTACTTATTGATGGTTGATGGTCCATGGTTCAGTGACCACGTATCACGGAACTCTCTTAGCTTTAATACGCTAAGCTTAGATAACTTAGTATTTACTATTTCTTGTCTACAAAGTTTATCAATTTTATAACTTTCTTCTTTGAAACCTTTCTTTTTAATAGTTTCATTCTTTTTGTAGCTTTGAAGCAATTCCTTTAATGTGATATGGTCTGCTTGATTTAAATCTTCTATTAAACCTTTTTGGATCTTAACCTCACATTCCCTTGCCCACTTAATTGCATCCTCTTTTAAAATAAATGTTTTTGAGATTTGTTTATCTTTATTAAGTCTTACTCTTGCGTTCCATTTACCGTTTCTTTTTCTATAACTTGCCATATATCCTTTCTTGTGTGACCAAGTGTGGACCAATGACACGAATAACGATTAAAAAGTAATGGGAATGGGGGCAAGAACCACTGACCTCGGGCTTATGAGTCCCGCGCTCTAACCAACTGAGCTACCCCGCCATTACTTAATCGTGATCATTGTCCAACAATCACAACGTTTTTTGTTTGCAACATAGTATAAAAAAATAGAATTAAAAGCGATTATTTTCTTAAAAAACTATCACTGTGTGACCATATGTGGACCAAAAATAAGGGTCCCAAATTAAATACTAAATTAAACAGGTAACTAATTAAACAAAAGTATTATTTTAAATCTAATGTTACTTATGTGTTGAACTTTACCAAAACTGATAAGTTAGACTCTTAGTTCAGGATTTGATAATCTTGGATTATGAAAGATATTAAATGGAACAGAGGTCTATTTAGAATCTGGATAGTTCTTTCGACACTATGGATTATTGCATGGATATTTGATGTTCTGCCATATTATGAAAATTGGGAAAGTTCAATTTTATATAGTTTAATTGCACCTTTAATTGTTTTAATTGTATTCCTAGTTGTTCAAAAAATTATTAAATTCATAATAACAGGATTTAAAAAATGAAATACAAAGGTCACTACAACCAATTCTTCAACTGTTTATCTTGCAATAAAAGAACAGATATAATGCTAGATAACTGTACGCATTGTGGATCGAGAACACCTGCAGATCAAAAAGATTATAGGCGAATGAGAACTAGAAAGCTTAATGCAATTTTAATATCTAAACTTGAAAAAGCTCATAAAAAACTAAACCATTTTATAAAGTTAAATCCTGATCTTAAAACATATTTACCTAAACGTTCAGTGTGGGATGATGTAAAGTTTAAGACAGGTCTTTATAAAGGATTAATAAAACATAGATTAGATTTATATTAATAATGAAGAACGTACTTGATACAATTAACCATCCAAAAGCAACTCCAGAGAAAATTAAACAAATGAGAAATAATGGATGGACTGATCAAGAAATAGCTGAAAAATTTGCCTATATGGAAAAGATCCATACCGAAATAGATGCTATAGTTGGCAAAATAAACAAGGTTTCGGAGAATTAATTTTTAATGGGTTTATTTATAATAATTGTATTGGCTATACTTTTGGCCCCTGTCATTGGAATTTTATTAGGTGGTTTTTTTGGAGCTACAGCTTACTTTTTTTCAACAATATTTAAAATTGCTTTTGTTATAGCTATTGCTGGTTTTATGATTGGTTTAGGTGCTATAATTATAAGTATAGCAACAACTAATTATCCTTATATTTTAACAGCATTAACAACTTTACTTTTAACTGTTTTTTATTTTAAGAAAAAAGAAATTAAAAATTTTTACAATCAATTAGAAAATAGTCTTAAAAATAAAGTAAGTAAGATTAATGAGAAATTTATTTTACGAACAATAATTGTTATATTGATTGTTATTATTTTGTATTTAATCATTTTAAAGTAAATATGAAAACATTCCAAAAATTCTTCACAGAAAACACACCTGAAAAAACCATAGATAAGTACATCAAACTAGTTTTAAAAACTATTGATCCTGATGATGAGGTTGAGATTTTTTATGACTTTGAAGAGGGAATGCAGAAGGTGAATATTAAAGTTTTGGATCGAATTTTGCATTAATGAAAAATATATATGAAAAGCTAAATAAAATTGAAGAAAATATTAAAGAAAAAAAAAATTATGAAAAAAAAATAGATTTAGAACTTAGAGTAGAACGCAAACAAGAAAAAAAAAATATTAATAAAATTTGGAAAAAAGAATTAGAAAATAATGAGGATTTTATTGGTAGTTTGAAAAAAATGTTATCTACTTTTGAAAGATTAGATCAAAATTTAAAATATAAATATACATTTAACAGCAAAGATGATGGTTTCGGTTCTTTTCAAATTTTCAAGGTAGAATTTACATTAGGGAATATTTGTGTATCTTTACTTATACCTATTATTAAAATCACTAATATACAAATATATGTAGACTGGAATATTGATGCTAGAGCAATAAACCGTGAAAATGAGCATCTTAAAAGTTTTAAATTACATGAACTTTCAAAAGCTAAAGATTTCTATCTTAATAAAATATTGGAAATTTTTGAGCAATTACAGGAATAATTATTGTAAAGAAATAAAGATTCTAATAGAATGTAAGTGTCTGTGATTTAGAAAAAACTCTACTTGCTTCGGACATAAAATATTAACGCTAAAGGAGGCAATATGGCTACCATTAAAGGTATCTACGAACTAATCAAAAAAGATCAACTAGAAGGCAAAGAAATTAACTCATTTGAACAAGCAATTGTTGATGCAGTTGAGGCTGAACA
>Ga0208019_1002071_pt1 | contig 10296 bp, 10 predicted proteins | sample CB_VirMetaG_5_FD_184540 | JGI IMG/M metagenome (GOLD analysis project Ga0208019, IMG submission 184540) | Freshwater to marine saline gradient viral communities from Chesapeake Bay - CB_1508_1D Viral MetaG (SPAdes) (version 4) | ecosystem: Environmental > Aquatic > Marine > Coastal | place: USA... | reverse complement strand
GATTGCCAATTGCGATATGATGCCTGATCCTCTTCACGCTGGAATTGCTGCGGTAGCAACTGCTGTGTCAAGCTACCTTCACGAGCCTGTGCTGCATTAAGAAGGTCACTCATTGAACGGGTACGAAACTCAGTAGCTTTCTGTTCGCCCATTTGTCTGGCTGCAACAGGGTCAACACCTTGACTAATCAGTTCGGCAACAGTACGCCGCTTAACCGTATCAACATTAGCCTCGATCTGACCTTGCTCTCTATCAAACCCACCAAACCGTTCAAGGTAGTTACGAGCTTGGTCAGCAGCATTAAACTCTGGTAGACTTTTCTTCGGCCCGAATAGTCCGGCAACTCCACCAAGCGCACCACCAAGCGAACCACCAATCATTGCTCCGGCTGGCCCACCAAAAACTGCACCAATACCTGTTCCAAGTAGTGACCCTACACCTTGTCCTGTTGATGCCCAATCTTCATTATATGGCATATCTAGCTCCTACTTTTCGTACTCTTCTCGTGATCCGTGCGAATCAATCTTTATATGGAAGTCAAGCTCATGAAGGAACACGGCGTCCGGGTATGTGTCTGTGATTGCATTGCTACGGTACAGCCTACCAACAAGCATCGAGCTTATATCATCCTGAGTTGACGATGGAGTTATATCCCCAATAGTACCAATCAGGTGTTGGTTCTTTATTCCCTGTGTAGCTGTAGCTGTTGAGATCGTAGTTGTGTTTGGGAAAGTTCCCCATACATCAACCCACGAATACTCAAGCCCCCACTCTACATCCCCTGCGCCTGTCGTGCTTGGTGACCAATGGCAATGAGCATTGATCGTTGAGCCGTCTTCCTTTTTGTGCGGGAACTGAACCGTGAAGAACAACTGATCACCTTTATCAAAAGACCAGCTATAAACACCCGTACTTCCTGCACCATCATCAGTAAACTTAGCCCATGTAGGAAGATTTGAAGACCCTTGAGTCTTTAATGCTGTCGCTGCAATGCGAACATCATCATACCGTGGCAGCACATCAAGCCATCCAGTAGACCGTGGTGAACTGATCCACACCTTTTCACCGTCAGCATACATGTGGGTATCACGACCAAGATACACGGAACCCTTTGATGCGCTAACAGAATCAGTCTGTATATCCTTAGCGTTCTTGATAGAGTACCCACTAAGGTCAAGGTCGCGTGTCATGCGTTCTGCGAACTGTCCATCATCAACCTGGATGCGTGCGGAACCTTTACCATCTTTTGTTTGTAGTTCTAAACGGTGACGGTTCTTGTCTTCCCTGACAATCTTTAATTGTGCCTGACTATTCCTAACATCCTGAACCTCACGCCAGAGTTCTTCAAGCGCAAGGTCGAGGTTGCGATCACCTGTTCGTGGCGCACGGCGCTTATCCATTAGTGTACCCCGCTTAGGTGGCGGTAAACAATACCAATAGAATCAATGAGGCAGCTCCCCGTGACACTTGCGAGTTTGATCTTAAAACCTCTATCCCTTGTATTACAGGTTAAAACCTTCATCCCTGTAACGCTTGCGTCAGTAAGGCTAATGGAGTTGCCATCATGGTCTTCAGCGGTAATCGTGCCAGCACTCCAAGTCCCCTGATAGGGAATCCTAATCTCATAGAACTTCTTGTCTTTCGAGTTTGCGCCCATGTCAAGAACTTTCGAGTACCAAGCATACGACCTTCTACTGCTTTTATCATCAAACAATGAGTACACTTTTGACCCGACAGCGGCGTATGTCTTACCATTCCTGCCAATAAGCATACCGCGAAGTGAGTAGCTTGTGATAGACCAAATATCCCACCTTTTTGTTCCGACAGAATACGCAAAGCAATGCTGTCTATACCCGCTCGAAGTAGCATCTACTGCTGCACAGAATGCTTTTCTTTCAGCATCAAAGAAGACAACCGGGGGAAGGTTTGGATTATGGTTGAGCCATCCAAATGTACTTCCCACACCCTCGCTGTTCAGGATCGTATCACCAATCGGCATAAACCCTGAGCCTACATCAAGGTAGATTCCCTTTACGCCAGCGACAAAGATTCCAAACTCATTGGCGGTAACACCTTGCGGCCCTTCAACTCCAATACCTTCAAAGTCATCTTCAATGTATGGCCCATTAGGATTGATGCGCCACATCTTGCTTGACGAGAACACATAGAACTTTCCACGCCAAAAGCACATAGCCGTAGGCTTGTCTGACAATATAACAAAATTAGTGGAAAGGTTGAACTGATCATATTTTCCAGGCTCGCTTAGGTAAAGGATATTTGTGCTATCACATTCACCATCGAACCCCTGACAGTCTCCCACAAGAAGCTGATCGTTACCTACACATGAGATACCATAGTTAGGTGTGCATACTTCAGCGTCAGCCGAGTAGCCTGATAACTGCTCAAATGTTTCACCAAGTCTATTCCTGTCGTAGACCTGATACTTGTAGTAGCCAGATGTTCCTGCAAATGAAACTTCGTTCTTTGATACCGAGAAGTCAAGCCGCTCAACGACTCTTGGGATGCTTGCAAATGATGTACCAACAAGCGAGTTCTTCGTTCCACGAAGGATATAAGCACCTGATATTCGTGGAGAGATGCCTGTGATCACAGACTCTTGCAGATAAACATCTACAATGATCGGTTTACCATCTTCTGATGGAGTAATCGTTGCAATTGGTTCTGATATAGGTGCAATCTGATAGCCATCATATTCAAGAGCAATGTGGTATGTAAGGATCTCACCTGCACGAATACCATCTGCGTCCTGCCCTGATGACTGCTCTACTGTGCATACCACATCAGGTGCTTCATTAAATGAACTTGCGCCAAAACTTATAGTAGTTGCATCTATAATAGCTAATTCTATTTCACCCGATGTTCCGCCAAGATCGCCTTGGACAAAGTTTATGACGGTACTTGCCCCGTCATTATCATCATATAGGGTGATGTTTCCAAGTGGAATGGATGTCTGGGATTCTGTTGTTGGCGCAGTAGATATACCACCAATATCGCCAAATCCCCATAAGTTACCATACGAAGTGTCCCATGACTTAGTTGCTGAATACATTATATCGTATGCGTGAGAGGCGTCATATATCGCCAGTCTTGTAGATGTTCCAGTAGATACTGCTAAACAAATATAATCAACCCCAGCGTGTGCACTATTATCGTACAGACAGCATGACGCATTTTTTACGATTACATTATTGAATGGCGGCGCATTTTTATTGTATGACGAGTCCCCAAATTGTATAAGTCTTGCATGACTTGAGCCGAAGTGGTAATTCCCCCTATCCGTGTAGTCTACATAAACTGTAAACGGCCTCAATATCATTGCAGATAAACCGATAGACCTTTTAGTACCTCCATCTGTATCGTAAGTCTTCAATCTAGGTGGTGTTGTCACATCTGAAGAGCTAAACAAATACCCAATAAGCTCTGCCCCATTTGTTGGCGATGCACTATTGTCTACAACTCCGCAGTTAAAAAATGGTGTTTTTATTGTATGTATATCAAACCTGTGATAGTCAGCGTCAACACTGTCAGCCAAATAAAAATGACCATAATCGCCCCATGTACCATTTCGATCATCACCCCTGAGTGTTGGCGTGACATTATAGGTATCCATTCCGTTGTTTGACACATTGTATTGAGGATGGCTCCCAGAGCTGCGAAAGATTAATGTTGGATACCCTACACGGAACTCTTCGTTTAATGAGTACACTTCATCAGGGTCTTCTGATCTAAGGGCGACAACAGGAACTCCACCATTCTCCTTGTACATTGCAAAGTAAAGATAGCAGTTAGTGTATGTACCACCAGAAGAGTAAGTATGATTATCAGAGATCATATCGCTGACTTCATATTCCTCTGGCTCTTCTAAACCAGCAGTTCCCCATCCATTTATGACAATTGATTTCACAACATTAAGCGTTATAGTATCAGAAACAAGAGAACTCATGTTCACACGATAAACAGTTCCGTATGTTGTATCGTCATTATCATAAATAAAGAAGTGCGAGTCCTCTGTCGGGTCTTTACAAATTGCCTGAAGCGATACAAATTCAGTAACAAGCCCAGTGACTTCTACGGTGTATTGCGTAGTCGTGTTCGGCGCAAAAGAATATAAGCTGTTATCTTTATATTTTATTGCAATATGCGCTTCATCGCCATTATCAACAGTAATTACCTTGTGCATCCCACCTGTGATATCTGTAATGTCGTCAAACTTCTCAAGTTTTGCATCAAGATATTCAGGAGTAGTACCACAAAGATTGCTACCAAACTGGTCATTAGTTACATAACCATACCACTTTGTATCCTTTGTTGGCCCCATGCCAATATGTACTTCGTGACCATGTACTGCTAAGGCCGCATAGTCATCATCCGCATCGAATGCAGTGCTTGAAGTTGAAATAGCCCCACGAGTCCCTTCAAAGTCCGTAATGTATTTCAATGATGTAGCACTATGATCTATATAAGCAAGCGTCCTTGTCCCATTCTTAGCCTCAATGAAACACATCTGATCTGCCGGGATAGAAGCACTTGCACTATCTTTCTCTTCCGTGTGGCCTGGCATTCCACCAAGTTTACCACCCTCAAGGATAGGGTCTACATCAACCGAAAAAGTTGCAGCCTCCTGTGGGATGTCCGTCTCACTTGGAGTACTGATAATGCCATGCTGAAATGTTCTTATCTCGAAAAGCGATTTAGGCATTCAAATCCTCCGGTAGTGTCTTCGTATGTCTTTTACCTAAAAGTGTCCCAGAAACGCTAATAGGCTTAAATAAGGGTATTGGGGACGCTAACTGTCAACGCTACATTATAGAGTTCTACCGGGCTTGTGTTATTTGGGTCAAGATTGCGGGTCAGCATATGCGGAATCGTGTAGGGTTCCTTCTGTCCAACTTCTTGCAAAACTCTGACGAGGAACTCCGAGCAGAAGAGTCTATTAGCTCCTGCCTTGTTTGAGTCAAATGCTACCTTTGCCAGCTTAAACCAGTTTTCGTATGGTGTCCCTTCAAGTGCTACAAGCTCGTCTGAAATTAAATCACGGACTCCAGCAAACGGCATTTGGAAGTGACGGATGCGATCCTTCTTGTGTTCGATCAACCATTCGTCAAGAGGTGTTCTGGCTACGCCACCTTTTAGTGTGGTCGATTCATAGACGAATAGTTCAGCATCATCACGCCTGATCATAGCCACATGGGATGGTGTAAACTCTTTCCTGAAAAAGGATACCGGATGCGTGAATAGAGAAATGATCTTAGAGAAAAGACCACGCCCCTGTGTGAAGAGGAGATCCCCCGTATAGAAGTTAGCCAATGTGAAGTACTCCTGTTTGAAGTAGAGCGGCGATAGCACCAAAGAGTGCTGACACGCCAATAGCGATTCCAGTCATCCATGCTCGCCATTTCTCAAGTGCAGATACTCGATGTTCCATCTTTTCCGCGTACATATCGAAATGGGAGATCAGCGTATCGAACTTCTTATTAAGTCCGTCAATGCGTTCTTCCAATCGTGCCAACCTTTCTTCGTGCAGTACGCACATAGTCCTGCGTTCTTCCATTGTTATTCCATTGAATAGGCTGGGCGGTAGTGAACATGGATATGCTCATGGCCTGGACGATCTGTTTCGTAGATTACACGATACTTATCACCAATTGCTGACGATAGTTCGTGAACAATCTGCCAAACATCTTCTTCGTTCTCGAAGTACTTCGTCCTAAAATCAAGGGCGTATCCATAGTAATGAACCGATCCGGCGGAGTGGATATTGTCTCTCGCTGAAGTCACAACTAATTCCTGACCATACTTGCGCCAAATCTTTTCAGCATTTGCAAGTACAGGTCGCATAACAATATCAAGACCCCAGATGTTAACGCCTTCTTTGAGAATCACTTTTCATACCTCACGGTATTTTTACTTTTTATCTTATTTAGCAAATGGACTAGCTACATACCTAGAGGAAGTAGCATTATAGTTTTCCGTAAGCTCTTGACTAGATAGTACTCTATTGTAAATTCTGTAATCGCCAGCCGCCATACTTGGGTTATTAGTACTAAGTCCAACCTCGACAAGATGGTCATATGGCGTATTGTAATTTCCATATGTTGGTTCTGTATCAATACCAATCTGTGTTAGAGTACTTCCATTAACAGTCCATAGAGAAAGACTAGATGCTGTTGTGTCATTTATCAATGCTAAATAGTGCCATGTATCGCTAGGGAGTGTCCCAGAGGACATAAATATCGTATCAGGCCCAGCGGTGCCAGGTGAAAACGCAACACATTGTATAGTAGTAGGGCTGGAACTAGTAAGAGATATACCTCCAGCTACACCAGCAGCGGGCTGGTTTCCATTTGTACCATAATAATTTCTAAGTATATAACCAGTCTGACTAGCAGAAGCATCACAATAAAACCAAAATTGAAAAGTAAAGTCACCTACAGGGAATAGGGAATTTGATGCCAAGTTTATTGATTGACACGCATCAGCAGCATCCATTGCAAAAGCTCCGGGGATTTTACATAAATCAAAATCCTTTGTCTTTGCATATGTCGTTAGGGCAGTACCGCTATATTCATCAGTCAATCCGCTAGCAGTATTTGGGAGATTCTCCGTTGCAAAATAATGGATTAACCCATCATTAACACCAGAGAACTCACTAGATAAAATTAAACTATTACTAGCGTTATAGGTCAGATTTTGCCCAAGTCCAAGCATAGCTTACCCCTTGTAGGCGCGAATCACACCGCTTGTTAGGTCGATCTTTGTAAAGTTACCATAGATTGTCACGCCAGCCTTGAGCGTCTCATCGCTCAATTCCGTTGCGCCATCCGTTGCACCATTTGCTACAACGTGGGCCGCGTCCGCAGTAAGCTGGATTCCCGTGTTTCTATCAAGGCGCTGGAGGTCTTCGCCAGCATCGAACAAGACATCTGTTGTGCTATCAACAGGCTCAAAGATGAGCCAACCAGCAGTACCACTTGTGTAGGTAATCTCTTGGACGACCGCCTTGGCTGTGCTGGTTGTACCGTAGATGACATCGCCAACAGAGATGGTCGTCGTCCCGTTGTCGAACCCAATACCATTACAGTAGTTACCCTCTTCGGTCAGGGCGTTGAACACGGTGTCGGTAATGGCGGTGATGGCAACGTATCGCCCATAGTGGGTGTTGGTGTCATCAATCGTGACGGCTCCGGATTGTCCAAGACCAATCCCAAGGGATTCCTGAACGGTGTAGTTATGAAGGTTTGCAGCCATTGTTTATCTCCTTTGTTTGGACGGGCTTTAAGCTCGCGGCTAAACGAGCGTGAACACCCTGTTTACGCAATGTCTCCAAAAGCACTGAATGTCGTGCCTGCCGTAGTGCAGATCCATCCCATATTTGTAGCAGTGCTCGCAGTTGGATTTATATTCCATATCCTGTCTCCAACGGCGAACCCAGACTTATAATTAGCGTAGGTCGGGGCTGCATCAGAGGCCGTCTCGAATGGAGTCTTCATCCCAACACTAGTCGGAAGGATGGGGTAACCACCCTCAAAAAGACCAGCGTATGCAATATAGACTGTCCCGTGGGGACTGCTTGCATTACCAACCGCACCTTGAATCTCGATCTTCAGGTCATCATCAGTCCCTGATTGATCTTCCGTTACCATAAAGTCAACGACATACAGCTTAAATCCGTTGCCGTAATCAACCAAATAGGCCCTGCCACCATCGCCTGCATCTGCATACTTGTACTCGCTGGTCTGATTCGCCTGATAGACCTTCACGCCAAAACTAGAAAAGTCAGACGAGTTTTCCAGTTTCATAATTACAGCGTAAAACAAACGCCGACCAGCATACTTCTCAACCTGAGGATAGCTGAAGGTCTGGGTTAAACCTGTAATCGTAGTCCCCTTATCGTAGACGATCTTCACACATCCATCATTAAGGAACTTGGTCGATGTGTCGTATGTCATGGTTGCAGCAGCAGCATTGTATGTAAAACCCCAGAACTGCTTTCTCATGTCGTAATTGTTGGCAAGGACACTATTTCCTCCTGCATCAGTCATATACAAATGAACAGGCACTGGAGTCCCATAACTATCAATAGGGCCGAACCGTCTGCCGGGAACAGACCCATCCTCACCTTCTTCCCTCGCAAAAATGTCATCAAACGCCAGTCTTGAGCCAGTGATATACGCATCATTCATAGTATGGATGTGAGTTAAGTGGTAAGTGGCATCACAGTATTTCAGCGGCAAACCGCTATACGTTTCAAACCTGCCTGAGTGAATTCTGCATATACCTTCCGCACCACTCTCATGGATGTATGCAACAGATGGGCCATCAAACATTTCGATGCCAACATCAATCATAGTTAGCTGTGCCTTAGTCCTGAGTGCATATTCAGGCTGGGGTATCCCAGCACCACCGACAAGATTCGGGTAGAAACCGCCGCTTGAGGTAATATCACCACCAATCATAGTCACGGGGCCACCGTATGTGTCCACATCAATCGCAAGTTCGCCACAGTTATAGAAGTAGCACTGGTCAATGGTCTGATAGTAGCCTGGGGTTGAGGAGCCACCGTACTTCACTCCATTACGGCAGTTCTGAATCTTGACCTTGTGCAGTCTTGTGAAGTGGCAACCAGTAAAATCAAACATGATGTTACCGTACTGATTACCAATAACATCTACTGCTGATTGTAAATCGCTGATAACCACAAGGTCTCTAAACTCAACCGTCTGACCATTTGCATAGGTAGGATATTCCCTTGTGGAATCAAGCTCGAACAGATTGTCAAGTGAGGACGGCTTAAAGTTGATTACAGTGCCCCATCCAGCACCACGAACCTTTGTGCCTGCGCTAAACTTCAGGCTTGATGTGATAAGGTATTCACCATCTGGAACAAAGATCTCTCCACCACCAGTGACAAGGTTTAGATTGGAGAACGCATTATCGTGGTTGAAGTATCCAAGCGCGGTCATCGCACTCTGGAATGCCGCGGTGTCATCAGTCACGCCATCCCCAACAGCACCATAGTCTCTAACATCTATAGCACCGTCATTTGAAATACGCTCCCAGACGCTTCCATTATAGACCTTTACAGCGTTGTCGGTTTCATCGTAATAGACTTTACCCTCGCTACTTGTAGGCGCAGTAGATGGGGTGAATGTAACTTCTGTTGCTGTAATCTTCTGATCAAGCTCTTCACCCTCGCCTGGATGGAATCGCTCTTCATAGCCATTAACAAGTGTTGCAGTATCGCCCGTATAGACTGAATACACCATTGCAGAAACATCAGTGGCACTCGTGTAACTACCATCACCATTATCTACAAGCGTATTGTCATCTGTATCCAATACATAAGCATCCGTATCAACATTCTTGACACGGACACGAAGGTTTGGACGGGCTGCACCAGTTGATGCTCTGAGTACTACAGATAGCTTAGACATTTATTCTCCTGCTGATGGTGTTAAGAGTGACGCATTGTTATCACCAGAAGGTACTGGTGTTTCCCTGTTAATACGGCTACCATCATAATCAACCCTAATCACCTCTAAGACACGATTAGGAAGATCATAATAGATGGTATCTTCAGCAGTTTGGAAATCTACATAGCCCTTAATCAATTCAGAACGATCAGCAAATTCTTTGCGCTTCTCATTGATCAATGTCAAGATCACACCAGCAGGTACGCCGGGATGATGAAGCTGGACGAGTTCAACCATTTGTCGTGGTGTCATTAGAATATCCCATAATCTGCTGGTTTGATCCAATCGCCTACATTTTCACGACTGGAATAGATTGCTGCTTCAGCGATGCCCTTATTGAATCTAAGCTGGAACCTGTCACTAAGTCCTGCATTACCATCAGGGCGAAGGTAAAGTTCCGAGATAACACCGTCAACGATGTACTTATGAAACTGTGACGGGATGCTTGTGTCTTCAGCCTCCCAGTCCGTGTTATTCGTACCGAGATCAGGGATCAGTTTCTTGGCATAAAGCAGCACAACCTTATCGGTGGGAGCTGCTGCGTAGTTACCTGCACCATCCGTATAGGCTACAGCGATCTTATTATCGTCAACCCACCAGACATATTCAGCATAGTTCATCGTGCAATCCTTTCAAAGAATGCAGCGTAGTCAGCACGGAGCATCTGAATCTTCCCAACAAGGCTATTCACCAAGTTTGATACATTCTGTGCTTCCTTGAGTGTAGCATTGATAGCCGAATCATTCAGCCCAGCGTTATCAAGTTCAGCCTTATATCGTGACAGAAGGGCTTGAATGTTGTT
>Ga0208019_1002070_pt1 | contig 10297 bp, 18 predicted proteins | sample CB_VirMetaG_5_FD_184540 | JGI IMG/M metagenome (GOLD analysis project Ga0208019, IMG submission 184540) | Freshwater to marine saline gradient viral communities from Chesapeake Bay - CB_1508_1D Viral MetaG (SPAdes) (version 4) | ecosystem: Environmental > Aquatic > Marine > Coastal | place: USA... | reverse complement strand
AGAGGGAGTCATTGCGAGTTTGACGGCTTTTAGGAGTGACCTAGACACATTTGAGCGTTGCCCTTTAGAGGTGTAGTGCTTACCTGTTGACTTCTTACCTTTAGCCATTCTTAATCTCCTTCATTATCATTTAAAATAAATAAACTCATAAAAAAAACTCTACCATTGACCATCCTCATAATAATAACTATTGCGATCAATCAACCAAATTCCCTTTTCTTTTCTATCATGATTACCGACCATACAAAAATCCTTACGGTTTACATAGGGATAATTCAGTTCTGAACCAATCACACTAAGAATATCCCAAGCCGCATGCCTTTTTTTCCGAAGCCTTTTACTTTCATCATAAGTTCTCACACTGATTTTAACGTGAGATAAAAGATCATAGATCAATTTCGCTTCCACCTTTGTCAGTTCAATACCAATCATTTCTTCTTCCATATCAATCACTTCTTCTTCCATATCAATCACTTCTTCCATCGTTAAACTCCTATAGTCCTTTCAATTTGTTCTCTTTGAATATCTCTTATACAAGCTTCGTAATACGCCACTTTACTTCTCAAAAAGTCTAATGTATGAATATACATTCCCGATTCAATCATGTCAAGTGCTTTTTCATATTCAACCCAATAAACTACTTTATGAGACTCTTTCAAGCTCTTTAGTGGCATTAGTCCACCAAAACGGGGCTGGGCGACGGGTCCATTTCGCGAATCCATGTTTTTCTCCGATATAGTAAGCTTTGTAAGCATCTTCTGATTTTTCTCGTTTGTACTGATCAGGCATAGCTTGTGGTTTACGCGTCAGTGGTCCTACTTCAATATAGTTTGGTGGTGACCTTAGCATATTACTAAGTTTTGCTTCTGTCAAATGAATTTTACCATATCGATATGTATATTCTTTACAAAGCCCTACAAAATGACAGTATAGCCAATTGTAGTTATTATTTGTTTGCCGAGCCCAAATATTACTTGGATGATTGATATGACTTGCTTTATATAGCAAATTTTCGCGATTATCAGATAGACGCCATCGTTTGATTGACCGACCATTAGCAGTTTTATCTACATACATAATTCCGTCAATCATTCTATGCGCGGTAGACAACAGTTGTGCAGTTTCAATCACCATTTTTACAACATGCTTATCACACATCATTTGTGCAGAAATGATTGGTGACGAATCAAGAGCGAAAATATTCATGTCAAATAAAGTCCCGATGCTACGAAAATCAATACGATGATTAGATAATATATCAGAAGTTTACTCATCTGTCAAAACAATTTTTACAATGTCTTTCCAGTTTTTTGCACGCCTGATTAAGTTTTTTGATTGATAGTCTTTATTGTGAAGATGTTCAATAAGAATAGATTTCATACCCAATTTCGCGCCATCTTCCGCGTTGGATGGTTTATCTTCTATCCAGTAAAGATTAGATTCAGTTCCATATCGAAACTCTAGATAATCATATTTATCTTCACCGAGCCCAAGACACACGATTTCACGAAAAACATCTTTACCAAAAACATGTTCAAGATTCATTTCACGCAAAGCCACAGCAGGACCATATTTTCCGAGTGAAGTGACTACATCAAAAACATAACCAGCGGCTACAAGAGTTTTCACTCCTTCGACAGAATCACGAAGAGGCTCTAAAAATCCAATGCCAGCACTTTCATTGAACTCTCGAACCAATTTCTTCCCTTTATCGCGCGTAATGCCAAAGGTGTCTTCAAAGTGATATGTTAGTTTTGGACCTTCTTTCTGAATTTCGTTTCCTTGATGTGCCATCCATTCATGAAAAGCTTTTTCCCAATTCAAAAGTACTCCATCACAGTCTGTTACAATAACTTTATCCGACATATTTTTCTCCGAAAATTGCTACAAACACTGCCCGAGGACCATAAGTGCTCCAAACACCAAGCTGCCCACTACCACGGTAATCCCAGATTCCGCATTTCGGAACATTCTTTCCAGGTTCCGGGTTCAACATGAAACCCCAACTTGCGGTAACCTTGTGTGGATCATCTTCAACATTAGGGGCGAAACCTAGAACCCCTTCAATCTGCTCCTTAGTCAGATTGACCAGTTCACCCGTCTTGCTATAACCAGGCTCTGCAACCGGAATAATATTTAGAATACTCACTTCACTTCTCCCATTAGATAGGTTTCATTTTTAGTCATCCAAACGCTAAACTTACTGTAGACTTCATCAAGAGTCTTGCCGCTGATCTTCCGAAACTTCAAGCCATCATTCCGAGCCTTATAGTCTATCGTCAGCATTTCCATTTCGTACTTGTTCTTTTGATCATTCTTATGAATAATAAACTTAGAAAAAGCGTAAGCGTTCTCAATAATCTTGTTTTCTGATTCCTCAACAGTCTGCCCAGCAATAGTAATCGTTGGCGCACCCATCACATTACCGGCCCGAAAAAACTTCGCTTTATCTTTCATAACTACCTCTCACTCACTATAATCATTATATACGATGAAACTTTTTTGTCAAGCTGTTGTCAACAAAAGAGACGCCTTTCGATGTATTTTTTTAGTGATCTTGCGGTCGTTTAGACCACCAGATCGTGCGACTTGGAGTTACAACAGAAAATGATCCTTGAGCGAGTCCCGGAATCAAATGCCATTCGGCGAGTTTACATGCGATCTTTTCAAGCTCTTCAAGAGTCGTAGGAAATCGTGGATAGTTCATCAATCCAATGATCACACCAGATTCCCGACCATATGTATAGACATATTCGGTAGGCGTAACGGTAACGCAAAGACCTACAGAATTGCAATATTGAGCACAAATCTCCACCGCCTTTGAATAGCTACCAGCGATATAGATTTTAACTTCAAACGTGGGTGATACCTTTACACCAGCAGGAAGTTTGCCCGCATACAACTTTTCTTCATCCATGAATCTTCTATTTCTTCGGTAAATACTTTATCAATGTAGTATCAGACATTTTTACGCTCCAGTCCACGCAATGTTGAAATCTTCGAAAACGTTGCCCCGCGCAAAGTTCCGCGCCGGCGTAGCCCATCCAGCAGGCTTCAAGATATCACCGTACTTGAAGTCCTTATCATTTTCAGTATTGACGATGAAAGCCTTGACGCTGCCGTTGCCGACAATCTTGATGTACTTCCGACCGACCTCAGCGGTAAGCGAAGCGCTATAATTCTGATACATAGTGACTTGCACATCGGTCTTTTCGCGGGTATCATTGGCGGTTTGCCAGCGATCATAATCGGCAATCATCGCATTGATCAGGCCCACAACCGCTTCGTTCATTGCTTCGTTCATGTCAAACTCTCTCTGTCTCACTCACTATAGACACTATAGCACATGGAGTTTTTTTGTCAAGAGAAAAATCAGTTATTGGCAATCTTTCGCCGTGCAGTCGTAAGCGTACTGAAATAGGGGCTGCCAGTTTTGCGATTCAGCCAGAACCGTGCAGAACCCTGATACTTCACCACATAGTGATCTTTCTCAAACTTATAAATCTCACAAAGGTTATTATGTCGATCTTCACGGACCTCAACCAGTTCTTTCATGACTCTTCCTCTCTCTCATTATAAAACACTATAGCACGAGTAACAAGATCAATAAGACTTTCACGAGTCACTAGAGATTTCATAACTTACTCCATAAACTATCATCTTCAAAGCTTACATACAGAATATAGCACCGTGTCAAGCAAAAGTCAACAAAAAAGGCGCTAAAAAGCGCCTCTAAAGATGTTTTTTTATTGTTTTATAGTACACTGTAGAGTAATAAAATTACTACAGCGACTCCAAATGCATATGTCATATATCGAACAATTTTATTGTTTTCATATAAAGTTTTGAGGTCCCATATGATATCGTGAATTTTTTGTTTCATCTTACTCCATCTACTTTCTTTTCTAGATATTGGATTCGGCGCTGAAGCGACTTCATTTCAATTTCAGCCTCTTCTTTAGAATCTTCAAAGATTTGTTTATTGTTTATTTCTTCTAAAGTTAGTGATTGTTTTGTTTCGTAACTTCTTATAGCATTTTTATATATATCGAAATCATTTTTTACATCATTATATCTTATTCTAAGAATTTCTAATAAGCTTATATCGGTTTTTATACTAAACATTACTATCAATTCTTGTTTAGTTTTTTGGATGTCTGTTTTCCAAGCTACTTGTTGAAATAACCAAAGCGAGCCTGCTGCAATCGAACCAATAGTGGTAAGAGCGGCTAGCCATAATGTTATCATTTTTCTATAAGTAACTATAAGTTCCATATAGTTATTTATATAATTTTAGAAAACGTTTTCGAATCTGTTACATCAAAATAATGATTATACCAACCCTGAATAAATTCTTTGAAACTCTCTTTCTCACAGCGATGGTTCATTCTTTTTAGATAGATATAATCTTTTATGTCAGATAGTGTTGAACTATCTTTCACGGAAAACACATTAGGATTATCGGTTGTATAGTCAGCGCGCCCATAAGCGGCGACGATTTTTCCATGTAGTAATGCTTCAATACCAACACCACTATTTACAAGTGCGACGAAAAGAGAATTTTCAATCAATTGATGTATACTCATACTGGTTGTCCATTCAGCATTATCGTACTGTAAAGTGAGAGTTCGAAGATCGATCATAGAAGCAGGATTTGCTGGATGCCCTTTGACCCATACCTTGATATTCTTTCTTTTTGCCCACTCCAAAGTTTGCAAAAGTGCATTGTAAACTGAAGTATCACTATGGTACTTGATAGTTTCATCATGAGGTAATTGACACGGAAAAAAGACATAATCTTTTTCCTTGAAATCTTCTTTATAGTCTGGCTGATCAAATTTAGATTTATTTGAAATAATTCGTTGTTTTAAAATATCAAAAGCACCATTATCTTTACAACGTGTAGGTTTGATACTCAAATCTGCACCCCAACCTTCTTTATCTATAGAGAAGATTGAAGGAATTACTTGCTGCATATAGTATCGACCTTTATTTCCTAAATCGAATTGATACTTCTGTTTATGAGGAACATAAACGATATCATATTCCGATCTTTTATAATCGGAGGGATCAAATTGCCATAAAGCTTTCTTTTCAAAAGTAACTGAATCTCCTAACTCTTCGTGCCGTCTAAGCAAATGCTCATAAAATGGCAGATAGTTTGTTCTAAGAGGATGATTTGGTGAACCTTCTACGGCTGGGACGGGGCCTTCTTTAAAACTGCAATCTAGTCTAGGTGCTAAAATAAGTACTTTTCTCATTTAAATATACCTCACTTTTCTTTCTCTGCCCTTTGCCTGTCCAGATAATACTATCAGGGCTAAACTCCCAATCTATATAAGTTTTCGGCATCTGACAATAGTTCTCTTCATCTTTGAGTCTTAGATGTGCTCTATGTAATGCTCTTTGATCGACAAACCATGGCAAAGACGGATGAATATTTATTTCATTCATTGTAATTTCTAAAAGTCGGCTTCTATGACTTACATATACTGCACCAGCCGCTACATGAGTGCCTTCTTTTTCCCAGCCTATAGTACCGGGTAAAGGATCACGGAAGAACAAAGAATAATCTATTTTAGAGAAATCAGACCAATTGATAGGCTTTCTAATAAAAGAGTCAATGTCTAATATTAAAAGATTGTTATGATGAAGTTGCTGCCCGAAAATAAATCTTCCTATCGCAAAACAGCTTCTAGACTCCGCTCTGTCATACTTAGAACGATAGTCGAAATAGTGTAAACGAAAAGAAGGAAATTTTTCAGTTATCTTTTTTTCTAATTCGCGAACATCTTCTCTCTTTTCACTTTGAATATGAATATGAGGAGTTTCGCCATTCATATATGCAGAAGTGACGAAAGCTTCTCCATGTTCTAGGAAATACTTTCGATCACAACTGGCAAATACTATATTTTTAGGTTCGACCATTCGTCTCATTTGTCAACGTTTACGCAAACTTTTAATTAAAAAATTTATCAGCCAAAGAAAGAAACATATTCCTCCAAAAACTAGCATTGGTAAAGTATGAAAGACCAATAGCCATAGAATAGTCCCTATAGCCGCCAAGCTCAAAAGAATTATGAAGAGAAATACAATTGCATCACCAACACTTCCTATCTCTAGTTCATGAAGAACTTTACCGAAAAAATCCATGTTCACTTACTCCATTTGTGTGCATTTTTATAATCTTTCTGAGACTGTTTATTATATTCACCGAAAGAGGCATTATCGCCAGGAATATAGTCTGCTACTTTGAAGCCAGCTTTTTCAGCTTCTTTTAGATATTGGTCGAATAATTCTTGGAGGTCCGTTCTCCAGTGTGGGCGAACTTCACCGTCAAACCAATGTTTTCGCCCCATCTTTTCAAGTCTAGGAATAGCATACTTCAAATGAAATTGAGTACCCATATCAGAATAATGTAAGGCATCAATTTCATCGGCTGTTAGATTTTCTCCATCAATGCAATTCCAAGAACCTTCGAACGGTTGAACGACTTGTCTATTTTGCGAAAAGAATCCCATCATTCGTTGGTGTGACTCTGGAATTTTCTTCATTCGAGATAATGATAGAAGAATCTCTTTGGTGATAGCCGCTTCACAATTCCATTTAGCACAACAGTATCGCCAAGAATCTTCTCCGCCTTTCGCCATCACCGCTACACCAGGCTTGAAAGGCTGATTCCATAGACCAGAAAGATCATTCAAGAAAATGAAATCACTGTCACAATAAATTGCTTGCCCCTCAAATCCACAAGCTTCCGGTATAGCCCAACGAAATCCTGAAAATGGCGTCGCCCATGTTCGCATATCCCATCCTCCCCAAGGAGAATCCGGATCATGATTAGCTCGCATCCATGTAATATCAACATTTTCTTTAGTGTTTTTTCGTACACTATATTCGAGGACTGCTAGTGATTCAGCATCTTCACCATTAGAGGAACATCCAACGAATAGTTTTATAGTCATATTATTCCTTTCTAAATTCTACAGTAGCGACTTTTTCAAGCCCTTCAAAAAGGCGGTCGCGAAACTCCATTTGTTTTGTATAATCGCGTGAAAAGAAATTGGATTGATACATAGTGTTCCAAACACTCGCGGCTACAGACATTTTCTGTTCTTTAGTCATTTCACACCTTTTTGTTTAGAGAGATTTTCGAGTAAGTCTTGGATCATTTGGTTTTCATCGAATTGTGGTGTATACCCAGTTTCTAGAACAAATCGAGAGTTATCCATAACTTTATATAGCGTGCCTTCAATTCTATTTGTATCATAGAATACATTGACACGGCAGTCAAGTGTTTTCGCTAAATTTATTACATAAGATTTGATCTGAATTCCAGAACTAGGACCAACATTATAAACATCATATTTTGGTTCAATTTTTAGAAGACTTTCAATGATTCTAGGAATTTCAGCTACATCCATGTATTCACGAACGGCATTTCCAGTTCCCCAAACATTTAGTTCGGCAACATGTTTGTTTGCCTTAGCATATTGAAATTTAGCTATCAGCGCTTGTGCAACATGTGCAGTGTCTAAATCGAAGTTGTTATTCGAGATAGAACTGTAAAGATTAGGTAAAACTAAAGTGATAACATTTTCGTGATTTTCATGATCATCATTCCAATTCTGAAGTAAGGTAGTGCCAAAAATCTTTGACATGCCATAACCTAAATTAGAATGTTCTAAATTTCCTTCCAACAAATCGAATTCGTATAGCTTTCTAGATTTCACTGGATACATACAGCTACTTGAAAGATTGAATACCTTCGTGGTAGTGCGAATGTGTTTTAGGCACTCTAGGAAGTTTAGGTACATCGTGCTATTGATAACTTGCTTATGATAATTGTTTTGTGCAGAAATACCACCAACATCTCCAGCCGCATAAACAATAATATCACATTCATCAATGACAGGTGAACTTGCTTTACACCATCGACTAAAATGATCAAAATTCAGTAGATCAGCTTCGATTCGTGGAGGAGCTATAATTTTATGATCTTCTTTCCAAGTGTTTACTAGCCCAGAACCTACCATTCCAGTCGCACCAAAAATTAGAATTTTCATGTAACACTCTCTAAAATATAATCAACCTGATCCAGTTTTTTACGAAGGTCTTCCGCATAATTTCCAATCATAAGACCCCGCTTGTCGATAGCTTCAGCCATTTCATAGCCATATCCATCCGCAACATGATTGATTTTTCTCATCACTGGCTGATTTAGAAAGTTACCACCAATAATTGGGCGAGAGTCAATCCCAGCTTCCAATAATGCTTTGACAACTGTACTTCTCATTCTTCCACTCGTAAATACAAAAGGAAATCCAAAACAACTCAAATCTTTATGATACGGCAAAATGTCGAATTCGAGATATTTTTTATTGGAAAAAATATCGCAATAATATTGATGATTTTGGTCGCGAATTTTTTTCGTTTCTGGCCACTTTTCGAGTTCAATCATTCCTAAAAGTCCAGAAATCTCTAGAGGGCGTAAACAATATCCTACGGTAACGAAGGTAAAAGAATCTTTGAACTTATCACCAGAAGGTGCATATAGTCTCGAACCTTCTCCCTGTTCTCTCACCCAACCATGTGCGCGAAGAGATAAAGCATGATGATATTCATTTTCTCTCACATATTTGAGAAAACTGACCATGCCTCCTTCCATAGTATTCAATTGATGACTGAAGAAGAAACTATGTGTTACAGCATCACATTTACTATATTCTAGATTTGCTCCATATCCTTCGCAATTGTCTAGAAAAATCATTATATCATCTTCTAGAACCTGTCTTACATGACTGATAAAATCGTTTGTCATAAGCCCTAGAAGATTTACCAAAAATACTGCCTTAGCATTATGTCTTTCTACAGCCGTGTATACTTCTCCCACATCGATTTGGTATGTATGATCCACATCAACGAAAACTGGAATGAGCCCATATTGTACCAGTGGAAAATAAGTAGTAGACCATGAAACCGCTGGAACAATTACTTTATCTCCAGCTTTCAATCTTCCTGTACTCACAAATGAAGCAATCATAAGAAGATTTGCAGATGAACCAGAATTAGCCATTACGTTGTGATTCTTCGAAAAACCATATTCAAAATCTCGAACATGTTCTCCCATAGTAAACATGCCACGATCTAGAAATCTTTTCAAGCCTTCGATATCATCTTGCTTCAAGCAATTTTTAGCGAGCGGATAATGCATTTTGTTCCTCCGAAATCATTTCATCAATCATATCATAAATACTGGTAGTTGCTTTCCAACCTAATTCATTTTCTGCTAGGTGAGGATCGGCAATAAGACAATCGACTTCCAATGGGCGATAATATTTCGCTACAGAAGCTACCAGTAATTTATCATTATGATACGCTTCGATGGGTTTGCCGAATGCACCATGCCAATCTAAATTGATGCCTAGTTTTTTATAAGTGATATCAATGAAATTTTTGACGCTATGCCCATGCCCAGAACCTAAAACATAATCTTTAGGTTTTTCCTGATGCATCATTGCGTACATACCTTTGACCATGTCCCGCGCGTGTGACCAATCGCGTACCGCCCAAACGTTACCAATCTCCAATACCTTTTCTGGAGTTCTTACTGCATGTTGAATAACCTTCCTCGTCACAAAAGTTTCTCCACGCCTCGGAGATTCGTGATTGAATAGAATACCATTCACCGCATAAAGATTGTATGCTTCTCTATAATTTCGAGTAAGCCAGTATGCGTACAATTTAGCGGCGGCATATGGGCTTCTGGGTTGAAATGGAGTACGTTCTCTTTGTGGAGCGGGTGCGTCTCCATAAAGTTCTGAAGTGGATGCTTGATAAAACTTCGTATTTGGCAAGTGAGCCTTAATAATTTCAAGAAGTCTTAAAGTTCCTAGTGCGTCTGCATTTGCTGTATATTCTGGAGTTTCGAATGAGACAGCAACGTGACTTTGAGCGGCTAAGTTGTAAACTTCATCCGGCTTTATAGATACCATAAGATTCATCAAGTTCATACCATCCGTCATGTCACCATAGTGAAGGTGAATCTTATCGAATAGGTGGTCGATTCGATCTGTTTTGATCAATGACGACCTACGGACAAGCCCATGAACTTCATATCCCTTTTCAAGGAGAAGTTCGGCTAGGAAACTCCCATCCTGCCCTGTAATGCCGGTAATAAATGCTTTCTTCATAATGTGTATCCTTTATACTAAGAAACTAAGAATGGATTGCTAAGACGGACACTTCCATGAATGGAGTTTCTTGTGAACGTTTCAGTGGTATTACCTCTACCATG
>Ga0208019_1002069_pt1 | contig 10299 bp, 12 predicted proteins | sample CB_VirMetaG_5_FD_184540 | JGI IMG/M metagenome (GOLD analysis project Ga0208019, IMG submission 184540) | Freshwater to marine saline gradient viral communities from Chesapeake Bay - CB_1508_1D Viral MetaG (SPAdes) (version 4) | ecosystem: Environmental > Aquatic > Marine > Coastal | place: USA... | reverse complement strand
GGCATAGTCACCAGCCGGAACTGACACCACGTAATAACCGAGGTGATACCTTACTCTACTTTTGTCAAAGTCGGAAAGCTGCACTTATACACTCTGATATGACTTTATTATAAAAGCAATTAACCAATAAGGGGCCTAAAAAAATCACTCCTTAGCTGATCAGCAATTGTTGTTTGTCTTTCTTGGTTAAGTAAGTTCTGAAATAACGCAAGTTCCGCATATCTTTTGTATTGATCTTGTTCACTAACTGATGGCTGTGTCTGAGTACCAGACTGTGGTTGCATTTGAGGCTGATCCTGTGGTGCCGCTACAGCAGCCTGCTTGCCCCCTCTGGTATGGAGTAATTGGATTTGATAAGGGTTACCCTGCGCATCAGTTGTTGTAATTGTCCCTAAGCCCTCTCCAGGCTCGTAGGAGCCGTATCCCCTGTATGTGATAGGTGTACCCCCTCCAATGCCAATATCAAGCCCCTGGTGGAACGTAGAAGCCCCTGCGACAGGTGCAGTGCGTTGACCGTACTCCGAAGTAACTGGAAAGTTCCAGTTCCAATTTTCACCTTGTTGTTGTACCAGGGGTGTTTTATTCTCGCCAATTAATATGTTCTGAAGAAGAGAACGAATGTTTCTTGGGTTGATTTTTTTACCTTTATCTTTGCCAAACTGCGGAATTACGCGTACATCAAGATGCGCACCAGTTGTAGGAAAGATGTCTTCCCCTGGCCTAGCAATATAACCTGCAGGAATTAAACCAGCCATTATCTTTTATTTCTTATTCTAAAACTAAAAAACCCCTGGAGAACCAGGGGATATAATTCAGACCCTAACTAGATCAGCGGCGAAGACCGCGTTCCAATCCACCCTTTTAATTTGTCTTAGCTGTTCCAGGCTTGCAAACTTTTCACCCGACAATGAAAGCTGTAGATCTTTTATCTCCTTTGCCGTTTTAAGACCAATACCTTTGATATGATCCGCAATCATCTGTGCCGTAGCACCATTGATATTTAAGCGTGTATCAGGTGGAAAGGAACGAGGCTCTTCTTTTGCCGCCGCATCTTTTACTTGAAGAGTTTTTACTTTCTTCGTGGCTTGTTGATCGGGTTCGATCTCAGTCTTGTAAGTGGTAAAAATACGACCGTCTTGGTCTTCAACCATGAACCAGTCGCCATTATCCCATTCACTGACAACTTTTACCCTTGTGCCGGTTTTTTTGTGCTGATAAAGCATAGGACCAGATAAAACATTACCTGGTCCCATAATACCTTAATTATCAGCTAACGGTACGACCAGTCAGATAACCGTCGATATCTTCGTAGCCAGGTGCATCATCGGGCTGGATGTAGCAGATCTCAACCACGATGTAACCAGTGCGGTTAGCAGCAGAGTCGGCATCGGAGATAAACAGACCACCGGAAGTAGCAGTAGCATTGCCACTAGCTTTGGTGAAAACCTTGAAGGTGGTGGCATCAGTGGCTTCGTAGTACACACCGGAAGGAGTGACGCCAGTAGCACCAGTAGCAGTCAGGAAGGGGAAAGAACCAAAACCTTGAGTACCGCCGGAGTAGTACACATAGGTGCCAGTGGTGGTGCCGCTGACATAAGCCTGGGCCACACGCTCACCAACACCAGTGATTGCAGTCGGGCCGCTATCATTGCGACCGAAGGAAATCAGAACGCCGGAGTTTGCATACACACCGGAAGCAACGCGACCATCGCCCCAGCCTTGAGCAACTGACAGAGCAGTGCGGTAGACGTAAGCAGGCTGAGTGGTGGAACCACTGATCACAAGACCAGTGATATCGGTGCGGGTGTCATCGTTCCGATAAGGGGAAGGAATGATCACATCACCGGTTTGGACAGGAGTGCCACCGGAAGTTTCGGTAATAGGCACATAACCACGAACCTGGAAATAACGATAGCCAGGAACAGCGAGGACAGAAGTAGGACCACCCTTGGCGGAATCGTTAGAACCACTGTCGTTGGTATCAATGTTCTTGTACCAACCATTCAGGGGCTCGTTCCAGTTACCAGGGTAGATCTTCTTGGAAGACAGGTAGGACATTTATTTCTCCTAGAAAATTATATGTATAAGTTATCAGATAGTGCCGTCATCAGCCAAGAAGCTGTAAGCGGTGGTAACAAAGTCCTTGTTCAGGATCTCGAAACCAGCGTACAGTTGCCAGATCAGGATGATAAAGCGGCTGAAATCATCGTTGTTGTTGATGAGCACCTGAGCGTTGGGACCACCGATACCAACACCAACGGACTGAGGACCGAAGAAGAAACCTTGGGCAACCTCTTGAGAAGAGTAGTTGCTACCGTCAGTGAAGTCAGCGGTAACGTTCTTGGTCGGGAAGTTGGTGGATTCGAAGAACTTAACACCTTCGAACTGAACACCAGTCGGCATCACAGGCTCACCAGCCAGGAAGTAACCCTGACCAGCCTGGGGACCCATGAAGAAGCTGGCGTTGTTAGGCATCATGGGATTACCCATGTACATGCCTTGACCAGGTGCACCAGCGTAACGTGCGATCTCACGGAAGTCACTATCACGACGCAGATGCATCATGAAGGTGGGATCACAGATGCAGCGATACAGACCATCAGCGAAGGTGGGGACGTTGCGCTTACGCATGTCCTTCACAACTTCCAGAAGGTCAGTGCGAACAGAGAACTGCTGCACTTGGTTAGCGTACTCAGTGGCGGTATAATCGATACGACCAGAGGAATCCTTGGTCTTACCACCAGCGAAGTAGTAACCACCCTGGGAAGAAGAAGCAGCACCGTTGGCTTCAGCTTTGGCGAGTTCGTCAATGAACACGCGATCACGCCAGCGGCGGTAGTCATCGAGCAGCGTCAGGCTACCGATGGACTGGTGGAACATGTTCAGGTTGCCGGTATCAAGCAGCAGACGCTGAGCAGTAATCAGAGTCTCGCGGGCAATCTTGAAGGTGGAAGGTTGGGTCGGGTCACCCGGATCAGCAGGACCGGTGTATTCCTTCAGCACAACAAGCACCTTCTCTTTGGTGATGTTGCGGCTGTTGGCAGTACCAATCGTTTGATCAGCAATACGCTCACGGCTGTCCTTGGTACCAGGGGTTCCCCAGAACTTGTAGCGATCGAGCTGAACGGTTTGACCAGGCTGAGAAGTGAAGTCGTGAACCACCACGGGCTCAACGGCCATTTCGCAAATATATGCGGGGTGAGGGCGATAAAGCTCCGCACCTAAAATCTTTGGAAAGTCAGTATCAAGAAACACTTTCTTTTATCCTCCAGTGTCGCAGGAATTTCGTTTAATCGGATGAAAGATTCAGACCGGAGTCCTATCTATAAGAATTTTAGCAGTCTATAACTTTTTATAAATCTATCCGTATTGCAGGGTAGAAATAGACTGACGTGCACCAGGCATATTGCTAGATGAATAAGACTCAGGATCAATACCTTGCTGGAACCCTGGCATACCCATGGCACCGGGTACAGCACCAAGAGCAACACCACCGAGACCGGCAGCGGCAGCAGATGCTGGAACCATGCCCGCAGCTAAAACTTTAGAAAGTTGCCTTTCTGACACCTGATCTGCAACATTACCTGCTCCTTGTGAAATATCCATTAAAATATTTGCACGTGTGGAATTATCAGGCATGCGTGCACTTGCTTGAGATGCAAGATCTTCGACTTTACCCAAACCACGTTGGGCAATATCCTTAGCGTATTTACCGGCAAGACGTGCACCCAATAAACCACCGGCTGCACCAAGGCCACCAAGTCCTGCAGCTAATCCAGCAGAACCAGGATCTTCACCTTGAGAAAGGGCATACCCACCGGTTGCTAAACCAGCAGCGGCAGGTACACCATATTTAAGAGCACCACGCATGGGATCACTCCATCACAAACAGTTTGTTCGCCATTACATCAGGTGTAGCCTGGTTGATAACGCGCCAGGCGTTCTGGGGATCACGCTCCATGGTTGATTTGAAGCTTTCCCAGAAGTTCTGAGGTTGCTGGGGTGCAGCTGCAGCGGGAGGAGCAGGGAATTGTCCCATGCCAGGATTCACAGCTTGGGTTGGATATCCAACAGTTTCAAGCTGAGCCTCGTTTTCATAAACGGGATAGGGACCTTCAGGACCAAAGAACTTCAGAGTGTAATCACTCAGAACATCAGGGTTGGTAAGGATCTCGTTATAAGCCAGATTTTCCTGATGCTCATTAACAGCGAAGTTGGCATAACCTTGCAAGGTGTCAGTAGCTTGGCTGCCCCAAGCAAGGGCGCTATCAAGAACGCTTTCCAGGTTTAGAGCGTACTGATTTAGAATTGCCGGAGCTTCGGTCCCGTACGCGTCCACCACCATCCGACTTTCCGGACTCCACCCCAGTACTTCCGCTACGTCCGCTAAGGAGCTGACTGAGTAAGTTTGGGAAGAGTTGCTGGAGGATGTCTGGTTTGTTGACCAGGTCTGCGGAACCGATTGTGGCGTAGCTTGGACGCTCGGTTGTCCGTAATTCGCCGGGGTATACTGAGTCGGATTGACCTGTTGCGATTGTTGACCCTGGAACGGGGATGGCACCGGGCTCCCCAGCAGATTGACCACTTTGTTGAATGCCGTCTCCCAGGGGTTGCTCTGGGGCGCCACCGGTTGGGATTGGGGGGCGTACTGAGTAGGGTTTGATTGGTAACTGGTAGTTCCCTGTGGTGCTACTTGAGGCACCGCTTGAGGGTAACTGGTTCCCACTTGATACTGAACCGGAGCTTGGGCCACCTGCTGTTGAGGAGCTGGTGCGACGTAGCTGCTCGGAGCGACCGCCGGTGCTTGGCTCATCTGTGGGGTCGATTGGACGGTAGCGTCCTGCATAACTCATCTCCTTTTGTAATGCTTCTAAAGTGCGATACAGATATGGAGTTAAATCCAATTTGGGATCCGCTGCCATCGGTAAATCCGGTGCCTGCGGGTGGGGAGTCTGCATCATGCCCCCCACTAAACGAGCAAATTGAGAGTATGCACCCTGCAACTCGTTTACCATTCTGAACGGGAACCCAGATAGCATCTCGGCCCGCTCCTCATCTGTTTTTGATGGGAAGAGGTACTTCAGTGCTTCTATACTATCAACACCTAATTCTTGTAAATTTCTTACAACAATAGAGTTGTTCAGAATGTCCTGCGTAGAATCTTCATACACAGGTCCCAGCCAGCGCCATTGTACTGTAATATCGCCATCTGGGATTAATCCCTTGACGCCGGGAGGTATCATTTGTGCTTCCACACAAGCCATCATTACTTTTTTAAGTTGCGTTTTATACATTTTTTCAGCTTCTTCATAAGCAGCTTGTTCTTCTGGTCCAAGCTCTCCCTCTGGTGGAATTGGTTTTTCAATTTGCGCAGCAACAGCAAGTGTGTCTCTGAACAGCTGCTCTTCTTGATAGATAATTAACTCAAGACAACGCGAAAGACCATGTTCATAGATTGCATTTGCTTTTTTCTTAGATGTTGCCGAAACTCGTCCAAATAATGATTTATATTCCGTAGCAGTAACACCAGCACTGATAGATAACTCGTCAACACCACCTAATGCAGTGCGAATTTCTTCTCGGTACTGCCGAACAAACGCATTTTGGTCACCACTAATGGCATCTGGGACGATATACCCAACTCGATCGTTCGGTTCCAGGTTTGCAATGACTCTTGGTACGCGAATCTGTCCATCAACACCGCGAGATACTGGATCTTGCTTAAATGTTGACCGGCTAAGCCCCATGGGACTGGTAAATCCAGAGTTTGCAGCGATAGACGGGCGCTGTACACCGGTATCGCCACCGACATCAATAAGATCAGTCTTGGGACGGGAAGAAAGTAGGGTGGGATTACCAAAAAATTGCAGATTTTTCCGCATATTGCGGACTAATTCGTCATGAATAACAATGTGATTGGCAACTGAGTCAAAATCACCGCTGCCTTCCATTGAAAATCCCTTGGGATTATTAAAAATTTCCACACAAGGGATAAATTTTAACGTGTTTTTAAATGTTTTAGTCTTGCCGGGGATCGTGTAGTTGACATTATCAAAAGACATCTCGCCTTCCGAGTGCGTTTCCTCAATTACATCTTTTTTGATGGACAATCGGATGTATCGCTTTGCCCCCTGGGACTCAGTATTGCCGTATCCAGTCAAATCTGCGGAATTAATTTCCTGATTAAACCCGTTGCCACGTTTGACTTTATAGCTATAGATGATTACAACTTCCTCTAATTCTCCATCGGTATTGTAATAGGAGCGATATTCATGAGAACGAAAGTAATAAAGACGGTAGTTCGCATCCGTTGGACGGATGTAAAACATTCCTTTACCATCACAAAGAAAGTAATCCCAGATGGAATCAAGTCGAGTATCTAATTTGTTGTATTTAGCAACTTTATCAATAAAATCTTTGCGTTGGTTGCCAAAGTTGTCTTGAGCGGGAAAAAATTCAACACCCTGACGGATGCCAAACAATTTCATCTGAGCGATATGAGATGCAACAATACCAGTGTCAACGCCAGCGCTACCATCACGCTCGATGTAAGCGTCAATAATTTCTTTAAGACGGGCTTTGACGTTGCTGGACATTAACTATTTTTCTTTTTTTCTTTGTACATCTTAGCAGACCTGGCAGCTTTACCAGCTTTTTTAGCTTTTTCTGTATTAGAAACAAACTGTTTTCCTTTCCTGCTACCCTCTCGTTTCTTGCGATCCGTTTCTTCCCTCTCATCTTTAGACAATGAGGCCCAGGCTTTCTCTGGAAGATAGCGCTTGGTATAACCTTTTTGAATTGCTTTATCTGCCATGTCAATATTGAGGTTCAAAACCAAGAGCTTCAATGCGTTTTGCAAGATCGCTCAGGCGTTTACTCTCAGCAATCAGCTCAGGAGTTAATTCATTGGTTTTGTTAGAAGCTTCTCTATAAGCTGGCAAGGATCGAGTAAGTTCTTCTTGCAGTGGTTTAACTTTTTGTTCGTTTACAAAACCTGAAAGAAAAGAAACAGCGCCGAATGGATTTGCAATTTTTTCTATTCCTGAAGAAACTAATTCTTTTCCTTCTTTCCGAAGACGATTACCATAATTTGAAGTTCCTTGATCATAAATGATTGGAGCTTGATAATTACCAGTTTTTGCCCACTTTGCTGCAAATCTTTCTGCCCTGTCTTCTTCTGGCGCATCTGCATATTGCAATGCTAATCCTGCAGCAATATCTAATGGAGCAGGGTTTTTCAATTGTGTACTTAAACCTTGCAAGCCTCTTCCTAATACACCTGCATAACTGTACCAATTTTTATCTTCAGGATTAAGATGACCAAGTTCATGGTATTCAGTACGCCTGTCTTTAGCTGTACCTCCTTGATAACCAGGCATTCCAATTTCATTTAAAATTGGGTTTGCATAATTTGATGCTCCCCATCTAGCAGAAACTATTGGCGCTATGGCTCCTACAATAGTTTGATTTTTATCTGGATCTACAAATCTTGCTTTGATACCTGTTTGACGTTCTAGTTCTTTAGCTCTGCCAGGAAAAGGTTGTGCGGGAAAAACAGCTTTGGTAACGGGAGATGCAGTGCCACCACCAGGGAGCCAGCCTCCTAGCCGCTTATCAGCTTCTGAATAACCTTTCTTTATCTTATTTAAAAGGCCTTGAAATAGTTCCATTATTCACATTCTTAATAAATGACGTTTATTTAGAATCTTTATATTTCTTGGCAGCAGACTTAGCTTTCTTTCGTTTCTCGTACTCGTCTTTTGTCATCCATTTTTCTTTGCCCCATTTCTCAAGTGACTTCTGTTTTTCCCCTTTGCCACCTTTATATCCACCACCCGCTTCTTTGTACTCAGAAGCAAGAAGCTGCGCTTTCCTGGCACTCCACTGACCTGGTTTACCTCCCTTAGAACCTTTCATGATACGGTCTTTAATCCGTTCACGAAGCTCAGGTTTAGAATACTTGCTGTCGTCTTGAGCCATCAGGAGACAAACTTATGATCAAAACCAGTTCCGACGGGTATGCCTCTAGCAGCATTTTCAGGAAAAATTTTCCTGTCAAATTCATATCCGGGCATGCCTTGAGGAATGCCTAAACCTCCTGGTTGCATCGGGAACATATGATCAAAACCAGTTCCGACGGGTATGCCTCTAGCAGCATTTTCAGGAAAAATTTTCCTGTCAAATTCATATCCGGGGTGATCGTAAACACCGAAAGGATCTTGCGGTGCACCCATCATAGGTATAATCGGCATGCCCTGAGCCATTTGCATCCCGCTGATATTACCTGCAGCACCGGGTACCATTGCTTGGGGTAGAGAAAAGGGAATGTTTTCTTCTGGAGGAAGACTGGGATCACGCCTACCGCCTTGCTTTAATTTACGCATGTTAGGCAATAATGGCCTTCCTACTGCTGCACCCCCTGGAATGGTAAAGCTAGTAGAAGCAAGATTAATACCTGGTGAACCAGGGAGAGCACTGTATCCGTAAAGTCTCATGTAAATATCCTCATATCTAATAATTCTATCTTTAATTAATCATTGGCTGTTGCAGGATCATTTAAACGTTTAAGAATAATTCCTTCATCTTTGATACGCCAGTCAAGCACGTCACCAACCTGCCAACCGAGAGTATCAATTAAATCATCGGGAAACTCGATGAATAAATCACCGTTTTCAGCTTCTTGAACTTCGATGATGTAATTAGTCATCGTAATAATTTTTCAATCATCCTATCAAGTTTAGTATTGATTTCCTTGAAATGATCATGCATCTGTTGAATTTCTCTAAGGAAATCAACCTTCAACACGTATTCAATTGGCATACGTTTGACTTGCTCTTCAACCTCGTGAAGCCTCATCTCTGAATCTCGCAAACGCTGATGTGTCTGATGAAAACGGTCATGAAAGCGAGACATCAGCTTTGAAATAGCCCAACCACCTCCTGTGATTGCGCCAATGACAGATGTCAAGCCCAAAGCAATGTACTCTGGTCCCACAACAATAACTAGCTTCTTTTCTATATTGTAAGTCTTAGTAATCCACTTGAAGTTTGCCGCGTTTCATGAGACCATTTATCAACCAGACGAGGGCGTCAACGCAGTCGTCATGGGAACTTACACCGAAGTTTGTCATCTCTTCAAATAACACAGTGAAGTTCCTGTAACGATTAAAAACAACCTTTCGATCCTCAAAAAGTCCCATTACACCACGGAATCTGGCAAGTTTATCTGCACGGAATCCTTTGACTGCATGCCATACCAAGTTATATAAATTTTCATTATTTAAACAGATTCTCTTGAAATCAGCTTCAAGTGAAGCCTGGTACGCAACAGCTTCTGAGTAGATGTCGCAGGTAGAGAAAGTTGGGAAATAGTTATCATTTGCATCCTTGCCAATAACAGACCAGTCATATAGCAGTTCTTTTAAGGCATCAAGTTTCTCAAGATTGCCCATTGCTCGCATACGTCTGTAATCAATGATGTGGATCTTATCGCCAATCCTTCCGCCAAGGACGAATACTGTGTAATCGTTTTTCTCTTTTGTACCAGCGGATAGATCCACTCCAACGCCAAGGGTATCGAATTCTGTTGCGATCTCAGCCTTGACAAGTAGCTCTGGCGCCAGGGACAGTTCATTCTGTCTGACGATCTGATTCATGTACTGGAAAGAAAAAGCAATAGGTGCTTGCCGTTTCTTTTCTTTCAGGTATTCCAAGGACCACATCTCAGGCCAGTAAGATTCTTCCTCACCCGTTTCCTCATTGTTTTGGATTGCTGACAATACAAGCTGCATCCAATTGTTTTGTGGGCAGAAAGTTGTTGCATGAATATCGTCATGCCTGAATCTTGTGCCAAGACATATTGCCCTGCCACCTTCAAACATCGTTGGTGAGATAACTGCGTTCCAGTTATCCTGCATTGTTTTACGTATGTCGGGATTGCCAATATCTGCAGAGCTCTTGATAGGGTCGTCGATTATACACAAATGGGATCGTTTAGAGGTAACTGAACCTTTCAGGCCTGCAGCGCAGAGAGTAAACTGTTCTTCACCTGTAGTATCAATTCCTGCAAACTTGTGATCAATAGACCAGTACTCATTACTTGTTACATTCTTGAGTAAGCGAACAGACGGAAACACGTTTTGATATTTTTTGCTATCAATAATACGTTTGATAGTTGCAGATTTAGATCTTGCAATATCAACTGTGTAAGACAAGTAAAGAATTTGAAGGGGTTTCTTTGCTGTTGTATGTACACCAATTGCCCATGCAGTGAATAAACCCAACACGGTACTTTTGGCCG
>Ga0208019_1002068_pt1 | contig 10300 bp, 20 predicted proteins | sample CB_VirMetaG_5_FD_184540 | JGI IMG/M metagenome (GOLD analysis project Ga0208019, IMG submission 184540) | Freshwater to marine saline gradient viral communities from Chesapeake Bay - CB_1508_1D Viral MetaG (SPAdes) (version 4) | ecosystem: Environmental > Aquatic > Marine > Coastal | place: USA... | reverse complement strand
GGTAGTTACAAGTGAGGATAAAGCGAGCACTGGCATGATAAGTTTCCATGACCCCACGTAGGGCTGCTTGCCCATTAGGGCTAATATAATCTGCTTCATCTAATAGTACCACTTTAAAGTTGCCAAATGGCATTGTGCTAACAAACGTTGTAATCTTATCGCGAATAGTATCTACAGAGTTTTCGCGACTTGCGTTAATCTCTAACACATCGTATTGATCAATCTCTAATTCGTTAATCAGGATCTTTGCCAGCGTAGTTTTACCTACACCAGGAGCACCTGAGAATAGCAAATGAGGAATTGCACCAGATTTCACCCACCCCTGTACTTGTTTCTTCTGTGCTTCATCACGAAACACATAGTCCGCTACAGTACGCGGACGGTACTTTTCAGTCCATAGTTCTTTCATAGTCGTATAATACTATTTTTCAGAGAGTTTGTCAAGAAGAATTTCATGCTCCCATTCCTTCTCATTTGAAAAGGTAGGAGCATTATTGTAGATTTGTTCTAATAAATGTTTGATAATAAACAATTCACGCTTGTAATGACTTGCAATATATCCGTCGTTATATCCTGAATGCATTTCTAAAACTAGTTTGCGTATAGCAAACATAGCATCAGAACCATATTGCGTGCTTGGTTGAAGCATTAGGAATTATGAAGAGATCCATAAATTTTAGCATCCGATTGCATTTTGCCGCCGTCTGCTTCTTTACTCATAGTATCATCAACCATTGGCTCGTCGCTTACAAGCAAGATGTCATTGTTATCAACGCGACGAATAGTTGCTGTTCGGCCGCCTAACTCAATTTCAATACCGCGTGTCCAACGCCCGTGTGCAACAAGAATATATTGTCCAACAGAAATATCTTGTTGCTCCGGACCAACTGCAACTACCATTGCCCAACGAGGACGAACACCTGCTGACTTCATGTCGTCATTAGGAATAAAAATACCACCGCTAGTAAGACGTTCAGAAAAGTTCATATCTGTTACAAGAACATGATCTCGGATTGCGCGAATTCCTTCTGCTTTAACTGGTGCTACATTTAAACTTGCCATTAGATCTTTTTCACTCCTGAACTATCACGTGCTTGTTGACGTGGGCTTTTTAGTGGTTCTTGTTTAACTTGACGTGCTTTAGCAATTGCTGCTGCTAATCCGCCCTTTGCTTGTGGTTCTTCAATGGCTTCGACTGCCGGGTCTACTGTTGGTGCAGGCGGTGCCACGCTAACTGCTTCTTCGGTCGGCGCCTCGACTAATTTTTGAGTCCTAACTGGTTCTTTGTTAGCATACTCTGCTGCAATACTAGCAGCATTTTGCGCTGCTTCTGCCGCACGTTTACTAGAATAAACAACATCGTTGGTTACACGATTACCGATCTGCTTACGATATTGCTTTTGAACTTGTTTATTTTTGCGTTCGATTGTTTTGTTCTGACTATCAATAAGATCACCACGTGCATTAACATTCATATTTCCTACTGCACGTACATCTTCGTTTTGATTTAAAATAGAACCTAAGTCAACGTTTTTGCCTTTTGCTGTTCTATATGTTTTTGCCATTATAGCTTCTCCATTATATACGCATATTTAGCGTAGAAATTCACGTATGTCTAAATCGTAATAAATGCTATCTACACGATGTACACCTAACAAATATAATACATAACTCGCTACACTACTTCCACGACCTACACCCCAAATAATGTTGTTTGATCGCATAGTATCTACTAGGTAAACAAGATAACGTAAAAGGTCAAACAAGTCTCGTTCTTGATATAGAAGTAGTTCTTCGCCTACTCTCTGCAACTCATAATCAGTTTTGCATAAGTTCAATATATGTTTTGCAATATCTAATTGTTTATACTCCGCAGGCATTAACCAACTTTGCTGATTTTGCCTGTGAAATTCGTCGACATCAATGTCTGGTTCGATATATTGTTTTACTATTGTATCAATGGCAGAAATATTTTCAACAAGAAATGTACCGTAATCCTCTAACATAGGATTACGCATTAATTGTTCACATACATCTTTTTCTGTGAATATTTGTTGGCCGTAAACGTCAGTTTTCATCTTTATCAAATGCTAACGAATTGTCCGGAGTAAACTCAACTATATACTCGTAATCATCGTCTTGCTCATTTTCCCATCCTAGATTAACTTCATTCCAGTCTGGGTAACGTGTAATTTTAACAACGTTCTTACCTTTATGCAAGAGCTTTTTGTCAAATTGTTCTAGTGTTGGTTTGCTCCACCAGCTTTCCAATGCAAATGGCCCATCATCTTCTTCATCGCAATGCAAATAATTAATGTAATCACCAAATAAGCTGGCAAGTTCAATGTCTGTAACAATTATGTTGCCTTCGGTAATAGCATTAAACTTACGGAAAAGTGCGAGCTCAATAAACTGATCGTATGGATCACCAGGCAATGTAATAACTGGGATGCCAATATCGATTAACTTTTCAATAGTCTCGGTATTTTCTGAATTAATAAAAACACTTCTTGAAACTTTACCTAAAAAGTATCGGATGCGTTCCATTGCTGTGCTTTGGTTGAAACTATTTTCTGTTCCTGTAACCATATGCATACCAATCTTGTATCTGTTATAACGAAGTTCTCCGTCCATCCAAATACCGGCGGTAAAGTCAAAATCGTAGTTTAATCTTACATTCATGAAATATCAATCTTATTTTTATATTTTTCTTCTTGGTCTTTAGGAAACATTTCTTGTAATTTCTTTTGCATTGCTACATTATATGTTTCTAGGGCCATACTAACTTGATTTGCCAGGTAACTATTACCTGTATTGTATGCAATACCTAACTTATTTGTTAATTCCGTTATCTTACTCTGAATGTCTTCCATTTTCATTTTTGCAATTTCTTCAGTGTTAAGAAACGGATGTTCCATTACAAGTCTCCAGCTTTGCGATTCTCTGAGAACCAACCATCAAATTCACCACCAGGATAACGTGCTTCAAGTTTACGCACATTTTCTGCTACTACATCATTAGGATCTAGTCCAAGTGCGCGGCAAGCATTTATCCAGTACCAGATGACGTCGCCGAGTTCGCGCTTCATGTGAAAGATAGTATCAGTATTTAATGGCTTTTCTTGGAAGAAGATTTTTTTAGGAATTTCACAAAATTCGCCGCTTTCTGCTGCTAATCCAATTGCTGCGGTTATGAGCAGTGGCATATTGACTGTGCTGGTTGTGGCTAGTTTATCAACGGTTTCTAAAAAAGTATCAACGTTGTTTGATTGTTCAGATGTTACGCTTTCTACAAAGCGCATATAAGAATTAAGGTCCATGTATTCTCCTATTTAATATTAGAATTATACATGGACCTTTGTTAAAAGTCAAGTTGTTTATGCGAATGTTGCGCCGTTATTGCCGATACACATCCACTTGCTGTTTAGATACATCAATGTGCATCCTTGACCAATTGTGTCAAACGTAATAGTGCCTGAACCTGAAGTTTTCCAACCGCAGTTAGCAACAGTAATAACCATGTCGCCTGCATCTGCGTTCATTGCAAACACCTTTAGTTGTCCTTCAACACCTGCTGCTAATGTAGCAGTTTCGCCTGCTGATGTAGCAAAGTATGAAGCAGTAACATCTAAACTTGCTGCTGCTGCATCTGCTAAATCTTCTGAATTGTAGCGAACGTTTTCTTTACCGCGATTTAAATCTAGTACAGTAACCGTTGAACCGTTGTCATCTGTGCTAAATTCAAAATCGTATGTGCCAACTTCTGGGAAAGTAATTACATTAGAACTAATTCCTGTAATACCATCTACGCCAACTGAAACTGCTGCAGGCAATGTAACTGTGTGACTAACATTACCGACTGTAATGCTTAGACGCACCTTGCTAAATTGTCCAGTTGACGGCCAGTTTGAAAATGCTAAACTGATACTACCTGATGTAGTTACAGTTTGGTAACCGCCTTCTTCAATATCAACAGTTACGGTGCCGCTAACGGTGCCCTTTGCTGTTTTAGTTTCACGCAAGTCTGTTACACGCATAGCAGTAACTTCTGTGCCTGCCATGTCATTATCTAAAGAACTTCCGGATAATGCGCTCTTTAAAATTGCTTTACTCTGAAGGTCTTCAATTTCGGCTTTAGCGTAAGTGAAACTGGTTTTAATATTTGTAAAATTATCACGAAAGCCTTGGCTATCGTTATCTTGACCAGCTACTGGATATGCTGTATCAATGTTATTTGGGTTGATGCTACTCGCCATTGTCTATAATCCTTCTTTGTGGGAACAGTAAATATTTATCGTATACGTCGGTGTACTCATAGATATCAATGTTATAGATAAAGCGTGTACTTCCGCCGTCAAATGTTGTTTCTGTAGTTGAACCTGTATCACCTCGGTCAAAGGTTGTCATGCGAGATTCTAACCACTCATCATTGGCGCTATCCCACTTATTAGCAGAATACCATCCAAGTATATATCTGTCAGCATCAAAATCAATTTTGTTTAACTGTATGCCAAAATCTTCATTGATGCGATATGCTAATTGCTTTGATTTACCAGGAACAGTATAAGCAATCACCCATGCCCGAGTAAAGCCTAATATCTCTCCATTTTCCTGTTTACTTAACATCCAACGTGGTAAAATAGGTGCTACTTGGCCAATATTGTTAATAACAACGTCGCGCATATTTTCTAAACTGTTTGGGTAGATAGTATCAATTTCTGTACTATCGCCTGCATTAACTGGATATTTTAATGTAACGCTTTGTGCTGCGCTTTCGCCATTATTATTAACTTGTGTGTCTATTACTTCTGAATATACAACTTCATATATCACGTTTTCGAGTTCATCTTTTGCTAGCGCAGTTTTAATTTCGCCTAACACAAGACGCTTTCTATAATGATTTCTTACAATAGCATTAACATACTCAGAAAACGTACTTGGCTCTAAACCATATGCATGCTCATACCAAATCTTTTGTCTAACTCCAAACCACGGATCATCTGCACGGTAAATCCATTCTGGGCGGAATATGTCTTGATTTTGAGTTAATTGTTTAAGGAGTTCTCTGTCATTTAACGTCGGAAATGCTTCGATGCGCATACACTGGCATGGCTTATTATAACGTCTATTAACTTCTAATGTAAATGTTCTAGAAACGTTTACAATTTCATCGCTGTTATATGCTTCAACAGTAAACTCAAATGTCATGTCAAATGTAGTTTCGTTAACATCTAAACGTGTACGAATATCTTTGTCAAAGGTAGTTGTACCCGAATCGAGTGCAAATGTTTTATAACTTACACGTCCTGCAATGTTACCACTTGGTAACAATTTTAGTCCTTGAGGCAGTTTGCTATCAGATCCTGATTTTAATCTGTACTGTAAAGGAATGCCTTGACTATGTGTTGCTGCAATATACAAATAACTGGTATCGCCATTATCAATGGCCCCCAAATCTGCATCAACTAACCACGTGACATCAATATCGATATTACCATATACTGTTAATGTAAATGAAAAGTCTTGCGATACGTCTGGTTGATCTTTTTTATAAACACGTAATGTCCAAGAATATGTTAAATCTTGGAACCCAATGTTCGGAATGTATCCAACTAACCATCCTGTAGCACGATCAACATCTAATCCTGGCGGCAAATCACCCGACACAATACGGTATTCAATTTGATCACCATCTGGGTCGTACCCTTCAAATTGATGAGCATAAAAATTCTCATGCCTGTATGAACCAAGGTTCGCAGAATAATTTTCGATATACGGGCGGCGCTGTGCAACTGTGTCAGCTGTAATATAAGTAACATCTGCTGTTTCTTCAATTGTATCAGCAGTCATACTATCTCTGCTGTATACAAAAATAGAGAACGTTCTTAATCTGTATTCTTTGCCGTCGGTTAGTTTAACAGTAAATTGATAACTCTTATTAATTGATCGTGTACTGAAGTCGTACGGAAATTTATCAAAATTTGATCCGTCTCTATCAAACCCTGCAATTGCTGTTGTATCTAAATTAATGATAGGATCAATATATCCAGAAATTAATCCTGTGCGACTTATTTCTAATCCGGCTGGTAACTCTCCACTTGCTATATATGCATAAACAATATCGTTTGGATCCGAATCACTAAATTGTAGTTGGTAACTTACATAGTCACCATCAAAATAACGACCGAGTTCGCCTGCAGGAGTTACAAATTCCGGAACATCTTGACCGACAACGGTAATTTCAAATGTACGATCATTGACACGATCAACTGATCCAGAATCTTTCTTAGTGTATGCTCGAACACTAAACTTCGAAACTACATTTTCTCCTACTTCAAGAGGAACACCTTGTACGCTTGCGATTGCTTTCGGAATGCCGGATATTAAACCAGTTGGGCCAACCTGAATGCCTTCGGGCAGGTTACCCGAGAGTAATGTAAAGTACACAGTACTTGCATCAGGATCTTCTGCCAATAACGGTAATTGAAAGAATTCTCCTTCCTGGATTGTACCTAGACTCCCTGCTGTTGTTAACCAAACTGGTTGCGCCATTTATTTTACCAAGTTACTGCGCTACTTCTACGCCAAATAGAAGTAGAACCATCATAATCTGCAATGCAAACATAAATGTAATCGTTGTCCCAAGCAATCATACCTTGCTTGTCACCTGCTGCACCGGTTACTGCTGTTGGAGTTTTACTTGTTGCAATGATTAATGAATTGTTATTAACTTTAATATTACCGTAAACGCCGCCGTTGTCGATAACAACATCACTATTACCATCTACTGTAATAGCTGCATATACTTCGTCAAAGTTATCATTAATCTTATCGAATGCAGTTCTTAGTTGATCGCCAGTACCGTCATTAGCACTTGATCCAATGTTAACTGTTTGTTTTGCCATAAATTCACCTTATGTTTTTACATATTTATGAAGTTTTATAGCAATTGAAATCCTTGATCAGTATTATAATAGAGTGTGCGGCCAGTGACTAAATGTTCGCAATCCGCAGGAGCACTTACAGTCACGCCATTTGTTGTGTAAGCAAAGCAACCGCCATAATGCATATCGGAGCAACTGTCATAGTGAAACTCTACAACATTGTTGTTTAATTTTATACGCAAGCAAGGTTTTTTATTCTGGTCTTTACAAACAGATGCAATCTGTTTTATTGCTGTTTGGTCTAGCGTCATACCTAACCCTCCATTTCAAAAGAGTGTTAAGTATTTATTTGCGACGAGTAACTCGACCTTTGTTTAGATCATATGGGCTAACTTCAATTTCTACTTCATCGCCCATTAATACCTTAATATTATTTTGACGCATACGTCCGCTAATATAGCCAATAATTTCTCGATTGGTTTCGTTAAGTTTAACGCGAACTGTTGCACCCGGTAGTACTTCTGTTACTACCCCTGTTAATGTAATGTTGTCGTCTTTTGCCATATATTATCTACGCATCTTTGCGATGGCTTCTGCTTCCTCTTGATTAATAACGGGTACAGCATTTGACTTGTGCATAGTTGCAATACCCTTAACTAACGTGCCTGTATATTTCATAGGCTCTGTTTTAGTGATAAAATTGCCTCCTAAATCCACACTAGGGATATGCGGAGTTTGGCGGCGGTAAGGTCCTTCTGAGGGACGATATTCCGCCGTTGTATAATGTTTACTTACCTGTTTTGCACGTACAGGGCTCTTGCCGTGTACGTAGTCAATGTACTGCTCAAGCGTTAGACGTTCGGAATGTCTGTGCTGCTGTTTCAAACGCTTGTTATATTCGCGATGTTCTTCAACATAACGCTCGTAGTCGATTCGAGTAATTTTACGTTTACTCTTAGCGACACGAGTCGTTGTCATGCCTTTAACAAGATGCATTGTCATTGATCTTCTACCTTTGAAAGTGTCCAAGTACCGTCTTCATTGTCGGTCCATTGTAACACAGTACCATCATTCCAGTCAAGCTCCTGTAGTACTTCTTCTGTGAATTCTAACATGAGCTCACCAGTATCCGGGTCTTCAATAACAGGTAGAGTATATTTAGACATAATTACATCGCGTCTTTTTCAGCAGTGATTTCCGCACGGCGAGTCTTAGCGAGCTTGGTAATTTCCATTAGTGCTTTGCGGGCACGAGCTGCTGCTGCCTTAACTTTCTTATCTGTAAACTTTTCGTTTTCTGCAATGTATGCTTCGTACGTTGCAATAATTTGTTCATGGGTAGTCATTGTATTATCTCCTATATTACCACCACAACATGGCCACACCAAACCCAAATACATTCACACAAGCGAAGTACATAGTTAGCATCATTGGCCATGCAAGTTCTCTACGATAGTAGCCATAAATTCCAAACAAACTGCCAATGAAGAATCCTGGGTAAACAATAGTCATATCAGGATCATCGGCTGTGAATGCTAGTGTTAAACTAGCTGCTACAGTAAAGATAAACGAAAGCATCTCAAAATAAAACGCTACTGCGTCTAGATGATAGCTTTTCTTTAAAAATGTTACAACTTTTTCCATTAGTGTACCGTTACGTCGGTTTGATCTCGAAGATCAATTCCAGTGATCTTCTCGTGATCATCAAAGAACTCATTGTCAAATTCTACAATCATGTTATCGTATTGTTGACAAACTTCTTCACCAACGTTAAACAGTCGCATCATGGCTCCCATATTCGCACCTTCAACAATCTGGCTCATATACAGAACTCCCATAACACGAATAATGGATTCGTGAATAATTTCACTTAGATGGTCGTCGTAACTTACATTCATGTGTGAATATTTATTCACTGACCATCTTGTCCAGGTGTTTTTCAATAAACGCTGCTACACGAGGATCTGTTTCCTTGTTAGTGACCACAGCATTATTGATATTATCAGTTAATGTAGCACGAGCAATACGGCGATTGTCTTCGCGAGTTTTATCAGCGAGCTTCATATCAATTGCTTCTCGCTCTTGCTCAGTCCACCCAAAGTCTTGTTCGCGTAGCCAACGACAAGCCTGCAATTTAGTCATTGGTGCTTGCAGTTCGTACAGCTTAATGTCCGTACAACCAGCCTTGTCTAAAGTCTTAATACGTGAAACGAAATCGTTTGCGTAGCGTACCTTGCATGTACCGTCAGGATTAACCGCAGTACCTACTACTGTAAATTTCTTTTCCATTGTTTCCCTCATCTTCTTGCGATTTAAATTTTAATTAATTTCCCAGTTTGAAAGGTTGTAATAGTTAAAGTTTTCACGTCCTTTCATTTTATGGATATTGTAGTATCCGTGTACAATTACACGGTTGTTGTTTGCTGCAATGTGTCGTTTAAACAATTTACGCAGCGGGTTATACAGTTCAATATCAATTTTCGCAATGCTGCGATCCTCAGTACTAAACCAGTATTCGTAACGCCTGGTATCTTTAGTATGTCGCTTTGTTATTGCAACAAAAGTTAGCTCATGAGTTTCTGGCTCAAATAACAAATTACCAGTGTTAGTTTGCGGCAATGTACGCTCAACTGGATAGCGTTCAGCAATGCGATCAATTGCACAGTCGTACTCGTAAAAGTCTGGTAGTCGCACCATCATTCCAAAATAGTCAATTGGAACTTCTGTAATACAATCTGTAGCAAAGGTATATAACTCGTTGCGAAACTTGCTTACTTCGTCACCTTTAAGGCGCTGTACCATAATTTTATCCTTATAGTACTTGCGGATCATACGTGCTTCAGCAATATGTGTGTTGCTTGGCGGGTATATATCTTTCTCTGGGCCCATAAGCAAATCCTGCCACATCGGCCCGGCATCACGATCATCTTTTACACGGTGTACGTTACACAAAAAATATGCAAGTACATCAACATCAGCAGCTACGTGCGTTGGGTATTCAAAGTCTTCAAACAACCCAACACCTGGTTCCTTTGTATGTACTACTTTAAGCATTAGTGAATAGTCCGAGTAAATGCCCAGTCGTATCCGCGTTCAACTTCATCGTATGATACGTCCACTACACGGTTTGGGCTAGAGCAAGCAATTAGTAGCACGTTAGCAGCATCAATGAGTTCTTCCTTGCTGTCTGCAAAACTACGCAGTTCGTTAAACCACATGTCTTCAAGAGTGTTATACTGATAGTCTTCGAGCCCATATGCAATGGTATCAAAGTCAGTTGTTTCGCTAATGTAATCCATTTTAAGACTCCTTAGTTAACACCAGACATATGCGATGCATTGCACATAGAACCAATTTTTGATTCAAGCATAGATTCGATTCGCTTAGAATGATCTTTTGTGCAAGGTAACTCAAGATA
>Ga0208019_1002067_pt1 | contig 10303 bp, 7 predicted proteins | sample CB_VirMetaG_5_FD_184540 | JGI IMG/M metagenome (GOLD analysis project Ga0208019, IMG submission 184540) | Freshwater to marine saline gradient viral communities from Chesapeake Bay - CB_1508_1D Viral MetaG (SPAdes) (version 4) | ecosystem: Environmental > Aquatic > Marine > Coastal | place: USA... | reverse complement strand
CGATTCAGATACCGTCATCAAGGTTGGTGACAGCAAGCCCGGATGGGCAAAGGCTTACCGTGAATTGGTTGCCCTGTTATACGCAGGACAAGTTCCACAGATTGATGTCTCTGCTGTACGACCTGCCGGTGAACGTCTCAAGGTGATGGGTGGACGTGCCTCTGGGCCGCAACCCCTAGTTGAATTGTTTAACTTCACCGTTGAAACATTTAAGAAGGCACGGGGACGCAAGCTGTTTCCTATTGAATGCCACGACCTGATGTGCAAGGTGGGCGAGATTGTAGTCGTGGGCGGTGTACGTCGTAGCGCACTCATCTCACTGAGCAACTTGAATGATGACCAGATGGCACACGCCAAGTCCGGTATGTGGTGGGAGAACGAGCCTCAACGTGCGCTGGCTAACAACTCTGTAGCCTACAAGGGCAAGCCAGAGATGGGTACGTTTATGCGTGAGTGGGTATCCTTGTACGAGTCCAAGTCTGGTGAGCGAGGCATCTTCAATAGACAGGCTGCTGACATACAGGTAGGTCGCAACGAACGTCGTGAGCAGGGTCACATGTGGGGAACCAACCCGTGTTCGGAAATCGTATTACGCCCGTACCAGTTCTGTAACTTGTCAGAGGTGGTGGTGCGGGAATCAGACAGCTTAGATTCCTTGAAGCGCAAGGTACGCCTGTCAACTATACTGGGTACCTTCCAGTCTACGCTGACCAACTTCAAGTACCTGCGTAACATCTGGAAGAAGAACACAGAAGAAGAACGTCTGTTGGGTGTGTCATTGACGGGCATCATGGATCATCATGTGTTGTCCAAGAATGTTGACAGCAAAAGATGGCTAGAAGAAATGAAAGAAGAGGCTGTCAAAGTCAACAAAGAGTTTGCAAAGATGCTAGACATTCCCCAGTCTGCAGCGATCACTTGCGTGAAGCCTAGTGGGACTGTATCCCAGCTTGTCGATGCCGCCAGCGGTATCCATGCTCGTCACAATCCCCACTACATTCGCACAGTGCGGGGTGACAACAAAGACCCCTTGACACAGTTCTTGATTGATTCAGGTGTGCCAGCAGAGCGTGACGTGATGAAGCCTGACTCAACAACCGTGTTCAGCTTCCCTATGGAATCACCAAAGGGTGCAGTGACACGCACAGAGATGACAGCTATCCAACAACTAGAACTCTGGAAAACCTATGCCCTGCACTGGTGCGAACACAAGCCATCCATCACCGTGTCCGTAAAAGAAGAAGAGTGGATGGAAGTTGGTGCGTGGGTGTATGAAAACTTCGATGTAGCATCGGGGGTTTCGTTCTTGCCATTCAGTGACCACACATACCAACAGGCACCCTATCAGGACATAGAGCCAGACGATTACTTGGAGTGGAAAGACCGCATGTCGTACGTCAACATTGATTGGTCACGCCTAGAGGACTTCGAGAAAGAAGACAATACCACGGGGTCACGGGAGTTGGCATGTACGGCGGGAGTGTGTGAAGTCGTTGACTTAAATGCGGCGTAAGGAATAGGCAATGGGAAAGATTACTGTTGAATCTATAGAGGAACACGAAGACGGTTCAGCCACCGTAGTGTTTGAGTGTGACGATGACGCGAAAAAACAACTCATCAACGAAGGACTCATCTCGCTCCTTACAAAAGCCGTTGATATGGAAGCGGGGGAATGACTGGATACAGTGCGATCCGCCTCGCAACCATCCGGCGTATGAAGATTGGCAGAAAGTGAAAGAAAAGGATGAGCAAAAAAATAAATCCTGAAACATACACGCGATCTCATGCCGTGTTTGAGGGCGGCGATTGGTGGTATTACAGTCCCAGTGGTTATCGTCAACGTGTGGAAACGCACGCCGCAAAAAACAAAAACAGAATGTATGTCAATGGAAAATACATGCCGTCTTCTCATCCCCTACACAAGCCCGGACGTTACAAGTCTCTTGATGATGCGTGGTCACATGAGAAGATTGAAAGCACCAGTGAAGGGGATGTGTACGCTATCGTTAATCCTGCGTGGGACGGGTGGGTAAAGATAGGCAAAGCTGTTAGTGCAGACGATAGACTAAATGGCTATCAGACTTCATCCCCATACAGAGACTACACCGTGCTTGCCCGCATCAGTGTACCCAACAGACACGAAAAAGAACTTGTAATGCACCGTATTTTCGAGGATAATGCAGAGGCCCGTAAGGGTGAGTGGTTTAAAATATCGGAAGAAACTACTGTACTTTTATTTTTGACGGAGAACAAAGAGAATGACAAAGAATAAAGAACCTGTACTTAGCATCGATGACAAAGAGTATTCGATGGATGATCTGGATGAATCTCAGAAATATCTTGTACTGCAGATGCAAGAAGTCTCTGGTAGTATTCGAAGTTTAAACCTGAAGATTGCTCAGTATCAAGCTGCCCTAACTACGTTTAGAGGTATGCTCAATAAGTCTTTGGAAGAGTCGGATGATTGAAGTCAGTATAACGCCGGAACTGATAAGTCGCGCACGTAAAAAAACTGCCACTGTAGGCAATCTACAGGGCAGCATAACGGGTAGCTTGAGTCATGTGGTGGGGGCGATAGGTGAGATAATCGTGGCTGATGCCATCGGCGCAGACCAGTCGAACACCTACGACTACGATTTGGTTAGGGACGGGGAGCGAATCGATGTCAAAACGAAACGCTGCAACACACGTCCCTTTCCACACTACGACTGTTCGGTGGCTGCACACGGGGCCAAACAAGATTGCGACAGTTACATATTTGTGCGAATCTTGACCGACTCGTCGAAGGCGTGGATACTAGGTTCTATTCCAAAACAAGACTTTTATACGAAGGCAACGAAGTACCAACGGGGCGACATGGACCCCGCAAACGGTTTTACGTTCAAGGCCGATTGTTACAATCTACCTATTAGTGAGTTGTCTGATGTCAAACAAAGCGTCACTGTTTAAGTTCGAAGCAAACCTACTTCCTAATGGAAAGGTTGAGTTGCTTTGTGAAGCAGTGAAGCCTGAAGAGTTCGAAGGTGTGATGAACAAGGGGATGCCGGAGTACGACGGTTCGCACTCTATAGCATCCCTATTGCGTTACTTGAAGTCTTGGTCAGATGAGGCTATGGAAAAGTCAACCAGATATATCTAGCTTTTGCCCTTGCCATCTGCAGCGTAGAACGGAACCATATTTCCGGCATCGTTCTTTACCATCTTTAATTTGCCGCCCTTTGCCATCATAGGATTCATGTTCATACCCATGCGCTTATTCTGACGTTCATTTTGTGTCATTGTATTGGTCATCATGCCCCCCGCTTGTGCTTTCTTGCGGGGTTTTTTGGTTGCCATGCCGCCGTACATCATTGGCTTGCGCTTTGCAGCCCCGCCGTACATCATGCCTTTGCGTTGACCGTTAGTGTAGGTTTTCATTGTTCTTCTCCTAGTTTTGTGATTGCCCAAATAATTTTTGGGCTTGTTTTACGGTTTCTGGTGTTCTCATTTCTATCATCTGAGCCTTAGATCGAATGTTTCTTCCTATACGCATAGTGTCTGTGGGTTTGCCAAATGTAAATTCAAATCCAGTTCCAGTGCGTATTCTGGTAGGCTCTGGCTGATGCGTAGCATTGTATCGTTCGAGTCCTATGGATAGCATTTGAAACAACTGCTTTTCCCTCTCAAACGGCAGGGGTTTTCCTGTTCGAACCATCTCCATGAACAACTCACCAACTTTAGGATTTTGGATGATTTGCGTCAGCATGGACATGTTTCTGTTACGCATTTGCTGGAGAACAGCCTCTGTACCTACATATCTAAAGCTTACGACATTGCGCTGGAGTGCGTAGAAACGGCTTATGTAACTTTCTACAGAGAAAGCACGAGGTATGCCTGTAAATCTGACGCGATTATCAAGTTTTCTCTGCTCATCTGCCATGAAAGCAAGGACTGACTTGTATGTTTTATACGCCTCTGGACCTACAGCATCCTCTACGGCTCTCGCTACGGCAGGATCGTTGATGCCCAAGAGAGAGTTTAACTGATTTATATCTACGTCGTAGTCGGGAGTCAGTCGTTCTGCGCCACCTATCATAGTCTTGCCAGTGTTTGCAGTGAATGTGCCAGTTGCTTTAAAAGCCCTGTTGGTTATGGCTTCGCTGATAACGGCACGCATTACTTCTGATATTTCATCATCAGACAATTTCCCTACAGTTTTCAAGTGACTCTTGAGAAGGGCTATTCTTTCTGGTCCTCCGCCAATCAACACATCCGCAGCCTTCACAGCGTCTAGGTTTTCTGCACTGTATCTGCGTAGAAAATCCACAGAAGTTTGTACGCCACTTTTGACTATGCGAAGTTGTCTGCTTACCTCTTGTGCATTTTCTTTTGCGGCTTTCTTTACCAAAGATTGGGCTTTTTCAAATTCAATCTCTCCAACTGAGGATTCGGAAAATTCCATCATGTGCCGGAATATTTTGTTGGTGTTCATAAGGGCGACGGTATTGCCGTCTGCATCTATGCCAGTGAACAACTGTTCGTACTTCGAAGACATTTCGTTGAACTGTTTGAAAGTCAGTCTGCCCTCTTTCATAGAATCCATGATCCATTGCCGATACGTAGCAGCTATGGACTCCTTAACAAAACGTCCCTCTGGTGTTCGCAGATCAATTCTTCGTGTGCCGTCTGGCTGCGGAGTACCAGCAGCCTCAACAAGAAACGCAAAATCTCTGTCGGCTGTTGCCTTGTCCTTATTTGTCCACGTAGTCACGTCCAGCCATGTAGGGGGCGGATTATTTCCGTATGAAATACCACCGGGTTTATCTGCAGTTCTGCCTGTAAATACTCGCGGCTCTCCCTTGAACGTATTTGTACCTAACCAAGTCGATACAAGAGGGTTACCTCCTTCCCAGCGATTCATATGCTGGCTCCAACCCTGATCAGCAACACGCAAAGCTTCACGAACAGGCATATCTACTTGTGTACCGTCTGGCAGGGTGACTTTTGCAATTAAGTCACCAGCGTTTACACGATTGCCCTGAGGATCAGTTACGGTGAAGTTGCCCAAAGCTTCGTCGGCTGTCATCCGGAGACGTGAGTAGTCTGCCTGTGCAGCGTTATTATTTGCCTTACCTGCTCGAAACGCAAGTTGTCCCAAGCTTTCACGGGCTTCTTTAATTTGCAGGAAGTCTAGGGGGAACACTTCTACGTCTATCCCCCTTGCAGCATTTTCGTCACGCATAAACTTGACGACTGCAAGACTCTTGGGTACGCCTTTTGCTAGTTTGTCTCCAGCCCTAGCCTCTACGGACGCAATGAAATCTTCGACATCTATGCCTCGTTTTGCAGCGAGAGTAGCAAGCACATTGTCTGCAGCCCCGGAAAGAGTACCCATAAGCTTGTTTATGCTTCCCGTGTTCACTGAATCAGGATTCATAGCTTTCAAAAGTTCTATGTTATCATCTTTGCCCATAACAGAAAATATGTCGTCAACAAGTTTACCGCCATCTGACGAAGCGACTCCCATAACCCGTTGACCATCTGGTCCCGGCATACGGAATATCTGTCCATTGAGACTTTTGTACGGCAGGGAAGCATTTTGATAGGATGTAGAACGTAGGTTCTCCATACCCAGTGCAAACAAATCAGACGGCTTTCTGTAGAGAGGCAACACACCGTCTTCTGCAGCTTTAGGAAAAACACCAGCGGTAATTTTTTTAACGTCTTGTGCAGTGGGCAATGCTTTGCGAACAACAGTTTTTAGAGTAGCCGTAATTTCATTCGAGAAGGAAGCAGAGGTTTTTTCAATTGCTTGTCGTACTTCTACGGCTTTGTCTGGGTCAATAAACTCAACCCCGTCACCCTTGAGTCGGCTTATGACTGCGGGCATGTTCTCAAACGAGTCAGGTGACATGTGGTTAGCAAGACCCGTCTGATCTCCCCGAATCGTAGCGAGTGCTATTTCTACTCCGTTATTATTGATAAACTCCATGTCAGCGTCTAGTTGACGTATCTTGTTTTCTGAATTTTCGAGAGCAGCCTGTACGGTATCATACAGTTTTTTCACTCCAGAGCCTTCTTCTCGTGCTTGAGGATTCGATCCTAACCTTTCAAACAGAGAACGAAGTTCTGCTGTGAGTTGTCCCTGCGCTTGTCTAATGTTTTGCAACTCGCGGGACGCAAGGTCAAAGCCCGCAGTTCCCGGAGCATTCAAATCCATACGCATACCCTCTTCAAGAGTTTGCAAAATAGACAACTTGAATATGTTTGCGGCTGACTTGTTGGTAAGTTCTGACGGAACACCTGCTCGTATCAATTCTGCAGACAATTCATCGAAGTATTTTACACGGGCCATGACACCTGCAACAAAGTCGGGGTCCATGTTTTTCATGTTTTTGCCCAGACGAACGGCGTTAAGTAAGTCCATGCTTGTGCTGCGTGTATCAGCCGCCCCCCGTAACAAATCGTTTACGAACACAGCGGCAGTTCCCACTTTGCTTGCACCATACAAGCCCAAACCTGCTAGGCTACCAAATAATTCCCAGAGCATCATGTCGCCGCCGTAGTGTTGGCCTACGATGTTTCCGGCAGCACCGCCCAGTATAACTAGCGCATCCAGTCCGGGACTTTCTATAAATCCGTACTTTGTAACTATGGATGCTTTTGATGATGTACGCATAAACGCAGGAACTTCAGACATAGCCACGATTCTGCGTAGTTCGTTTTTGCTTATATCAATCTGCCGTGTAAGTTCGTCTATTCTTGTTTGATCAGCAAGGGTTATGTCTTCGCCGCTGTCTTTAACTCGCTGCCTAATTGCGGCTCGTTCTTGAATTTTACTCCTACGATAGGCTATAAATTTGGCTACCTCTTCTCTCTTGCCAACTGCTAGAGCAGCATCTTCAAGTTGAAATCCTGCTTTCAGGGCACTAGTGGTTCTAATACTGTTAATATATGCAATAGGTTTGGCGGCAAGGTCTGATGCTGAAGCGAGAGGCCTTCCCACTAGGGGAACATACAGAAGCTTATCGTGTATAACACTACTCTTGACTGTAAAAGTTGTATCTGTGAATGGGACATCAAGTTCTTGTTTACGTCTTGCTTCGTATTTGAGTAGGATTTCATCTGGGGAAGCATCTGGATACTTCTTGTGCATATCGTATGCAAACAATTTGAAACGCTGCATTTCTTTTGCACCGCGAAAAATTTGTGCAGCCCGTGCAACACCCAGAGTAACTTTGGCTTCAACCACAATGTTTGCCAGCGCAGTTGTAGGACTAGAATAAAAACGTGAAAGCTGTTCAGCTTGATCGTACGTTATGTCGAGACCCAAAGCATCGTAGTGATCTTGAATTGTATCGGGCAGACGGGGCAACCATCTGTCATGCAAGGCTTCTCTTCCTTGCGGTGTACTCAGGTTGTAGCCACCAATACCCTCGAAGTTAAGCTGGGCGTTCCACAATGTAAGTGCCTCGAAGCCCTCACCCAACACCCATGTACCCATATCTACACCAAAGCGCACGGCTTCTGTAGGAGCCGAAACAAGGATCGACTTGTCACCGTAAGCAATGCCCGACCCCAGAAGAGTGTCTTCCAATTGCGGTACCAATTGTTTGAGAGAAAGACGATGCTTGAGAACACCTGCAATGTTTCGTTCGCTCATGCCTTGCTTACGAAAGTAGGTAACAAACTTGTTGGCGAACAATGCGTCTATAGTTTGTTTGTCATGTCCCGCTACAAACAGGTCTGCACTACCGTCCTCTTTTTCTATGAAAGGAACATTGATTTCCAAATGTCTTTTAATTTGATCTGGCTGATTAATAAACTGCTCTGTAATTTTGTCAAACGGAATCTCTTCCCTGTCAATTAAAGTGCGTCCGTCATCTGTCGTGAGTTGAAATTCTAGGGTTTGCGCTTTGTTTTCTTCTATCAATCGAACCCGTTCTTCAAACGATATCGGACCAAGTGCAGCTAGAGAAAATTGTTTAGTAGGATACGTTCCATCTTCTCCTCTTGGAGCATCTGTGTCCTTCGCCAAAAACGAAGTGGTACTCATAATCATCTGTTTGTACACTTCTTCACTTACACCAGCAGCAGCAAATGCTTCCTTAGATGTAACGATAAAGTCTTCGTCCCTAAACTTTGATTTGTCTAAAATGTTCTTACGCTTACTTGTGAAACCAGCACCTAAAAAGAATGGCTCAATTGTCTTTACAGACTCGCCAGTCAATACGGGAGATATAGGTGGCTTTTCATCTGCGGTAATAGGAATGTATCCCAAGTCAGACATTTGGCCCGGAAGCCTATACTCTGAAGTCTTGAGATCAGGACGAGGCGCAGATTCGGCGGCAGGGGTCTGTGGTAAAAGGGTATTTGCACCCACATACTCTTCCAAATCAACAGCCGTATCATTCTCCGGCTCATCAGCGGGAGGCTGCGGTAGAAAAGTATTTGCGCCTTGTAGGTTTTCTGCCATGAGTTTTCCTTGTTAAATATTCTTAATTCGGTTGCGGGCGGCTTCTAGTAATTCGGAAGGAACTTCGCTGATATTGTTAAAAACATTATCAGGGGTTCTTCGCATGTTAATACTGTCAAGAAGAACTTTATCACTCGCCACAACACCTTTTGAGCCTGAACCGCTAATCCTATCAGCAATCGATGCCGCAGTCACAGCACGATGATACCCGCGAGGATCGTTACTGACTGCGGATAGTGCTTTTACATAGTAATATCCCGCAGCCTCTTGTGCGTTTTGAGACATCTGATATTCCATGTCAGTAGCAATGTCTTGAGAAATACGTTTGACTTCCTCAAGAACCGCTACTTGAGACTCAGGTGTGGCTGTAAACTTCTGCCGCAGTGCTTTGAGAATAATTGCAACGTCTTGGTCAGAAATCGTACGTCCACCCGTGCCTCCCTGCATAGCAGCCGACAACTCGTAGGCCAGAGATACAATATAAAGCTGGCGAGAGGCATATAATTGTTTAGTTTTATCGTCTTTTATGCCCGCTGCTTCGTTGGCAATATCGTCGATGATGCCTTCAATTTCTTGTCGAGCAACTTGTGCCGCAGGAGAGTCATCAGGTGGCAGGGCATTAGGGTTTACTCGCTTATGTCTTAGGTAGATGTCGTTTACGTAGTCGTTTAGATTGTTCTTAATTTCACTAGCAAACGTGGTCGCATTTCCCATATTAAGAGCAGATTTTACCCGTGATAGAGCCTCATCCTTCAGGTAGAAAAGTCCATCTACGGTGAGTTCAATATCAGCTACAGCTATAGAAGCCCTATATCCACCCTGTCCATTATTTGCATCAGGATCGTATAGGGTGTAGATCAGACTGTTGGACAGGTCGATGACACGATAGGCACTCATCTGTTTTCCTGCAAGGGATTGCTTCTGTTGATCAGTAACTCTCGTTGAGAATTCACCGATACCGTTGCGTATTGCTGCCTGTCTGATGTCTGGCGGAATGTATGCAGTTCCGTTCAAGGGATCACCAACAACGCTACGAATCAAAGGACTTACTGCAGCCACAAGGTCAGACAAACTTTCTCCGGAACCAATAAATTCTTTTGCAAAATACTGAAAGTCAGCAGACTTGGTAGCTGCTCCGTTTGCAGCATCAACAAACGCCAGAAACATAGTCCTGTTGTCAGAAAGCTTATAGGCATCCATTCTCATCCACGCATCTAAGATAGGCTGTGTTCTTTCGAATGCAACTATGCCATCAACAACTACAGGGTTACCATCCCGGTCGTATTTTTTATTCAAAATATCAAGTATGTTAAGGTTAGTTCTGTTTTGAACGTTATTATTTACGGCATTTAAGACTGGGTTTATTGTCTTATCAAAAAAGTCTGCGTATTTCGCAGGAACATTTCCACCCACAACCGCTGTGGATGATCCAGATGTCACAGGATTTTCCATATCGTTGTCATCGTCCATAGTCGATTCGTTCGTGCTGGTTACAGCAACTACGGGCACGTCACCTGAATTTCCTGAATTGTTTAACTCATCACTTATACGGCCTACCATATCTTGAACATTTGTGGTTTCTATGCCAATCAAATATTCTTTCATACCGGGAACGGCAAATATCTGAGGATACACAGACTTCACATGAGCAGCTAGGCTTTTGGTGCGAAAAAGACTCTGCCCAGTATCTTGTATTGAGTTCGAATTGAGAAAATTTAGATGGCCAACTACAAGAGGACCAAATGCGTTGATGTAGTCTTCTGCTTGTCCTTCGTCAATGAGTTGTTTAAGGTTGTCAGCGTTGAGGTTGCTATTCATCCGTGCCAGTTGATTGCCTTTGTCGAGGGT
>Ga0208019_1002064_pt1 | contig 10314 bp, 20 predicted proteins | sample CB_VirMetaG_5_FD_184540 | JGI IMG/M metagenome (GOLD analysis project Ga0208019, IMG submission 184540) | Freshwater to marine saline gradient viral communities from Chesapeake Bay - CB_1508_1D Viral MetaG (SPAdes) (version 4) | ecosystem: Environmental > Aquatic > Marine > Coastal | place: USA... | reverse complement strand
GGCTTAGGTAAGACCGTCTCCACGCTGACGGCCGTGGCTGATCTGCTGGAGTCCTGCGCGGTGCGTCGCGTGCTCATCGTCGCGCCTTTGCGCGTGGCGCTGTCGGTCTGGAAGCAAGAAGCCGCGAAGTGGGCGCACCTGCGCCACCTGAAGATTAATCTCTGTCTTGGCTCGATACGCCAACGCCAGGCGGTGTTATTCGATCCCGCTGATGTTGTGGTGATCAATCGGGAAAATATCCCTTGGCTGACAGAGCACTACAAACAGCGGTGGCCGTTCGATTGCGTGGTCATCGATGAGTCGTCGTCGTTCAAGTCACCAAGCGCCGAACGGTTTAAAGCCTTACGCCGGGTCATGCCGCTGGTGCGTTACATGGTCTTGCTAAGCGGTACACCAAGCCCTAACAGCCTGCTTGATCTATGGTCGCAACAATACCTGATCGACAAAGGCGAGGCGCTTGGGAAGACGTTCACCGGCTTTAAGCAACGATTTTTCGAGCAATCGTTCAACGGGTTTAGCTGGAAGTTGCGCGACGGGTCCGAGCGGATCATTCACGGCTTGCTGGCTGATACGTGGCTGAGCATGAGCGCGTCTGATTACCTGTCGCTGCCTGAGCGCATTGATCTGGTGGAGCGCGTCCAACTGCCCGCGAAGGTCAAAGACCGCTACACCGACTTCGAGGCGCAACTGCTGGTCACGCTGGAGGACGGCGAGGAACTGGAGGCGTCAACGGCTGCTGTTCTGGCCGGTAAGCTTCTGCAATGGTGCAACGGCGCCACCTATCTTAACGGCTCGGTCGCATGGTCTGAAGTGCATAGCGCCAAGCTTGACGCCCTGGCCGATATTGTCGAAGCGAATGATGAGCCGGTCTTGGTGGCGTACAACTTCCGGCATGACTTGGAGCGGCTGCGTAAGCGATTCCCCGACGCCGTTGTGCTCGACAAAGACCCGGAGACGCTGCGGCGCTGGAACGCTGGTGAGATTGGAATGTTGCTGGCCCATCCCGCCTCGGCTGGACACGGCCTGAACTTGCAAGGCGGCGGCGCCTTGGCTGTCTGGTTTGGTCTCGTCTGGTCGCTTGAGCATTACCAACAATTCAACGCCAGGCTGCACCGCCAAGGTCAAACGAAGCCGGTCCGCATCGTCCATCTCATCGCGGAAGGCTGTCTTGATGAGCGTGTCATGGCTGTGCTGCAAAACAAGGACGCGACGCAAGCCGCGCTGCTGGACGCGCTACGCGCAAAAAAATAGGCGCCTGGGGGAAGTCAGGCGCCTACGAAGACCAACATCACTTGAGGAAAGACGCACGCATGATAGCACCCAAACGCCACTATCGCCACATGGACCACGCAAAGGCCGAAAGAATCCGGGAACTGTACTTCAGCCGGAAGATGAAACAGGCCGAGCTTGCGGAGGTGTTCGGGATCGGCCAAGGGTCGGTCAGTCGGATTCTGTCGAACCAGGTGTGGCAAACTCCGCCAACACCTTGAACTCTACCACCTGCACCCGGTCGCCCATCTGCTCGACGAAGATATCGCGCTTGTCTCGGATCATGTAAGTGATCGCTGCCGGACTCATGCGCATGCGGCGAGCCGTCACGTTGCGACCGTGGAGGTGAACATAGTCTGAGAGTGTCATCATGGGTTTTCCCTCAAGTGGTGAAAAAAACTTACTATACCCGCTTGACAGTGAGCAGTCATTACTAGTAATCTGTACTCACCGGTTGGGGATAAACCTCAACGACACAAAAAAAAGGAAACGACATCATGATCATGCACGACCTGGCAACAGCAATCACCTACCCAACGGGGCGCGACTACGGTCAGCCCCAGATCTTGAACATCCGCACCCAAAATCGGGACGCGGACGGCTGGATCACAGCGGAATTTGAAGATGCCTCGAGAGGCATTCGCGGCCGGGTCGAGGTACTGGCGGTAAACATCGACCGGCTTGGGCCGGAAGTTTTGGCGGCGTATGACGCCGGCTTTTACCAGGCAATCTGAAGGAAACGCCCCCAGGGATGGGGGCAAAACTAACAAGACGAGGAAAAGACAATGAACATTCACGAAGTACAAGTAGGGGATCGGATTCGGAGCTTTGACTTCGAGGGCGAGTACGATTGCTATCTTGAAGGGACCGTAGAAAGTATCGACGAGTTTTATCTTTACTTCACCGCCGACACCCAGATGTTCGGCGGCAAGCTGAACAAAGTACAGAAGCCAGCCCGGACCGCCCGCGAGGTTATTCGCGACTGGTCAGACCGAATCCAAGTCATCTAAAAACCAACGCGCCACGGACGGCGCACTACTTGAGGAAAAGACGATGAACCACTACACAAAATGCAGCACGAACCATCGATGGGGCATTAGCCTCGTCGGAAACCTGACCGAGGTGGATCTTATGCGTCCTGTTGAAGGCACGATCCGTCACCTTGGAACCGTCGCCGGGTTCGATACTTGGGAGGTCACGCCAGGTCAGACAGGGGAATGGTTCTGGCTCACAAGTGACGTGGAAATAGTGGGCGGCGCTGTCGTGCTGTCCCAGATGAGTCTCCAATCCAATGGCGAAGCTAACCTGCTCCGCCTGACTGCTGAAGCCGTGGTAAAGATTTACGGCTACAAGCGCCGCTCGTCCCGCTATTCTGCCCTGATCAATGGGGAAGGGAAGGACATCCCCGACGCCGTCTTGGCCGCGATGGGGCTCGTTCAAGGCGAGAATGTTCGCCAGGCTGAAGAACTGCCCAAGCCAGAGCCGCTTAAAGGCGCGATGGCAAGCGCCTTCGCCAAGTTGAGAGGTTAAGACCATGCGCAAGCGCGGAGCCACACGCATCCTCACTCGTGAGGAAAGAATCCGTAACAGGTGGCTGGTCGTCCTAGCCGCCCTGTCCATCGGGCTGTTCCTCGCTGTAGGCGGCGACGATCCGCAAACAGATGTGGACATATATTGCTCGATGGTCGAGTTGTACAAGTCGAGCAAAGGCGAGGCCGGATGGCCGGCGTACAAAGGGGAGGCGATATGCGCCCCCTCGAAATAGTGTGGTTGATCGGGCTTTACATTGCAGCCGGGTATCTATTGGTGGAGGGGTTCAAATGATCTTGGTATCTGTAAGTGGAGGGAAGGACAGCACTGCGAGTTTGCTGCTTGCTCTGGAACAGTCCGAAAGCCCTGTGTCTGCGATGTTCTGTGACACAGGAAACGAACACGAAGCCACATATGAATATGTGGACTATCTCGAACAGAAGACCGGCGTCAAGATCGCTAGGCTAAAGGCAGATTTCACGGACTGGTGGTGGAGGCGCAGAGACTACGTCAGAGACAAGTGGCCCGAGAAGGGAGTCTCTGACGAGGCAGTCAAGCGTGCCTTGTCGCTTCTTGACAAGGGACCGACAGGAAACCCGTTCCTCGATCTTTGCATAATCAAGGGTCGGTTTCCGAGCCGCATGGCGCAGTTCTGTACGCAGTACCTTAAGCGCGAAGTTGCCGACAAGCACACGATGGAAGTTCTTAAGGGGAAGAAGTTCCTCGAGTCTTGGCAGGGCGTCCGTGCTGACGAGAGCGCCAGTCGCGCCAAGCTTCCGCAGAGAGACGTGGAGTTCGGCCAGTGGGAGCCTGAGAAAGAAGGCTTCCTGATCTTCCGTCCAATCTTGCATTGGAATGTTGAGCAGGTCTTCGCCCAGCACCGCAAACACGGCGTGGAGCCGAATCCTTTGTACAAGCAAGGGATGGGTCGCGTGGGCTGTATGCCCTGCATCAACACGAACAAGCGCGAACTGTTCGAGGTGGCGTCGAGGTTCCCTGAGCACATTGATCGAATCGCGGAATGGGAACATATCGTCACGATGGCAGCGAAGCGCGACAGCGCGACATTTTTCAAATACCCATCCAAAGACCCCAACACAGACTTTCACGCGCTCGGCAACATTTACAAGAAGGTGGAGTGGAGCAAGACCACGCGAGGCGGTTATCAATGGGATCTTTTCAAGACTGCCGAGCAAGATGTTAGCGCCTGCTCATCAACTTATGGGTTGTGCGAATGAGCACGTCAAAGTGTTGGTCCTGCGGTAGTGAGAATCTGGCATTGATGCGCACCCTTGACCTGAAGTATTGCTGCTGCGGCCAGTGGATGCCCTGGCGGCTTGAGCCTGGACAAGCGCCTGTCGGCTACACCGCCCCACTAATCAAAAAGAAAGAGGAAAGCAAAGATGAGCAAGCCTAGAGAATGGGTCGGGACTGGCGAAGCCTCCCGCATCCTGATGATGAACAAGAACGTTTTGAGAGCCACCTATTACGGCACTGGCGCAGTGTGCGGGATCGTGCCTGAGAAAGACGAGGACGGATTCCATTTGAAGTGGCCGCGCCTGGAGTTGGTAAAGGTCTCTATCCGCCGACAGGCTGACTGCTCCGTCATGCTGCGTGCACTGGAGGGCGTAGCCGAATGGCTAGGGGAACAGCGGATTGAGACAGATGATCCGCGCATCGAATTTGCTTATGAGGTTTTGCAGGAACTGGAGGGTAAGTATTGATGGTCGCCTACTACAACGAGTTTGATCCGTTTGCTGCCGCGTGGCTGCGTGAACTGATCAAGGCAGGACACATTGCTCCTGGGGATGTCGATGAGCGCGATATGAGAGAGGTTGACCCCAATGAATTACAACACTACACCCAACACCACTTTTTCGCCGGAATTGGAGGATGGAGCCTGGCGCTCCGTCTTGCGGGATGGGCAGACGACAGACCTGTTCTCACAGGATCTCCACCATGCCAGCCATTCTCAAACGCTGGAAAACAGCGCGGAATCGAAGATGAACGCCACCTTGCCCCGCACTGGCTCAAGATGGTCGCAGCCATCAGGCCTCCTGTCGTCCTTGGCGAGCAGGTTGCAGCCGCAGTCACAAAAGACCACTGGCTCGATGATCTACTCGATGCACTGGAAGCAGAAGACTACGCCACAGGGGCGATTGTACTTCCAGCTTGCGGCGTCGGCGCACCGCACATTCGACAGCGAATCTTCTTTGCTGGTCGGCTGGCCGACACCTCAAACGATGGACACGTTGCCACCCAAAACAGGGGAAGCGCTGGAGAGAAACAAGAGGAAGGGCGGCTGCTCAAATCTGAGAGAGCATGTCCATCTGGCAGGCTGGGTGACAGCCAGCGCGAGAGATTGGAAGGACACCGGAAACATGGCGACGACTGCCACGAACCCGGACGGCTCGACCAGAACCAGGCTCGACCAGTTGCCACGACAAGCAGCGCTGGCGGGGTGGCCCAAGACACCCTCAGCATCGGACTGGCAAGGGGGTGTGATGGAGATCAGGCCAGGATCAACAGGGAAGTACAAGTTGAGAGATTGGGCGCACGTGGCAGGCTGGCCGACAACGCAAGCATCAGATTGGAAGAACAAGAGTTGCTCAACAGACACAGCGTTGAGCAATTACAGAAAAGGGTATTTCCCAACACTCGGTCCGTATCACGAACAGGATCAAACTCCGGCACAACCCATGCGATTAAAGCCGGATGGGACGCTCCTGACTGGCTCTATTGCAGAGATGGAAAGTGGAGGCCAGTTGAATCCGGCTCACAGCCGTTGGCTCATGGGATACCCGCCAGAGTGGGACGACTGCGCGGTTACGGCAATGCCATCGTCCCGCAAGTCGCCGTCGAAGTCATCAAAGAGGTGATGAGATGACACGCGAAGAAGTGCTGGAGCTTACGTTAGAGGCGCTTAGATCGAGGGGTGGAGCATGAACGACAACGTAAACGGACCCGCGCACTACACGTCAGGGTCAATTGAGTGCATCGTCGCCATTCAGGCGGCGCTCGGTAAAGAGTTTAAGGGGTTTCTTCGGGGTAACGTCATCAAGTACCTGTGGCGCTATCAGGACAAGGGTGGCGTGGAAGACCTGCGCAAAGCAAGGTGGTACTTGGAAAGACTCATCAAAGAGGAAACGGAAGCATGAACGACCTGATACAAAACACAATCGAATGGGCGCGCCTTAAAGGCATCCTAGACAACGGCACCAGGGAAGGCCAAGCCTGGAAAACGATAGAGGAAGCAAACGAACTGCTTAAGGCCGTACAGGAAGAAAATCAGGCCGAAGTCGTAGACGCCATTGGCGACGTATTCGTCACCATCATCATTCAGGCCCACATGAACGGGTTGCGCGTGGAGGACTGTCTGAGGGCTGCTTACAACGTGATCAGTAAGCGTAGCGGACGCATGGAGGGAGGCGTGTTCGTTAAGGACGCTTGATTGCTTGTGCCAAGGACGGCACTATCTTTTCCGCAGAACGCCCTACAATGTAACCTCCAAGACCGATCTCTACGATATCCCATAGCGCCAGGTATTCGGCCTCACTGAGTTCTGGCGCTGCGAAGCCGAACCAGCGCGCCACGATCAAGACCGTGAAGGTCAGCATGGTGAGTGGTCGCCAGTTCGCCGCCAGCCAGTGCGATGACGCTGCCTCGGTCTTGATGATCTGCCCGGCTGCCTGCTCGATCTCGTGTTGGTGTTCCATCAACTGCGTCAGTGCTGCCGCTTGCGCCTTCTCCCTGGCGTCCTTGTCTGGGATTGCCTTATCAAGCACTTTGCCGAGTATTGGCGCCAGGACGGGAATGAGCGCCTGGATCATAGCCGACCATCCTTGAAGTCATCCTTCCAGATGACCACCAGGCCGGTATACAAGATGACCAGAGACAACAACACAAGCAGGACCGGCACGCCAGCCAAGAAGCCGATAGAGAGCGCCAGCCGTTGCGCCAGCATTAGATCAACTTCCCAACGATCATGCTCGCTACAATCCCGACCAGGCCCGTAATGCCTGCAATGACCCATGTCTTCACTAGGCGCGTGGTCGGCACTTCGGCCTCGGTTTTGCGTAGCCTGACTTCGTGATCCTCAATGCGATTGAACGCCCTGGTCAGACTGTCCCGCGTCTCTTGGTGGCGTTCCTCAAGACGGGCCAGAGTGTCGAGCGACTTGGCAATGCTGCCCACCGCGTCCTTGATTTCGCGGACTGAGCCCTCCAGCGCATCAAGCCGATATTCGGTCACGTTGCTCATTTAGACCTCATAGGTCATCTGGAACATGATTGTTCCAGCCGTTCCAGCGGTCCCAAGGTCAGCATTTGTAATGCTCGTACCAGCCGATCCAAGAACCAAGCGAACCGTTGCGCCTTCGCAATAACCGCTGATGCTGATATCTGCTTCATCAAACGTGAACAGATTGCATTGCGTGACTGTTACCGCAGATGAGTAAGGATCGCCCGTATAAGGTAAACCTTTGATGATGCAGTTTCCAGAAACAGTATTTCCGGCGATGTCACCTGACGCAAGATAGCAGTTCAGGTACACAAGTCTTCCGATTCTTGTGTACGTCGCTTGAACTGTGTTACTGAACACTAAAGATCCGCTTGTCGAACCCTCAAAAGTAGGCGTCCACGCGCCCTCTTCATAGTCGTTCAGTAACTCACTGGTTCCCGCACCAGCCGTGGCTGAAAAGTCGATACCTTTACCGGATGTGCCGATGACAAGATTGCCTGTGCTAAGTGTCACGTCACCAGGCAGCGTAATCGGTGTGCGGATCTGGCTTGCGTCAACGAGTTTCGATACAGACTTAAGCATGTTTACTTGCTCCCATAAAGCCAGACCACATCTGCCGCCAGGTGTGGTGAATTGTCGAGGTGAATGAACGTCTTGGCAATCCCGATGCGTGGGACTTTCAATCGAAACGCTGCTGATAGGATCTTGTGTCGAGTGTGGCTGTCTATCGCTTTGATATCGACCGCATGCCCGGTGATGTGAGCCGACCGATCCGCACCACCCACGGCGCTGTTATGCGCCACACACCTGATGCTGCTGGTGATGACAAACGGTACGTCAGCCAAGGTCCGACAGGCGTCAAGAAGTTCAAGCGTGCTTTCCTGCATGGACTCGATACCGAGTCCACACCCGCACCCGCACCGGAACTCACTAGGCAGGAAGTGTTGCATTTGCATATGCTTCTTGCGATTCTGCTGTGAACACAACTTGAATGATTGCCATCACATCGGCATCCTTTTCAGCAAGAAAATCATCACCTGGTGTCACAACGCGACGGTGAAAAGTGCGACCGATTTCCACACCGTCTTCAGAAATAATGGTTGCTGCGCGCACTTGAATGACAGGATACCCTGCGGCAGTTTGGACAACTTCGATCTTGTCGTTTTTGACTGTCTTGACGAGTGGCATAGCTCTCTCTCCTGTTAGAATACAGTGCGGCAAAGTTCGTAGGCGTAATTGTCAGCGCCAACCTTGTCAATAAAAAATGTAATGGTGCCAGGGCCAACGAATGAAATACCTCCGGCAAGTTGGTTATATGCCGTGTCCGCAAACGTTGTATTGGCGTTTGTCGTTCTGAAGACTACAACACGCCCCTCGAGAGCACCCGCGCTGAATCGATTCACTGTGGTGGCAACAGTCGCCGCGACGGTGAAATAGCTGCCGTTGGGGATGCTCAGATTGTTCGCAGTCACATTGCTTTCGGTCAGATCCGCAGACGAACGGAACAACGACAACGCACCGCTGGAGAGGACAGGAAACTCATAGTCCCCGTTTTCCTGAGTGATTATGCCGAATGGTCCTTCATCAACACTCTGATCATCAATTTTGATTGAGCCTGCGCCTGTCCAAGCGCCCCGAGGGTCAAAACTGTTACCGATCATCAACAGTCGCGGCGAAGTTCCGCTGATTTGGACACCCTTTACACCCGCCGTTCCGGCTGTGTATGTGAAGCTGTTATTAGTGATTGACTTGTCGTACCCACCAAAGGTTGCGCTGCTTGTAATGTCAATTCCTTTACCGCCTACAGTTGCACCAATCGCAATAAGGTTGCCTTCAATCAATGTGCCCTTGTTGCTGGTACCCAAGTCTTGAATAACCGTTGCAAAGCCAGCAAAGAACAGATTATCCCGAATGGTGTTGTAGTCGCCAAGGTTGTTGATGCCAACACCGCCGTCACCACCCTCAAAGTAAGAATTAGACACGACGCACTTGTCGGCATTGCTTTGCAGAATTGCGCCGTTGTAAACAACAGACGCCTCGCACTTGTCGATACAGGCGGCATACGCCGTACCTGTCCCGCCTGCGAGTTGATAGGCAGTCAACCATCCTCGGCTGGTACACTTGCTGATCGTCACCAATCCGTTGTCTGCTGTCGGAATGTAAGCGATACCCGTACCGACACGCGCAGCGCCAAGAGCATATGACGCCCAATCTTTGTTCATGACGTAGCATTCGTGAACCCAGACCGTTGCGCCCCATCCGAGTCGCAAACCGTCTCCAGTTCCCCGCTGGTAAACAACGCAATTGTGGAATGTCGAAAGACCGTAGAACGAAGTCAGTTTGACAACAGGCTCGCTGCTTGATGTGCCATCGAACCGAATATTGTCTATGCGGATCGTCCCGTTGCTGCTGGACGCAGTGCCGAGGATATCCTGAAGAACTGGCGCGTCGGTCACGCTCTTGATAACAGTCCCGCCAGTATTTAAATGAACAAACGGCTCACCAAACCCCTGACCATAGATCCGCATACCCTTGTTGCGGTCGTCAGTCCCCACACCATCGACCGTTCCGGGAATCGTCAAACCAGTGACAAGATACCCACCAGCCGGAAAGTAGACGTTCATATTGTTGGCGTGGGCGGCGTCGAGTGCGGCTTGGCATTGTAACGTGACATCCGTCCCAAACGAATATGACTGGACAGACGCAATCTCGGCGGCTGTCATAAAGTCAAACACAGACACGTCTACACCAGTTCTAAGCTTTTCTTGAACCGTTGTGGAAACTGCGCCTGCGCCTGCTGGATCGTAAAGCACATCTGATGCAAACACCACGCCGCCATAACGCTCCGTCGTACTCAAAGACTGGTACACCAGGGCATTGTTCTTGTTCTTGACCGTGATGCTGTAATTGCTGTTGACGTACAGCACAGTCGGCGTGCCAGCCCGCGAAGGATAACCCGCCAAGGTTCTGATCGGCTGCGTGGCCGGAATGGTCAGCGCCGCGTCCCAATAGACATTGATTGGGTTCGTCACCGGGTCTTGATTGGCAATCCCGATGTAAACAAACCCATCTTCGAGAGGCTGTCCTGCCGTGTCCGTAAAGATTGGAAACGGAGGCTTGACGCTGAGCGCTGACATATCAGAGTCCCTGACCTGGTGTGATGTAGATGACGGCTGTGTCGCTGGCAGTGTCGCCGCTGAAATACGAATCAGGCGGGAAACGCAGGATCTCCACCGCGCCAGGTACAAGCGGAATCGACTTTGCAGGCGTGCCAGA
>Ga0208019_1002062_pt1 | contig 10317 bp, 10 predicted proteins | sample CB_VirMetaG_5_FD_184540 | JGI IMG/M metagenome (GOLD analysis project Ga0208019, IMG submission 184540) | Freshwater to marine saline gradient viral communities from Chesapeake Bay - CB_1508_1D Viral MetaG (SPAdes) (version 4) | ecosystem: Environmental > Aquatic > Marine > Coastal | place: USA... | reverse complement strand
CACGCGCGGCGTTGACCAATGCAGTGGTGTCGTCGTCGACCGACATTTCGACCACCTCGAGCGGCGAGATGGCCGGCGCCTGGCGCTGATTGAACTCGGCCACCGAGCTAATCTGCTCGCGCCCAGGGTCGGCGACCATCGTGAAGTAGAACTGGCCCAGGTCGTCGGCGCCGCCGGCGTTGCGGATTCCGAACGCGACCTGCGGGTGGCCGCCGATGAGCTCGGCCAGCGCTTGGCTGTGCTGGAGAAGGTCGGCATAGCCGTCGGTATAGATGACCTTCTTGGTCATCGCGCCATCGTCAAGGATGGCCTGGTAGGATTTGGTGCTGTCGAGAATCCAGCTATTCTGCTCGAGGGCGTTGCTGTTGAGCTCGGCATTGTCCTCAATGCTGCGGATTGAGTTACCCTCACGGGTCACCGAGGCCTTCTGCATAAACTCACCAAGGCCGAGCATGGTCAGGCTGACCAGGTCCGACTTCGGCGAGGTCTCGACATCGGCGACAGCGCCCATCCAGAGCAGGAACTCGCCCTCATGGTCGTCGAAGTCGGCCATCAGGACCGGCCCCTCGGTCTCAGGAGGCGCCCAATAAATGTAGGCGGTGCTGTAGTTTCGAGCGCCGAGCTGCGCGCGAGCCCATGTCCCCTCCTCAATCTTGACGGTGGCCGTAGCCGGCCCGAACCCGCCGGCGGCGCTGTAGTAGGTCCATTCGAGCTCGACCAGGTTCTTGTGGAAGCTGGCGAGCGCGCGCCGCTGGGTCGTGTCGCCAATATCATCGCGCCCCTGGTCGAGCACCAGGTAGATGCGGCTGCGGTCGATGCTGGTCGAGAGGCTGTGCGTCACTATTGCAGGTGGATGCAGAGCCTATAGGTGTACCACTCGACCTTGACGGTGAAATAACTATTGGAAGTCTCGTTCCAGAACTTGACTTGCGGAACGCCTGTCCCGAGCAGCGTATGGCAGTGGAACATCAGGCCGTCTACTCGGGTCGGAACCTGAGCCACCCCGGAGTTGTTCGTCTTCACATAGGTCTGCTCCAGGAAAGGGTCGGTGACGATGACATCGCCGACACCCATCTTGGCCGTTACCCAGCGAAACTCAGGAGTCTTGGTCTGACCATCGTTCACGACCTGGAATCGGAAGGTGGTATCCACCACCCCTGAAATCCCGTCCCGGGTTACCGTGATAATGGGCCTCGTCGGAGCATCGGAGTCAAACCCGGTCAGGCTGATCGTGCCTGAGTAAGTCGAGCCAGTAACCGACAGCTGGGCGCTGGAGACACCCGTTTCGGTAAAGTATTTGGCGCCGCTGATGACCGAGAGCTCGAACGACATCGCATCGGTGCCGCCGCCCACGATGGGGGTGTAGGTGAAGCCGCCGACGATGCAGTCGGTCAGCTCGAGGTTGTCGTTTCCGAACTTGATCTTGAACCGGCCATTGTGGACCACCTGCTGGATGGCCTTGATGGTGTCGCTGACCTTGGCCGAGCTGGTAGACTTGATGATGCCCGTCATACTCACCTCGGTGGAGGCCGGGTCGCCGCCAGTCCGCACGGAGCCGCCATCCTTGAGCGTTGTGAGCTCGCCGGTGTAGGTCGGCGTGATGCTCAGGGTCTCGACGATGCCCGAGCCGTCGACATCCGGGTCGAAGGTGTGGGTGGTGCCGAAGGTGGTATTGGTCAGCGTGATGTCGGCGTAGGTGGCTGGCATTATGAGACCCCTCCTCGAATCCTGCGGCCGAGCAGCAGGTCAATCTTCTGCGCGACCTTGGTGCTAGTGAGCTGCGGGTCGGTGGCGCCGTTGATGGTGATGTTGAAGGTGGACCCTTGCGCGCCACCTCCCCGCGCCCCGCCGGCCGAGGCCATCGGGGACATGAGCTCAGGATTCCGCGCGAACATCTCAGCCAGGAGAGCTCGAGCGCGGTCGGGCTTGGTGAGCGGGATGATGACCTCAGGCTTGTTGCCCTCGCCGACGCGGACGACCTGGTCCTTGTCGATAAAGCCACCCTCCGCGAACCCGGTAAAGCTGTCCATGACCTTCATGGCAACCGTCGTGACGAGGAAGCCGAAGGCGAGGGCCGCGCCAAAGCTGGCGATACTCGCCAACGACGCAGCCGGCGCCAGCGACGCAGCCATGCTGCCACCAGTCACCGCCGCGTTGGCCTGGGCGGTGGCATTGGTGGCCGCGTCCAGCGACTGCATAGCAGCAGCGTCCGCTTGTGCGCTCGTGAACTTCTGAGCGAAATAGTCCTTCATCCCGTCCACGAGGGGGCGGAACAGGTTTTCCGCGATAGCCTCGCCGACCATCGCGATTGGACTCAGGGCCATTGAGAACAGCTCGGCCATCGGCGACTGCGCGCCCAGGATCGGGTCCATAAAGGCCGAGGTCAGCGAGGACTTGAAGGTGTCGCTGAAGTTTTGCAGCCCATCGAACAGGGTGGCCTGGCCCGTGATGGCGTCCTTGTAGGCTTTGTTCAGCGAGTCGGCCAGACTGCCGCCCATGCGCTCGGCGCTCCGCTCCCACTCGCGCTCGGCGCGCTTGGTCTCTTTGACCAGCTCCGGCACAATCTTCTTGATGCCGTCCAGGATGCCGCCGATACTCCTGCTGAAGGACTTCTCGACCTTCGGCGCCGCCTTCTCGGCGTCAACAGCCACCTCTTCGACCGCCTTCGAGACAGTCCCCATAGCGGCCGCTGTCTCGGCGCTTCCGCCCACAGCGCGCTGCCAGAGGTTCTCGAGGTGCTTCTCGAAGACCTGGACCTCGGCGATCTGCTGGTCGAGCGGCAGGTCCTCGAGGTTCTTGCGGAGCTCGAGGTAGCGGGAGGTCTCTTGGCTGCCCAGGTCGCCGACCGCGTCGGCGCTCGCCTTGAGCGCGTCCAGGTAGGTGAATACCTGGCGATTGAGGTCAGACATCGAGGGGCCGGCCACCTTCTCCATGACCTCGGCGGTCTCCTCGACGGCGACCTGCACCTCCTCATAGCTCTCGACGAGCTGCTCGTTGGCCGCAGTCGTGACGGCGGTGGCGACATCGACCTCGGCCAGCCGGTCAGCCAGAGCGCGCATCTGCTGCCCTGCCGCGTCCGTTTTCTCGGTGATGGCCTCGGTCTTGAATCCGAGGCTGTCATATTCCGCCTTGAGCTTGCGCTTGCGCTCGGAGACCTCCTCGAGCTCCACTTTGAGCTCCGCGTATCTATCGCGGTGCTCCTTCGTGTGGCCGCTGGCGGAAATCATCGAGACCTGAATATTCGCCAGCTCCGCATCGACCGCCTCCATCGCCGGCAGGAGCTCGCGCTGCTCCTTGGTCAATAGCGCCTCGACGCCAAGGAAGTCGGCGACGGCGATGGACGAGTCGACGAACATCTTCGCCATCGACCCCATGACCTCGATGAAGGTGGCAAAGGTATTGACCAGGCCGACCAGAACCTTCTGGAACATCTGGGCGATTTCAATCTGGCCCTCCTGGCTCTCGCCGAGCTTGCCCAGGTCGGTCGCAAAGTCAAGAATTCCGCTCGAGAGCTCCTTGACGATGGCGATGACGCCGGCGTTCTGGACGACGAAATTGCCCAGCGCCTCGAGGACATCGCCGATGGCGTTCTGGACCTGCGTCATCGCGCCGCCGAAAGTGTTGGCGGCCGCCTCGGCCGAGCCCCCGAACTGGCGCTCGAGCTCCTCGAGGATGACGGTCTGGGCGCCGGCGATGTCGTTGGTGGCCTGGAGCTGCTTGATGACCTCCTTCTGCTCTTCGCTGAAGGTGATGCCGACGCGCGTCAGCATACTCAGGCCGGTGGCCGGGTCGTTGAGCGCCTTGCCGAGCTGGAGCGCGGAGCTCTTGAGATCCATGCCCATGGCCGTCGCAACATCCAGCGCGACCTTGGTGGTCCGCTCGAAAATGCCGCCCTCACCGCCGATGTTGGTGAAAGTCAGGAGCAGGTTCTGCATCCCGATGATGGCCTCGTCGCCGAAGGTCGTGACGCCCTGCATCTCGGACGCCATGGCCTTGAGCTGCTCGGCGTTGAGGCCGGCCGCCTCGCTAGTCGACCGCAGCACCGCATCGAGCTGGGCCTCGACTCGCGCTTGCTCAATCGCCAGGTCGATGGGCTTCTGCATAGCCCCGGCCATGCTGCTCATGGCCCTCGACATCGCCCCGACGATGTTGATGCTGTTCGAGATAATCCCGGTCAGCTTGAAGGTCGAGTCGACCAGCTTGTCGGTGGTCTTGGCGACCCCCTTGATAACCTTCGACGCCCGGTCTTTACCGACCAGGACGAAGTCGTGCTGCGTCTTTGCCCCCATTCTCACCTCAGGAAGGCGCGCCCGATGTCGACGACGCCCTGGACCCCTTTGCCCTTGCTGGACTTCAGGAACCTACTGAGCTGCCGCGACGCCGTGGATTCGGCCTCCGCCTTCCACTCTAAGAGAATCTCGGCCTGGATAACAGAGCAGGACCAGAGCTCCGAGAACGGCATGAGCTCGAGGAGCTCGAGAATCGACGACCTATGCAGTACCGGCCGACAGAAACGGCTGCGCGGTCTGGACCACCTCCTGGACCTCAGCCATCGGGATCTGGTCAATAAACTCACGGAAGGTCCCGGTGTAGCCGCCGCGCGAGGCCGAGCGCCAGGACAGGACCAGGCTCGCCTTGAACGGGTCGGCATCCTCGAGGCTGCTGCCGAGCTCGGCCACGGCGTCGATGAGGTCGCCGGCCATGATCCCCGAGAAGGTGAGGTCGAGGCCGGTCGAGAGGGTCAGCTTGGCGCTATCGGACATGGGCGGCAGTCTACACGGAAAACAGGCCGCCCTCAATAGAGCGAGGCCGGCCACCTCGCGGCAGCCGACCCCCTTCCTCTCTTCCTTCCTGGAGCCTAGTAGCCGTTCGCTAGGTCGTTGCTGTTGGTCAGCACCACCTGAGCCAGGTAGTCGGTCGTGCCGGCGTCAATAAAGGCCTCCCACTCGACCGTCACGCGCTGGACGCCTGGTCCGTCGACATGGCTGGTCGGGTTGGCCGTGATGACCGCCTTGGGGATGGTGACCGCCAGGGTGCAATCGTTGGTGCCGTCGTTGCCGGCGATGCTGTAGGTCATCGCAAAGCCGGTCTGCGTACGGTAGGCGGCCGTGAAGGTGTCGAACGCGACGCTGGTCTCATTGAGCGCGAAGGTCTCAAAGCTGCCCGTGACCTTGGCAAAGCCATCGAGCTGCGGAGCCTTGATGGTCGAGCTGGCGATATCCTGCACACCGATGCGCGGCTGCTCAAACTTGACCGAGGCGTTGGCGACATCGTAGGTCACCGAGTTTACGGTCAGGAAGGCCGTCGAGCTCTGGTAGGGTGCCACCACCAGCGGGTTGTTGCTGGGCTCGGTAAAAGTCAAGTTGGTCGTGTTGGCCGACTCCTTGCCGATGAACTCGGTGGTGAGCTCCATCGGCGCGTTGTAGGCGAAGGTCATCTCGGCGCTGACCGGCTTGAGGCCCGTGTAGCCCACGGCGCCGGTGGTGCCGCCACGGTCGACGACGAGCTGGAGCCCCTTGTTCTCAGGCGCGGCCTGGTCGTTGATGGCGCCGCCGAACTCGATGGTGTGGGCGTAGGGGCCGGTGCCGGACTTGGTGCTGTTCTCGCCGCAGAGGTGGCTGAAGATGGCCCACCAGGCCTTGCCGTTGAAGCGAGGGTGCAGCATGAGGCTGCCGGCCACGGTCTCGCTGAGGACCGTGATATCGCCCATGCGGAGGCCCGTCGACTCGAGGAACTCCGGCCGCAGCACCTCCTTCTCGGCGCTCAGAGACTCGGCGCCGCCCTTGAAGTCTGGCGTCTCGACGAGCGAGCTGGTCTTGAGCGCCTCCCCGTAGGTGGCCTCCTCGTAGAGGCCCAGGGTGGCCCCGATTCCGGTGTAGCGTGCCATTTTCTAGCTCTTGGACTTGGTGGTGGTCTTTTTGGCGGCGGCCTTGACGACCTCGAAGTCGGCCATGCTCGCCAGGTTGCCGTTGACATCGGCGTCGGAGGCCGGCACCTCGAGGGTCTCGCCGGGCTGCACCCAGCCATAGCCGGAGACCCGGATGGCGCGGTCGGTGATGTTCTTGAACTTCATCTATTTACCCAGGCGATCCTCGTAGAGGATGGTGTAGACCAGACTGACCTGGTAGACAGGCGGGTCGACCTCGAGGCCTTCTTCGACTGTAGAGCCAGACAAGAGGCAAGTCAAAGCAAGGCCGTCCAGGTCGATATTGTCGGCCAGGACCTCCTCAACATCACGCGCCAGGTCGTCGCCATCGCCGGCCAGGGTGCCGGTGGCCGGTCGACCAGCCACGACGGCGTCGACCTCGAGGGTCAGGGTGCGCTGGTAAATCGGCAGCGACAGGCCCAGGGTGTCGTCGGCCGGCACATCGTCGCTCGAGGTCCTGACAATCAGGAACGGCGCCGTCTGCACGGGCTGCTTTTCGCGCGAGTCATAGACCCGGCCAGACACGGCCGTCACGGCGTCGGTCAACAGGCTCACCACCTTCTCGCGGATGGTGCGGCGCGGATGGGTCGCCATTAGGCCGCCTCGGTCTCGAGGACCAGGACCGTCACGCCGCTGTTGTCTGGCTGCTTGACCAGGATGGTGAAGGACTTGGCGACCGAGCTCGTCGGAATCGCGTCGGCCGGGACGCTCACAATATCACCAGCGGAGAGCGCGCTCACCGAGATGGTGGTAGCGGTCAGGGTCGGGACCTGGCGGTCACCGAAGCCGAACTGCTCGCCATAGGCGTACTCGAAGATGGCCGCGAAGGTGGTGGCGCCGCTGGTCATATTGAAGGCGAAGTCGTCCACGCTGATCTGCGCGGCCGCATCGTCCTCATAAAACCGCGCCATGGCTTAGGCGTCGGCCTTCTTGCCGGCCTTCTTGGCTACTTTCTTGGCCGCCTTCTTGGCGACCTTCTTCTCCGGCTCGGCCAGCTCGGCCGCGCCGAGCGCGATGAGCTTGCGAGCTCGAGAATCGGGGAGGTCGTAGACCTTGCCGACCACGCTAGGGTGGCGGAGGCCGCCACCTTTGCCCAGGTCGAAGGGTGCGAGTGCTTTGACGAGCATGGGAATCAGAGGGGAGGGTGGTAGGGGAGGAGGCGCGCGGCCCCCTCCCCCGATGGATTAGGCGGTGAGGATGTCCTCGGCCTTGGCGAAGGACTGACCGTGGCGGAAGCCGATGTCCAGGTCCTGCATCCCGACCAGGCGGTAGGCGCCGAGGGTGCTCAGGCTGTACGGGTCCAGCATCAGGTCCAGGCCGCCCCACATCGCCACGATGCACTGAGCGAAGTCGCCCAGGACCGCAGCGGAGCAGACGCCCGACGAGCTGCCCTTGGTCAGGTTGCTCGGCAGGTGGGTCGAGGTGAGCACAGGAAGGCCGTCGGCCATCATGTTCTCGATGAGGTAGCGGCCGACGCTGGTGTCCCACTGGGTGGTCTTCCACTTAGCGACGGTGGCCGGGTTGAGCACCCAGTGCAGGTCACCCAGGACGGCGTTGTCGTTCTGGATTTCGCGCAGGTAGGTGACCATGGTGTCGGCAGTCTCGGCGGCGCCGTTGGTGCCGTGGTCGATGTCGTTGACATCGGAAGCCGAGAGGATGCCGGTGGGCTCGCCGCTCGAGCCGGAGCCGTTCAGGATGACCTGGTCCAACTTGGTCGCCACCGCGCGCGCGATGTCGTCCATGATGAGCTGGTCGACCGAGGGGTCCGACTGGTAGAAGAGCTTGCGACCGATGTCCACGAAGGTTCCCATGGTCTCCGGCGCAAGAGCGACCTGGCCGATGACCGGGTTCGACTCAGCAACCGCCGTCGCCTCGTTGGCAACGAAGGCCGCGCTGGTGGCCGTGGTGATCTTCGGGACCTCGATGTCGCCCTGGATGCCGGTGATCTTGGTGGTCAGCGGGAACACGGTCGAGTGCGCGGAGAGCGCCTCGATGAAATCCTGCTTGTAGGTGACGGTCTCCACGACGCCGGCGCCGGTGCTGACGCTGATGTCGCGCTGGAGATAGTCGAACGGGACGATGACGCCCTTGGCCTTGCGGCCCTGCTTCTCCTCGGCCGCGACCGAGCACTCAATCTCGAAGCCGGCCTCGTCACGCAGACGCGCGTCGCCAGGGTTCGCCAGGTGGCGGAGCAGACGGGTGACGGAGTACCGCTTCTTCTCGGCGGCGCTCATGCCAATCTCGGCGGTGGCCGGAGCCGGCGCCGACTTCAGGCGCTCGAGCAGCTCGGCACGGAATGCATCGACCGACTGGCCGCCGGAGATAAACTCACGCGCCAGGCTGGTCTCGTTATGGGCAGCGCCCAGGGACTCAATGTCCTTGATGCGGTCGAGCTCTGCGGCGCGCGCGTCCAGGACGGGGTCTTGGTTTTCTTCTTTCACGACAATGACCTCCGGGGAGGGTTCGGGATTCTTGGGAATGGCCGAGCGGCCGATGCCGACGCTGTGGTCGGCGGGAATGCTGACGAACGAAATTTCGAGGGGCTCCCAATCGACGGCGCGATAGGTCGACTCCCCCTCATCCCGCTCCTCGCGGCGGACTTCGTGGATGACATATCCGACTGAGATATGCCGCTTCACTCCATCCTGAACATCGGCGAACACCTCCTGAGCGAGTGCGCTGTTGCCAAAACGCACCGACGCGCGCGCCACGCGGTCGTCTCCAACGGTGACCGATTCGATGACCCCAATGTGCTTGGCAGGGTCATGCTCGAGCAGTAGCGGCGCGCCGTCCTCGAGGCGCTGCCGGCGGATGCTGCTCGGCTGGTGGTCCAGGATCTCGACGCCCCAGCCGCGCTCGACCGGGCTCTCGGAGCTGAACGCGACCTGGACGGTGCGGGACTCCTCGTCGATGGCGCCCCGGCTGACCGAGAAGGTGCGGGTCAGGCGGCTGCCTTCCCAGGTATCTGCGGCGCCGGCGAGCTGGCCCCGCGCGACCAGGTTGGCCTGGCTGCGCTCGAGCTCCTCCTCCATGGCGGCCTCCTCGACCTCGGGGACCGGCTCCTCGGCCGGCTCCTCGTCCTCGGGCTTCGCAAAGGTGACCACGACGGCCTCGTCGGTCTCTTCGACCGCGACGACATGGCGCTGCTGCTCGCTTTCGTCCATGCTCGCACTATATGCCTCGGCCACCTCGGGGACAACGGCCCGGCCGGCCTTGTCCGGGTTGTAGGCCCAGTTTCTGAGGCTGATGTCGCGCTTGCTCGGGCAGTCTCCCACCGGCTCGCCCTTTGGCATGGCCTTCATGCGCGCGATGAAGCTGATGGTGCGCTTGGCGTCCTCGATGTCGCGCTCGTCCCACTCGTCCTTGTTCTTTCGCAGGAGGCGCAGGTTGCGCGCGATGACGGCCGCCGGGTCGACGCTCGCCTTCCTCGAGCACTCATTCTCGGACCAGGCCTCGAGCTCGCTGGCGCTCATGTTGACCGAGGCGCGCCAGCTCGCAAAGACTGCGTCGAGCTCATCCATCGGCCTCTTCCTCCGCCTGGTCGCCAAACTCGCCCTTGGCCTGGGCCTCCGGGTCAATCATGGCCGGGTAGATGGGCATGGTCTGGCGCGGCGAAATGTTGACGCCGAGCTCGTAGGCCTGGCGCTCCTCCTTCGCAAGGTCCTCCAGGATGTCGACAAAGTCCTTGCCCTGGGCGGCCGCGATCTCGCTGCGGCTCATAGTCCCCAGCGCGACGGCGCGCTCGAAGGCGGCCTGGTCCTTCTGCGGGTCAACATAGGCAAAGCCGCGCGGCCGCCAGACCACCTCGTCGTATTTGTCGCGCTTGCGAGGCGGGAACGGGACGGCGCCGGCGAGCATGGCGGCATCTAGCCAGGCGTCATAGACCGGGTCGAGCAGGTGGTCGATGAGGAACCGCTGGATGGACTTGTAGGTCTCGCGGTCCTCCTGGACGCCGGCGCGGATGCTCGAGAAATTCACGCCCTCGAGGTCTTGCGCCAGGCTGTTGTAGCTGACATTCAGGCCGGCCGAGACACCGCGCAGGCAGTTCTTGACGAATTCGCCGCTGTTGCTGTTGGGGTGCGACCAGTCGATGGTCTCGAGGGTGACGCCCTCAGGGAGCTGCTCGATGAGGCCAGGCTCGACCTCCTGCACCAGGCTGCCGTCGTCGTCGACGCTGTCGCCGGTGTAGCCGTCGCCCATCGGCGAGGTGTAGAACGCCATTTTGGAGGCGGCCAGGCGCGCGGCGACCAGCTCGGCCTCGCGATACTTGTCCGTCATGTGCAGGTTCCGCATGGCCTGGGCCGCCCAAGGGTAGCCCCTCGACTGGCCTGGCCGCTCCATGATGTAGAGGTGGATGACCTCCTCGGCCGGAACGCGCTCGACCTGGACCC
>Ga0208019_1002061_pt1 | contig 10318 bp, 9 predicted proteins | sample CB_VirMetaG_5_FD_184540 | JGI IMG/M metagenome (GOLD analysis project Ga0208019, IMG submission 184540) | Freshwater to marine saline gradient viral communities from Chesapeake Bay - CB_1508_1D Viral MetaG (SPAdes) (version 4) | ecosystem: Environmental > Aquatic > Marine > Coastal | place: USA... | reverse complement strand
TGGCTACCTTTTCCTACACACCTGATTTCGGCGCTACCAAAAAATCACAACCTGCTGTACGTACAGCCAAATTTGGCGATGGCTATGAACAGCGTGTTCAATTTGGTATCAACCAAAATCCAAAAACTTGGGATCTACGCTGGACAGCAGCAAGCAACACAACCGCTGATGCAATAGAAACATTTCTTGATGCACGCGCTGGTGTTGAGTCGTTTGATTGGACGCCAATCGATGAATCAACCTCATACAAATTCGTATGTCGTCAATGGCAGCGTGAACATCAATACGCCGATATCAATACCATTACAGCCACATTTGAGCAGGTATTTGAACCGTAATGGCATTCACCGCTTGGTCAGCTAGCACGGCTTTCAGCGTTGGCGATGTACGCCGCGCCAGTTCCGTTCAGCCTTCGGGCTTGGTTTTCCGCTGTACGACTGCTGGCACAAGTGCAGCAACTGAACCTGACCCATGGCCTGTTGTCCGTGGTGCTGAGGTTGAGGATGGCACTGTTGTCTGGGAAGCTGTCAGCGCAGTTGGCGAAGAGCTAAACAAACTGGCGCCAAGCGCTGTGATCGAACTGTTCGAGCTAGATGGCACAGCAAGCAGCATCGGCGTTGATCAGGTCTACCGCTTCCACGCTGGCGTCAACGAACAGATCAGCGGCAACATCGTCTGGAACGGCAACACTTATCAGCGGTATCCGGTTGAGGCGACTGGTTTTAGTTATGAAGGCGGCGGGACATTGCCACGTCCAACCATCAGCATCAGCAACGTTTTGAGCCTGGGCACCACGTTAGTTCTTGAGTACAACGATCTGGTCGGTGCAACCGTCACCCGTATCCGCACGCTCAAGAAATACCTAGACGCCACCAACTTCACCAGTGGCACCAACGCAACGGCTGACCCGTTTGCCGAGTTCCCGCGTGAGATCTACACCGTTGACCGCAAGGTTGCCGAGAACCGCGCAGTCGTCAGCTTTGAGCTTGCTGCCAGTTTCGATGTTGCTGGCGTAAAACTGCCCCGGCGCCAAATCATCCAAAACATTTGCCCATGGACGTACAAGGGCGAAGGTTGCGGCTACACCGGCACGGACTATTACGACATCGACGACAACGAGGTTGCCAACGTGGCGCAGGATGTTTGCGGACACCGCCTCTCTAGTTGCAAGCTGCGCTTTGGCGAGAATGCTGAAATTCCGTATGGCGGCTTCCCAAGTGCGGGACTGATTGGATGAAGCCAGAAACCAAGGCAGCGGCAGAAGCGCACGCAGAACAGGAATATCCCCGCGAAGCCTGCGGTCTGGTAGTCATCGTCAAAGGCAAAGAACGCTATTGGCCGTGCCAGAACACAGCGACAGAGGAAATGAGCTTTGTGATGTCGCCTGCTGACTACGCGGCTGCTGATGATGCTGGTGCAATCACGGCGGTGGTCCACAGCCATCCGAACATGAAGCCCAAAGCGAGCATGGCGGATAAGGCTGCGATGGAGGCATCAGGTTTGCCCTGGCACATCGTTGGATGGCCGACAGCAACCTGGGCGAGCTATGAACCAGAAGGCTGGCAGCCGCCATTGATAGGGCGGGAATGGTGCTACGGCACTCTTGATTGCTACGCCCTGGCGCGTGACTGGTACAAGCAGGAATGGGGTTTAGAGCTTGCGGACTATGAACGGCATGGCGAGTGGTGGCACAAAGGCATGAACACCTTTGTCGAAAACTTTGCCAATGAAGATTTTGTGTCGGTCGGGCAGGACGCAGAACCCCAATACGGTGACGCCTTACTGATGCAGATCGTTTCGCCCGTGTCCAACCACGTTGCGATCTATATCGGTGACGACCTGATCCTGCAGCACCTGGAGCGGCGGCTTTCTAGCCGTGACCTGTGGTCTGGCTATTATCGGAAGAACACCACTCATATACTGCGGCACAGGAGTCGGCTATGAAGAAAGTGGTGCTGCGCGGTGAACTAGGCAAGCAGTTTGGCCGTGTTCATCACTTTGACTTGAATACCCCGGCAGAGGCTATCCGAGCACTGTGCGCGAACTTTGAAGGTTTTCAGCAAGCGCTAGTTACTGCGGCTGAACGCGGCGTTGGCTATATCGTTCAGGTCGGCAAATTGGCGATTGAAGAATTAGACGAAATCCACAATCCAACGGGTCAAAGCGAAGAAATCAGCATCACGCCTGTACTGGCTGGCGCTGGTGGTGGGGTTAGCAAGATTCTGATTGGTGTTGCGCTAATTGCTGCGGCTTTTCTGCTCCCCGGTGCAGGTCTGTTTGGAACTACTAGCTTTTTTGGCGCGGCTGCGACTACCGGAGGATTTTTGACAGCCGTCGGTACTGTTACTTCCGCTATTGGTGCCAGCTTGATTCTTGCCGGTACAGCGCAACTGCTGTCCCCCCAACCGGCTGATCTGCCTGGTCTTACTGGCGCAACTGGCGCACGCGGCAATTCCTTTGACCCAGCAAACAACGACCCAGCCGACAACCGCGCTAGCTACATCTACAACGGTGCCGTCAACCTGACCGCTCAAGGAAATCCAGTCCCGATCTGTTACGGACGGATGCGCGTCGGTAGCGTAGTGGTATCGGCAGGCGTTAGTACGACGGACATCTGATGGCAAAGCGTATTGCTGGCGCTGGCGGTGGTCGTCGCTCACAACCTGCACCACAGCAGAACGTCAACGTCCAGCAAACGGTCGTTGTTCAGAGTGCCGGACCGGAACGGAGCGATGACGCCAACTCGCTATTCAGTAAGTCCAGCATTCGCCTGATTGATGTCATCAGCGAAGGTGAGATTGAAGGTTTTGCGACATCTGAAAATCCAGAACAATCAATTTTCTTTGACGATACCCCGCTGCAAAACAGCGATGGCACAGACAACTTTGTTTATAGCGATTTCGCCTCTCGCGTAGGCACACAGAATCAAAACTACGTCGAAGGTTTTGCCGCCAGTGAAAACGCGGTCAACGTTAATAGCTCTGTTGGTGACAACGTTGGTGATTCTGTCGTTCGCACAATCACTGATACTGACGTTGATGCTGTCATTGTCCGCATTGCGTTTAACCAGATCTATGTGGTCAACAATGGCCTAAAAGCAGCCTCCATTGGTTATGCCATTGATGTTCAATCTGATGGCGGCGGTTATGTCGAAAAGGTCAATACCACAGTTAGCGGCAAGTGCACTAGCACCTACGAACGCAGCCACCGCATTGAGCTAACCGGCAGCGCACCTTGGGACATTAAGCTACGCCGCGTTTCAGGCATCAATGACAGCAGCACCAACGTCCGTTTGATGACGTTTGCGGGCTACACCGAAATCATCGACGCCAAGCTGCGCTACCCGTTGACCGCTTTGGTTGGCTTGCGTTTTGAGGCTTCCCAGTTCCAATCAATCCCGACCCGCGCCTACGACATTAAGGGCGTCAAGGTTCAAATCCCGACTAATGGCACCGTGCGGGATGATGGCTCTATTTCTTACTCGGGTGTTTGGGATGGGACTTTTAAGGTCGCATGGACGGCGGATCCCGCGTGGGTGCTGCGCGATCTAATTACATCCTCTAGATATGGTTTGGGCCGTTTTGTTACGGCTGCTCAAGTAGATAAATGGACGCTATATGAGATCTCTAAATACGCATCAGCCCAGATTTCTGACGGCCAAGGTGGCACAGAATCCCGCTTCCTGTGCAACGTCTATTTGCAATCGCGGGAAGAGGCATACAACGTCGTCCAAGACTTTTGCTCATGCTTCCGTGGCATGGCTTACTGGTCTGCTGGTCAAATCGCCTTTACCCAGGACAGCCCCAAAGATGCCGCCGCGTTATTTAGCAACAGCAACGTCATTGAAGGCATCTTTAACTATGAAGGCAGCAGCCTAAAAGCTCGCCACACCGTCGCCCTGGTCACTTGGAACGACCCGGACAACGCTTACCAGCAGCGGGTTGAATACGTTTCCGACGAAGCCGCAATCGCTAAGTACGGGATCATTGAAGTCCGAATGGCAGCGTTTGGCTGCACCAGTCGCGGTCAAGCAAACCGCCTGGGTCGCTGGCTGCTGTACTCCGAACAGGAAGAAACAACCACCTGTACCTTCACTGTCGGTCTTGATGGTGCGATTGTCCGCCCTGGGCAGATCATCAAAATCGCAGATCAGATGCGAGCCGGTGCCCGTAAAGGTGGCCGCATTGCCAGCGCAACAACAACTGAGCTAACGCTGGATCAAAGTATCGCCGTAGACGAAGGCGACACCGTAAGCGTGGTGATGCCCGACGGTCGCGTTGAGCAGCGAGAGATTGACGACGGTGACTTTGACGCCAAAACCATCACAGTCAAAACAGCGTTTAGCACCACGCCAGAAACGCAAAGCATCTTTGTCGTTGAGACAAGCACCGTTGAGGCTCAAACCTTCCGCGTAATCAGCGTCACGGAAGACGGTGAAAATTACAAAATCACCGCGCTAGAGCACAACGACAGCAAATACGGATTCATTGAAGAAGGGCTGGCGCTACAGCCGCGTGACATCACCACGCTGAACCAAAAGCCTGGCGCACCGTCTGGCATCAACGTCGATGAACGGCTGGTTGAATCTGGCAACCGCGTCACTACCGAAATTGAGATTTCTTGGCGCAATGTTGACGGGGCAACGGGTTATCAGGTTTCGTACAAAACTGCTAACAACCTGAGTTTCTTCACCGTTGGTGATACGCCCTACAACAACCTCACATTCCTGACGGATGAAACGGGCAACTTTACGTTCCGCGTTGTTGCAATCTCACCGCTTGGCAAACGGTCTAATCCTGCTGAGCTAACCCAAAACATCGCAGGTAATACGGCAGCACCTGCAGCGGTAAGCGGTTTCAGCATGATCCCGGTGAACGGGCAAGCAAAGCTGACCTGGACGCAATCAACCGAGCTAGACGTTCGCGTTGGCGGCTATGTCCGTGTGCGTCACTCGCCTGATCTGTCTGGGGTGACCTGGGCGAAGTCCACCAGCATTTCGCAGGATCTGGCAGGTAGCGCCACCGAGGCTTACGCCGACCTGAAGACTGGAACGTATCTCGCCAAGTTCGTTGACTCTGGTGGCCGCGAAAGTCTGACCGCTGCACTGATTGAGTTCACCAAACCAGACCTTGAGGATCTGGTCAATGTTGATAGCCAGCAGGAAGACCCAACATTCCCTGGAACGAAAACCAATCTAATTGTTGACACTGACCTGCAGGAACTGGCACTTAATTCCGATGGCGGTCAGACAAATTCTGCTGGTGATTTTTTAGCGGAAGATCTGACTTTTATTTTGTGCGAAGACGGCACCAGCATTCGCAATCCTCTTGGCGACATTGTTTTAGAAGATGACGACCAGTTGCTGCTTGAAGGTGGCATTGAAGTTTTCCTGCTTGAAGGAGAAACACCACCAACAGAAATTACCAATCAACTGGTGCTTGAAGGGGACAACACTCTTTACACCAGTGGCACTTATTACTTTGAAAACAATCCCATTACGCTTAGCGATGTGTTCAGCATCAAGCTTCAAAGCACATTGCGAGCCAGGCAGTTCTACCCATATGCCGGGCGTATTGACGACGTAGCGGATTTTGACGCCATTGAAGATTTTGACGGCGAAGCGCCTAATGGTTGTGATGTGCAGCTTTACATCCGCACGACTGAGGATGATCCGGCTGGCTCTCCAACGTGGTCTAGCTGGCGCCTGTTCAACAATGCCGATTTCAAGGCTCGCGCCTACGAGGTAAAAGCTGAGTTCAGCACCACAAACAACGATGAACAAATCGCGGTAGATCAGTTGCGGATTGATGGCGACATGCCTAGCCGTACAACCCGAGGCAGTGGCACCAGCAGCGCAAGCGCCGACGTGAGCATCACCTACACCAACAAGTTCGCGGCGACCCCAGTGATCGGCATCACGGCGTTCAACATGGCCACAGGCGATTACTACACAGCTTCAAACAGCAGCGCAACTGGATTTGACATCAGCTTCTACAATTCGGGAGGCACCCGTGTGGTGCGCAATTTTGACTGGACCGCTACGGGGTACGGGAAGGGCTAATGGCTCAAGCTGACGGCACGATCCAGAACGACACGGGCAGTAACGTCCGCAGCGACCTAAACAATAATTTTGCGGCCTGCTTTACCAACAACAGTGGGGCATCTGCGCCTAGCACCACCTACGCCTACATGTGGTGGGCGGATACCGCCAACGGTCTGCTCAAGCTGAGGAATGGCGGTAATACGGATTGGATCACTGTTGGCTCGCTGACGACTGCCAACCTTGCTCTTGCACCCCAGGCAAACCCGACTTTTACCGGGAATGTCACCATTGCGGCTGGGACAGTCAGCCTGCCGAGCCTGCGGTTCACGGGCGACAACGATACCGGGCTTTACAGCGCAGCAGCTAACACGGTCAACGTGACGGCTGGCGGCACACTGAGCCACGCTTTCACCAGCACTTACAGCACGGCGAATGTTCCGATCCGTGTGCCTGATGGCAGCGCATCTGCCCCAAGCCTGACCAACACCGGCGACGAGAATACCGGCATTTTCTTTGGTGCGGCGGATGAGGTTTCAATTTCAACGGGTGGCACTGAGCGAGCACAGTTTGATAGCAACGGTCTGAGCGTTCTGGCGCAAAAGTCAGTTCGCTATTACGACAGCGACAGCAGCCACTACGTCGAACTGAAGGCAGCGAGCACAGTTACAAGCAATGTCACGCTGACCCTGCCGACTTCTGACGGTGACGCTGATCAGTTCCTGAAGACTGATGGCAGCGGAAATCTTTCGTTTGCCAGCATTGGCTCAGGATCGCTTGTCCCAACTGCATCAGTTTTTGCACTGGCAACTAGCACGGTTCCTAGTGGTTATCTGGAATGTGATGGCGCAGCAGTCAGCCGGACAACTTACGCCGACTTGTTTGCTGCTATCGGGACAACCTATGGATCTGGCAATGGAGCTAGCACGTTCAACGTTCCAAATTTAAGAGGCGAATTTATTCGTGGTTGGGATAACGGTAGAGGCGTAGATAGCGGGCGCACGCTTGGCAGCACCCAATCAGATGAAAACAAGTCTCACAATCACACGATCACTGATCCGGGTCACAACCACCAAGTCAATATCAACGTTTATCAGCAGGGTGCTGGTCCGAATGCTTCGACCGACATGGCAAACCGCGCTGGCAATACCACTTCGAGCACGTCAACAACAGGCATCAGCCTTGCCGCAAGCGGTGGCACCGAATCACGTCCACGCAACGTTGCAATGATGTATGTAATTAAGACATAATTATTGATGCAAGTTGTAAAACATTCGCCGCTAATTTACGAGTACAAAAACGCTGTAACACCTGCCGTTTGCGATGAATTAAAAAGTGAGCTTTATGCTTACTCTGGCGGGTTAATTGTTGACAGCCTAAAAAACACAATTAGAAACAATCAGGCGGTCGCAATTACCAATGCGCCTGGGTTTGAAGAGGTTGACGCAAAAATCAATCTGTATCTGGGGTTGGTGCATCAGCAGTATGCAACCAAAAATCCAGTTGTGATGGAGTATGCCACTAGGCAAGGGATTACGACCCAGCTTCGATCTACCTACAGCTTCCGGTATTACAACGCCAAGGATTCCTACGAGTGGCATTGCGACTGGAACCCAGGCATCTGGTCTGTGCTGTCCTACGTCCTTTATTTAGACGATGGCTACACGGGTGGTGATCTGCTGTTTGCCCAGCAGCGGCTACGCATCAAGCCTGAGAAGGGTTCAATCCTCGCGTTTCCTGCGGATCTAGCTCACATCCACAAGTCAACCAAAATCCAATCTGGGACGAAAACAATCGTGTACGGCAATTTTTTCAAGGATTTGGCGAGCAACTAGCCATTGCAGGTAGGCCTACAATCGGGGTACTGACTATGTTCTGACCCGCTGTGGCTGACCGCAAGATTTCAGACCTGACGGCGCTTACCACGCCCGCAACAGGTGACCTGATTCCCATTGTGGACATCAGCGAAGCCGCCGCAGCGGATAAAAACAAGAGTATCACCGTTGGCGAACTGCTGCGTGGTGCACCGGATGGCACGGCTGCTGCGCCTGGCTTTGCGTTTGAGTCAGACGGCGGAAATGGGATGTTCCTGGGTGGGACGGATATCCTTGCGTTTTCTACTGGTGGAAGTCAGGCAGTAACAATTGACGCCTCGCAGCGCTTGGGCGTGGGGACCAGTAGCCCTACGTCACTGTTGACTATTGGTACTGCATCTACTGCTAATCCAGCCGCAGATGTCACTGTAAATAGCTCAGCAGTTGATCAATACAGACTAAAGCTAACATCCAGTGCTTACAATGCCGACACCAAGTGGCTAGGTCTTGGCTTTGGCTACCACGATAACTATTTAAAAGCTGGCATTATTGCTGAGGCTAAAGACAACAACGCCAGGACAAATCTGCATTTTTGTCTTGATGGGAACGCAAATAGCGACAATGCCGGTCTTGGTGATTCCAAGATGGTCATTACCTACGGAGGCAACGTCGGCATCGGGACCGTGTCTCCTAGCAGTGCGCTAGACATAAGAGGAGATCTTACTTTTGCTAGCAGTGACGCTGCGTATGGCACAAACTATTATGGAGTGCTACACAGTGAAAACGCTGGAGACACTGGATATTTGCAGTTTAGAGGCGCATCTGGCCTTGGCAAAGCTATTGGCGTAGCAGGGTTTGGTACAGAAACAGTCCTGTTTTCTGGATCCACCGAATGCGCCCGCCTGAACGAATCGGGGGGTCGATTGTTGGTGGGCACGTCTAGTGCGCGTATCAATCTAAGCCCAGCGGGAAGCACTGCTAAATTCCAAGTAGAAGGGACAACTAACGATACAAATAAGATCGCTGTTATTTCTAGTTTTAGTTCAGCAACCAATGCAGTACCCGCTGGAATATATTTATCGCGTGCTGGCTCAACAGCAATTGGATCTACAACCGTCGTTGCTTCTGGTAATCAGCTTGGACAAATCTATTTTCAAGGTTGTGACGGCACCAACTTTATAGGCGCGGCTTCTATTGTTGCAGAGGTAGACGGCACTCCCGGCGCTAACGACATGCCGGGCCGCCTAGTGTTCTCCACTACTGCCGACGGAGCGAGCAGCCCGACGGAGCGGATGAGGATTACAAATGCTGGAAGTACAAAGTTTTATCGAAATACTTCAACGGCTGGTGATTTTATTATTTTCGGACATTCCGATTCTGGAAGCACTGACAATCTTCGTTTTGCCTTTAGGGCAGATGGCGGCTTGGCTAATTACAGTGCCAACAACCAAAACCTCTCCGACCGCAACGTCAAGAAGGACATCGCCCCTGCTGCTGGGACTTGGGACTGCTTAAAAGAATGGGAGATCGTCAACTTCCGCTACAAGGATCAGCCTGACGACTCCGACCTCAACATGGGCGTGATTGCCCAACAAGTTGCTGAAAGTTGTCCTGAAGTAATCACTACTTTTCAAGAAGCAGCGGAAGATCAGCCTGAGAAGCTTGGTGTAAAAGAGCAGCAGATGATGTGGATGGCCATCAAGGCTCTCCAGGAAGCTCAACTTCGCATCGAACAACTGGAGGCCAAAGTTGCAGCCCTTGAGGCGTCGTAGTCCTACTCACTAGGCGGGCAACCGGCCATTCCCAACTGGTTGCACCACCCTTAAAGTCAAACAGACTTGGCTACTACCATGCCCGCCGCTACCCCGACCACCACGTTCACCTGGAGCATCAACACCCTGGAGCGTGAACTGGCTGACGGTTACGTTTTTACTGCTCACTATTCGGTGAACGCTGTTAGCAGCACCCTTAACCCAGAAGGCAATCCTTACAGCCAAGGCGCCTACGGCTCTGTGGGTCTGGAGCGTCCCGAAGGTGATCTGATTCCCTTTGACGAACTGACCCAGGAAGAGGTCATCGGTTGGGTGATCGAAAAGCTCGGCGGCACCGACAAGAAAGCCGAAATCGAAGCCGCTTTGCAGCAGCGCATCAACGACGCCATCACTCCTAAGACCATCAACGGAGTGCCCTGGTAATGGCGGTCAAGTCAAAGACTGCACTGGGGCGGGTTGAGCACAAAGCCGGTCGCCCTAAGACCACATCCCAGGGTTTCGGACAGCATTCGCGTCCCCGCCGTCGCGGTAAAAAACCCATGCGTGGTCAAGGTCGGTAGACTAAAACCATTGCTTCATGTGTCATGACACTCGGCTCTAGGTCTGATTTTGAGACAGAAACGCTGACGGCTCTAACGGCTGTTGGCGTTAGCAATTCTGTAACCAGTGCAGGCGTCAATGTCTGTTTTCAA
>Ga0208019_1002059_pt1 | contig 10322 bp, 11 predicted proteins | sample CB_VirMetaG_5_FD_184540 | JGI IMG/M metagenome (GOLD analysis project Ga0208019, IMG submission 184540) | Freshwater to marine saline gradient viral communities from Chesapeake Bay - CB_1508_1D Viral MetaG (SPAdes) (version 4) | ecosystem: Environmental > Aquatic > Marine > Coastal | place: USA... | reverse complement strand
GATGCCTGTCACAGAACCAATCTTGCCGACCCCTTTTTTAAGATATTCTCCGCCCTTGTTAAAAAAATTTGTGATCATATTGTAGATATTTATTGCAAAAATTAACTACATATATTATAATTTGTATATGATAACAAACACATCCTGCAATTTATGGCCACAAAATATCTAAACAACAGGGATATGCTCAAGCAGATACACCTGAGCAAAGCCACCTACAGTGCGTATCTATCAGAAGAGTACAGAGATTACGACATCATTGTGCCTTCCGTAGAAAAAATCAACATCCGTTCTGTTGCACAGGGCAAGAGAGAACGGGCAAAGCGACTGGAACGAGAAACCGGTGAAAAACATGACGCCAAAAAGATAGAAAAATCCGACATAGTGTTTCGTGTGATGACATTCGATCATGTTCCAAATTCTAAGAGAAAAACCAATCCAAAAAACATTTCAGAATCAAAAGCCAAAGTAAACTTTCCCCCCTATCAGCATTGGAAATATGACGAGAAAGACAAGCTGATGTGTGTGGCGAAATCTCATTGGAAGGGTGGGCTGTCAAACGGGCATTTTTCTGCGGATCACGGCAAGATGACCAACACACTGGCCAAGATGTTTATACTGTTGACTCAAAGATACGGAACCAGAGGCAACTGGCGTGGCTACACCTACAACGACGAAATGCAAGGTCAGGCACTCATGCAGTTGTCACAGATAGGTTTGCAGTTCGACGAATCCAAGTCCGACAATCCTTTTGCTTACTACACAGCTGCCATCACCAATTCATTCACAAGAATACTAAATGTTGAAAAGAAAAATCAATCACTGAGAGATGACATCTTGCAAGAAAACGGCATGATGCCATCACACACCAGACAGATCGAATGGGAGATTCAACAAAAGGCCGAAAAAGATCTGATCGATCGCGACAAATAGACATGCTGTCAAACTTCAGCACAGACATTGGTCTGCATTGGACTCCTGGAGCGGGTGGAAATTTTTTAGCCAGTTTATTGTATCCTAAACTTTTTACTTCACAAGCATCCAACGAATTCAAAGCCTTTTCACACACAAAAAATTACATTGCATCATTAGGTACAACACAGATAGAGTTTGATTCCATCGACGAGCTAATAGATCAAAATGAAAACATGCACTATCCTATTTTTGGATTCCATAAGTTGCCAGTAAAATTTATAGAAAGCGGACAGTTGGATCCTTTTATTAAAACAAAAACATTTTTGTCAATAGATTGCACACCCAATGATGTAAGATTTTGCACTACTTTAAACTTTGCTAAAAAATATACATATTCTGCATTTAAAGATTTACACTATGCATTTGATGTGATTAGGACATTATCTCAGAACTGCAACTGGCATCCTAACAACATCGAAAACTTGTATGATTATTTTCAAAAAACTTTTGTGGAATGTTTCCAAACAGAAAAAGATATCATGCATGATTTCTTTGAAAAGTTTGCACCTTCTTACACTGTTGCAGGCAACCAAGATCACGACGAGTTTCATGTATCTGTGACAACAGGATGTCTGATGTTCCTATCTAAGTGTTTGTCTGAAAAAACACATCCAACCCCTCCTGCATTTAGAACATTTATCATGAACGAGATAGCTAATCAGGATGACATGCTTGACCTACGATCAGATAATATACAATTAGATGATTCTAAAACTTCATTGGAAATAATTAGGATACCATACCAAGATTTTTTCTTTAAATCCCAGTTTCCAGAATCAATACAAAAGTTTATACCAAAAATAGATTCCAAAAAAATTAAAAAATACAGCATGAATAACATTTCTTTAGTTGAAAGTTTTACCCAAAATTTACAAATCACCAGAGACTACAAAATTTACATCGAGACAGCCAAAGAAATGATTTCGGGAATATAACCGAACAAATTAATAGACAAATACTTTTTTTTATTATACACTTAATACAATGCAAACATTTAAACGTGCGGCAGTGTTTGGAGATATACACTTTGGAAACAAAGGAAACTCTCGTCAGTTCAACGAGGACTGCGATAGATATGTTGATTGGTTCATTCAACATGCTCAATCACAAGGTTGCGAAACTTGTATATTCTTAGGAGACTGGCATCATCAACGAGCCACTATCAATATCACCACACTGCAACATTCTTTAAAAAATTTAGAAAAGATATCTAACTCATTTGAAAACAATCATTTCATCGTAGGCAATCACGACTTGTATTACAAAGACTCACGTTCTGTAAATTCAATAGAATTTGCCAAACACATCAAAAATTTAAACCTAATTCTGGAACCATACCACACAGAGGATTGTGCGTTTATCCCGTGGTTGGTGTCAGAGGAATGGAAGCAACTCAAGGATATGCCTGCTAAGCCGTACATATTCGGGCACTTTGAGTTGCCACACTTCCTTATGAACGCAATGGTTTCCATGCCTGACACAAATGAGCTCAATGCCAATGATCTAAGTCATCACGGATATGTGTTTTCAGGTCATTTCCACAAGCGACAAATGAAGGGTAACATTCACTACATTGGCAATGCTTTTCCTCACAACTATTCCGATGCCAATGACTTTAGACGTGGATACATGGAACTGGAGCACGGAGGAGATCCTGTGTACCATGACTGGCCGGACATGCCTGTGTATCAAACACTCAAATTGAGTGAAGTGCTACACAACTCCGCAGTGTTAAAAAAACGAGCATATGTGAGAGTGGACATAGACACAGAGATAACTTATGAAGAGTCTAACTTCATCAAAGACACTTTTATTTCACAAAACAAACTGCGTGAAATGACATTTATCCAACAGCGAGATATTAATCAGCATGACTCAACCGACCTAACCCAATCATTTGAATCCATCGACGAAATTGTGCATTCACAACTGATGGCGGTGGATTCTGAGCATTATGACCGCAACTTATTATTAGAGATCTACAAAAATCTATGATTAAACTCAAAACACTCACAGTCAAAAATTTTATGTCGGTGGGCAACGTCACCCAAGCCATTAACTTTGAGGGCCAAGACCTCACACTGGTGTTAGGACAAAACATCGATTTGGGTGGAGATGACGCTGGTTCAAGAAATGGCACTGGCAAGACTACTATCTTAAATGCACTGTCATTTGCACTGTTTGGTGATGCACTCACAAACATTAAAAGAGACAATCTTGTGAACAAGACCAACGAAAAAAACATGTTGGTGTCATGCGAATTTGAAATCGATGGTAAAAAATATAAAATCGAGAGAGGCAGGAAGCCTGCTGTTATAAAATTTTATGTGGATGGTGAGGAAGAAGCATCAGACGAATCGCAAGGCGATTCTCGAGAAACACAAAAAGATATCACAAAAATACTTGGCATGTCACACATCATGTTCCAAAACATTGTGGCATTACACACTTATGCACCACCATTTTTTGGGTTGAAAGCCAACGAACAAAAAGACATCATCGAACAACTGTTGGGTATCACAGTGTTGTCAGAAAAAGCAGAAGTGCTCAAAGAAGAACTAAAAGAAACCAAAGAAGTAATCAAAGAAGAAGAAATTCGCTTGGATGAGATTCAACGTAACAATGAAAAAATACAGTCGTCAATTGATGCATTGGAAACTCGTCAGCGTGGTTGGCGGGCACAACAAAAAGAAGACATTGAGAAACTTACCATAAGTCTGGAAGAACTAATGAAGGTGGACATCAAGGATGAAATAGAACGCCACAAAAAATTAGATGCATATAATGAAAATTATGAAAAGAAAAGAACATGGGAGCGTGAATTAGCCACAGTTCAAACTGCTGTCAAACAGTCAACCAAACAGTTAACAGAAATACTTGATTCTATCGAAAAAACTCAAAACAAAACCTGTCCCACATGTGGGGGTGCCATGGAAGACAACAAACATCATGCCATGGTTGATAAGTTAGAAAAGGATCGTCATGAATTTGAACGATACATTGAAGATTTAGTTCAACAAGAAACCAAACTCACAGATAAAATCAAATCAATAGGAGATTTAGAACAGCCGGAGACTTATTACGACACAGCACAACAGGCTTATAAACACGAAAACACTGTGGAATATTTGGGAGAACAGTTGGAAAAAAAGACAGTAGAAACAGATCCATATCAAGAACAGATTGAAGAATTAAAAACTTCTGCTGTACAGGAACTATCGTATGACAAGATGAACAACCTACGCAAACTACAGGATCATCAAGAATTCCTATACAAACTATTAACATCAAAGGATTCGTTTGTGCGTAAGCGAGTGATTGATCAAAACTTGACCTATTTGAATTCAAGATTAGCTTATTACTTGGACAAAACAGGACTGCCACACGAAGTAAAATTCCTGTCTGATCTCACTGTGGAAATCACAGAGCTGGGCAGAGATCTTGACTTTGATAATTTGAGCAGAGGTGAGCGAAACAGATTGATATTAAGTCTGTGTTGGGCATTCAGAGATGTGTGGGAAATGCTGTATCACAACATCAATACCATGTTCATCGACGAATTAGTCGACTCTGGTATGGACACAGCGGGTGTTGAAAATGCCATTGGTATATTAAAGCAGATTGCTCGTGAACGCCACAAAAACATTTATCTCATATCACACAGAGATGAACTGCAAGGTCGTGTGAACAATGTATTAAAAGTAACCAAAGAAAATGGTTTTACTTCTTATGCGTTTACAGACGTTGTAGAATAATTAATTTTTTATCCACTCTGCGTAGATTCTATCACCAGTGTCTTGTTTTAGGTCAACAATAGAAAAATTGTACTTCTCCGACCATGCATGATTTTTTTCAAATGTCCAACCATTGAATCCCATTTCAGTTTCATGAACAAAACAAGGTTGTGTGCCAGGATTTTGTCTCCAAAAAATCCTGTTTCCTGGATTAGTTAGATCTGATAATTTCTTGATTTGTGATTCTACTATTTCATCATCACCAAAGTGTAAACTTCCAAGTGCGAAATACACATTGAATTTTTGCTTGGGTTGATAATCTTCCCAACTTACTAATTCATCTGCAGCTGGATTATATGGGTCTATTCCATACAACCTATCACCAAAATGTTTTTTAAAAAGATTATACCCACATCCTATATCCAAAATCCTATCTTCTGGTTTGATTTTATCAAGAATTGCCCACCCAGAATAAAGAAATTTGGTGTAATCTGGGTACCATCCGTCTGTCCAAACTTTTTCAAACTTTTTCATGAATCTATCAACGATGCTTTTGTGGTTTGGTCGTCAAAATCTCCTTTGTCAACTGCTTTAACATACTTTATGTTAGCATCTTTTTTAAGAAAGTCATCCAACAGTGTGGTATGATTATGTGCTATCAGAAAATCTAATTGTTTTGCAAGACTTTCAAGGTATTTGCCTTGGTACAAATACAATGCCTCGTGCGATATAAAATGCACATCGTCTATATTTTTTAATTCATTAATGAATTCGACAGTTGTGTGTTTACCTCTCACTCTTTGTTGTTGCAACTTGAGGATATTTCTATCACGTGCAATTACCAAAATCTTTACTTCGAAATATTTTTTAGCTTCTTGAATGAAATCATTGTATTTGGGTATCTGTGGTTTCTTGTCTTTGTAGTAGGGGCATGATATAGAAGTCACAAAATAATCATATGGTCCTGTTATGAAATCTTTAAGTTTCTTAGGATCCTGCCAGTATTCTTGAAAAGGTTCTTGATGATGCCCTTGCCATTCTCGCCACTCCATCTGCCAACCTTTAACACTTGGGTGCATGTTAAAGATTTTGGCAAATAGATGATTTCCAGATCCTTGTGGACCTGTGACAATTAATAGTTTAGGCTTTTTGTTTTCCGACATTGCTTATCAACAATGTTAACACAGGTGAACCAAAGATTGCAACCAAAGTTCCCTGGAATGCTGTGTCTGAGTATCCTAATTTACCCATCACAAACATGATTTCTCCCACCGTGGCACAGATGGCGATACCCCAGAACATGCCCTGTTCTGTGATCCATTGTGGTTTCAACAGTGCTATCATCGAAGGCAACCAAACAGCCGCTCTAAGCACAGCAAAGAAAAGGAACAAATACACAAGTTGCATGCCTGGAATGTTTGCTACAACCAATCCCGCAATTGCCAGTGCAATCATGCCCCAACGAGCCCATGCAATTTCTGAACCACCTTTGAACTGATTGAATATGTCGTGTCCGGTCATGTTGGCCACAGAAGCAAACTGTGAATCAAGGATTGCTACCAATCCAGCAAACACCATGAACACAAACACAATGGCAGCTGCAGGTGGTAGGAATGTGGCGATTGTGATGGCATTGGTTGTGCCAACCATGGCGCCTGGAATTTCTAATCCAGCACCTGCGGCCACAAATCCAAGCAGTCCCATCATGATGGGCACCACAATGAACACAAAAGATGCCAACACATAAGAAGGTATGATAGAATCTTTCTTGATGGCAAATGCTCGCTGATAAAATGAATTATCACCCCATGGTCCTCCCATATGGCCAAGGAAAGCTGCCGCACCGAATCCTGTGAACACTCCCCAAGCAAATGGTGTGCCAAATATTTGAGCACCTTGACCGGTTTTGCCGCCCAGACCTGCGATGACTGTGTCCCAACCGCCTGCTGATGATATCACCCACGGCACCAATATGATCACACCTGTCCATACCACCACAATTTTGATCACTTCTGTGATCACTGTGGCTTTGAGTCCTGTTCTGAATGAATAGAGGATGGCCACACCTGCCATTAGGAAAGTGGCCAGTGTGTAATCAATGCCTGTCAAAACTTCTACAGTTTTTGAACCTGCCAACAGATTGATGGCAAAAGCACAGGTGGCGAGTAGCATCATTTCTGCTACAAATAATGACTGCACTCGGCCGGAAAATCTCTTTCGCAGATACCCCGAAAATGTAAACCCTTCTGGTTCATTGGATCTGATTCGTTTGGCAAAATAAGCAAATGCTCCCAGAGTGAGGAAGTTGCCCAGACAGAACCAAAACAGTCCTACCAAGCCATTTACATAGGCCTGTTGTGTGGATATAAAGAGTCCAGGTGCCCACAGCCAAGCGGCTGCCACACTGAGTGACCCTTGAAATGTACCCAGTTCTCGTCTTGCAACTAAGAAACTGGTTTTTGAATCGTTATAACCCCTTGAATACCAATAGGTCATTAGTAGTGCAAACACTCCGTAAACTGCCAGTATGGTGATTCCTGTGGTGGGGGCAAACAATGGGAATAAAGTTTCTATCATGATGTAATTATATACTACTTTTTAAACATGTTGCCATGCACTCTGACACGGATGTGTCCATTGTAGTAGGCATCCGATTCCAGCACTTTGCGGGCGAACTGTTCTCTGGCTTCCACATAGGATAACTCGGCTTTGTTGCGGCAGTAAAACAGGATTTCTCGGGTGAAATTCTCTGGTCCCAACTGTTTGATGTCTTCTGTGAGAGCATCCGACGAACCATAGTATTCACGCCAGTCCGATTCCACTTTATATCGTCTGCGATTTACTCGACCCTTGAGTGGTGGTCGTGACTTTTTAAATTCCACAAGTTTTTTACCAATGTATTTCCTACCTGTTTGATTGTTGGTGATTTCGTAGACAAATCCCACATATCCTTCGGGGATTTCTTGAACAGGTTTTCCTTGATAGATCCAAGTCATATTAAGTATATAATACATGCACCAGGCCTCCGACCACATTGTTGAATCGATAACCAAATGGATGGAAACATTTGTTGAAGTTCCCCACCCTTCATTTGGCAACATGCCGCCTTGCCCTTATGCAAGACAATTTAGATTGCAAAACAAAGTCAAAATTATTGAATGCAATCAAGTGATATGGGATGAATGCAAGGTGCAGATGAGTGAATGGTCAGACGAGTGGGAAGCAGTGATCATTGCATCCACAAAGAGAGAAATTTCCACAGGCCTACTGTCAGAAAAAATTCAAAAATTAAACAAACATTTTAAACCATACGACCTTGTGGCACTGGAAGATCATCCTGATGATGAAGAAATCATAGACGGAGTGAAAATGAATCATGGCGAACTTGTACTTGTTGTAATTCAAAGATTAAAAAGACTAAATCAATTCAGTAAAAATCTACAAGCAACCAAATACTATGACCTATGGAGTGACGAAAATCTTGATGATGTAGTGCGTTGGCGTTTTAACGATTGATGTTTTTCTTGTTCCAAAACTTTTCTCTGGTGCAGGGATTCTCGTATACGTCCATGATGTCCTTCAACTCTTTTGCACCATCTTCTGCATCACACAAGAAAGCAAAACGATCTGGGTCTTTGCTCCATTCAGATCCTGTCCACCATTCAAATCCAGGCATTTCAGATTTCCAGGCAGACGAATTGTCATAACCTTCAGAAAGGTAAAAATAGTTGTAATTTTTTTCGTGTGCTTGCCTTATTTCATGATCAATTGAAAAAGATCCTAATTTCAACTCTGGCCTGATATAATCCCAAGCAAATTGCCAGTTTTCTATGCTGTGGCCATATTTGGTCCACACTGACCAAGCATGAACGTTGTCATCGTGAGAATAAATGTAAAACACATCTTTGTTTGTAAATTCATAGTTATTGAATATGAAATGGTCTTGATATCCTTTTTTGTTGATATATTCATCGTAGATATCGATGAGTAGATTGCGATTGGTTTGTGCAAACACCCCGTCCCATTTAGATACAGTAACATCTTTGCGTTGTGAAAATCGTTTTGCTGATTTGACATATTCTTTGATGTTGATCCTTGTGGAACGAACTTGTTGCCACACACCATATGGTTTTTCAATAAAACCTTGTGTGAGTGCTTGTTCCTGTTCTTCAGGATCTACTTGTGCAAAAACTTTTACAATCTGCATGTCTGCGGTGCTGACTACACCAAACGGATGTTCATACCATATCTTCATTTGACTTATTATACAAAATTTTAAAAAAAATTACGACCAATAAATGTACTGTTGGCATTCACCTTTTCTGTAAAGATCAAGGGTACAACAGTGGATGCCGCCATCCCAAAAATATCTATGTCGCAAAGGAGCAATTATCGGCTCGATGTTGTGTTTTTTGAAATACTCAAACACCATTTTGTTGTAGTTACTGACCACACAAGTTCTATCATTGATCATCATCACATTCACATCAAAAACAGTTTCAGCAACATAACCAACCCAATCTTGCAACCACTCATTGACATAGTCTAACAATTCGCTGTTAGATTCCTCTCCCGGTATCCAAAATTTGCCGGCAGTTTTTTCTTTGACCTGTGTGAATTTTTGAATGCTGTCTGCACTCTCTTCGGAAGGAATAACCAATATGTCCCATCCGGGAAAAGATTTGTTGTAATCTATCACATCAACTATGGTCAGTATAACTCCGGGTTTGCAGGTATGGAAGCAAGCGTCACTGTGACCGCCAACATCAATCCAATGCACTGACACATCAGGGATCCATTTGTCGACCCATTTCTCAACATGGCGTTTGACCACATCAACAGTGACTGGAATTCGATTGGTGATGATCGACTGTGCGATATCTTGCAGATCAATGAATAGATCTTTTCCAACAATGGTCCAGCTGCAGGGAACAATCAACAGTTCGGGCATCTGACACAAGTGTTTCCAAGCAGGATATTCCTGTTGGACAATGGTTGAAAAAATCGAACTGGGACCTTGTTCCATGCCTACCCTTGTTCCCACAAAGTTTTCCCCCAAAACCATCCATTCATCGCGTGGTTGCATTTGGATGTTTTGATATCTGGTTGCAGGTTTGTCTGGGTCGAGCCTGTCTGTGTTATCAACTGTTTGCCGATACACTGTTACACCTGCATCTGCAAAAACTTTGGCAAGGTTGTCCAAATCTTCTTGTGTTTCTATCAGCATTTGGGTTAACTTTTGTCTAATTTCTGAATTAGCCACGTGTTCAAAAAAGTTGGTATTCACACAATTGCCAACAATCACAGATTGCAGTGGATCCCACTTGCACCAAACATTAAATTCACTTTGAAGAGGCATGATCAATTACAAGTGTATATATGAGTGCTAGGCAATCAAGGCAAATTTCAAAAAACATTTTAAGGCTTACATAGCATCTTTGGTAACAGCGAACTACTCCATGAGGAATGGCGGCGAATCGCTTGATGCACAAGGCACAATGATGTGGCACTGCAATGAAACAGAAGCACCCACAACTTGTTTACAAATTATTCAATCAAGGTGTAGACAAGTCGCGTTGTATAGAATGAGCTAACGGGTACAGCACAACCGCC
>Ga0208019_1002058_pt1 | contig 10325 bp, 28 predicted proteins | sample CB_VirMetaG_5_FD_184540 | JGI IMG/M metagenome (GOLD analysis project Ga0208019, IMG submission 184540) | Freshwater to marine saline gradient viral communities from Chesapeake Bay - CB_1508_1D Viral MetaG (SPAdes) (version 4) | ecosystem: Environmental > Aquatic > Marine > Coastal | place: USA... | reverse complement strand
GTATTCTATTACCTTTGGCAGACGAAGTGTCTTTGAAGCAGTTACTCTACCACTTTCTCCCTTTGCATATCCAGCGATTTGACTTGCTTTTGCTATGCTACAATTCTGGGTTACGAGGGTATCAACTAACATCCTTTGCTTATACGTTAAACCATCCTTCCCTTTTACTAAACTAGCCATAACGATAGATACCTTGCTACGTATACTGATGTCAAGGCAATAATTGTAACAACTTGTATTGACGAAAGGGATTCCCCCTCTCGACTCCCTGCTCTGGAATACTCGTTAAAGAAGGCTCTCTCTCTCGTTGAGATCATTCGTTGTAATAACAGTGTACTAGGATCAGCACTAACACCAACGAAATATCATCTAATTTTACTGCCATGTCCATAGACAACAAGCCTGTCGCACCACGAGGGTGCAGACAGTTTGTCGCAAGGACATTCGTAAAATCAGTGATCTACACCAAAAGGTATCAACGAGAGATCAAGCTCTCACCGTACCATGGAGGTATACAATGAAGGATGTACAAGAATTAATAAGAAAACTAAGGATGATAGAACATGACCATAATAAGGTTATATCAAACGAAGGAGGAGATGGTCCAGATTGGATGTGGTTAAGTGGATACTCACAAACCATAGATGATATGGAAAAGTTAATAGAAGGATATGGAGTAAAGATATCAGAAGATAAAGTAGTGTATTTAAAGGAGGAAGATAATGAGTAAATACATAGAACACTTAGATAAAGAAGCTACAGATATATTAGATAGAATCAAGTATCTGGAAGAATGTGAATTGTACGAAGAAGCAGAGATGGAAAGACAAAGACTGCAAGGTACAATGTATGGTAAAGAGTTAGATTACAATGATGTAGAGGAGGTATTATATGTCAAGTAATTACAACGAATGGAGAATAGAGTCATCAGACTTACAATCTATCAATGATGCTAGTTCAACAGATATGAACAAAGTATTTGATCTGTTATATCCACAAGGATCAGTATTTATGCAAATGTGGGTTAAAGACAGTATGATGTATGAATGTCTGGGAGCAAATACAAATATGAATAATGCTTCATCCAGAGCAGATACAGCTAAAAGAGCATTGTTAAGATTTAAAGATGAAAGATCAGACAATGTTACTGAGATAGGTCAAAACAGAGAATATGATGTTGTATCTACATTCAGAGGATGGTCAGACTATGCAGATTATTGGACTAACCGATATGATGTATGGTCTACTCAGTTTGAAACTATCTATGGTGAAACATGGGAAGTAGCACTGAAAACAAAGAATGCAAGAAAAGCATCAAGATCAGAACTAAGACAACCTAATCAGGAAGAACTCAATGAGTATGCAGAAAAGATACTCAATGCAGAGATTAGTACATTAACTAAATAACAGTTTCACTTAGGATAGTGGGGATATTCTCCCCATTATCCAACTATTTTTTTTTATAAAAGATAAATGCTGGGAGGTCCGAATGGAATTAGCTTTATTGTTTTTAATATACATCATGTGGAAGGAGGCAAACAATGACCATAGGAAAAATATTAAGCGTATTAGGAATATCACTTCTGACAATGTCAAAGGATATCTGGAAAACGATTAGTACATTTAACTTTCAAACCAATGCAGATTATATCGGTACATTTGTAATCGTATATCTATCTTTGGGTGGAGGTTTTGTATTCTCAATGATCTTACTAGGTGTCAATCCTACACTAGTACTATCAGTCATAGCAACACCTGTGTGGATATACATTGTATTCACTGCTAACAGAGTAACTAAGTACATAGTAAATAAAAAGAAAGGTAATAAATAATGATGACAGTACTATCAGTATTGGGATCTATCGTTCTAATCTTATACATAATATCAATGATAGTAGGAGGATATCTATCATATAAATTTATAAAACAAATCATGGATGAGGACAGCAAGGCGTAAGCCTTGCGTTAGGAGTTTGTCGGTCCGTAGCCGATATTTTGAAAGAAAGGAAATTATGTCATTACTAAAGAAAATACAGGACTCTGATATACCACCATCAACGTATGAAGGTAATGAGTTAGATGATGAAGGACTAGATTATCTAGCAAAGGTATATGAAGAAAACAAATCCGTAGGCTTCGACACATGGGAGGAACTCAAAGAGAATGTTTATATCTCTATGTTACAAGGAGGATATCCCTTCCGATTAAAAGATGAGATCTATGAAACAGTCGATCAAGCAATCAGAGATGACTATCCAGATCCAGACTACGAAGATGTACCACAAGGAGAAGATGAATGACTCATGAAGATACAATATGGGATGTAATATATTCACAAGCTAACAAAAAATTACACGTTAGTGAAGGAATACATAGAGGTAATCAGATGTCATTTACAATATCAATGAGAGATTATCATCAATCAGATAATCCAAGTGTATATGACGAAGAACTCTATGAAGTAATCATTAGAAAATATAATGAACAACATGATTAGGAGAACATGAATGAAAAACTTAGATGACGTTACAGATTTTATGAATCAAATACTTACTTCACCATATAAATATCCTGGTGATTCTTATAATCCTACAGATAAAGAAAGATATACACTTCAATCTATTGGTGGATTTATTGGTGGTAAACGCAACAACAAAGTATCTTTAGAGATATGGTATGAGGATTACAATCTTACCGATAAAGGTATTGATAAAAGATATGTCTACAACATAGATATAAAAATGAAGGAGGTATCTTCAAATGAAGTTACTGGAAGTAAGTAAACTAGAATCTTTATTGAATGATCTTATTAAATGCCAGGAGGAAGCAGGAGTTATTATGACTGATGCTAAATATATCCACGAAGCATCTATGGATTTAGATGAAAGAATCAAAGACATAGGAGATCGTCTACATAAATTAATACAAGATAACTTGGAGGACTAATGGAACATATAGAATGTTACAGATGTAATGGACTAGGTGTCATCCCTTGGGGTGATGCACCAGATGAATCAGATCCCTGTGATGAATGTGAAGGACATGGCTATTGGCTAGAGGAGGTAGAAGATGAGCGAGTCGCTTAAAGTATTACAATTAAGATGGATTGAAACAGTACAAGAAATGTACAATGCTCTTAGTAAAGATGCAGTACAGTTTGATGTTAAACATAAGTTTGACGAGGTTGTGCTGGTACATAACGAAATGGTTACACAGTTCTGTAACACTATAGATAATGTAGAAGCAGAACTAATCCAATTAACTCATACGATTAAGTATTTAAATGAAGCAACTACAAAACTAAAGGAGGAAATAAAAAATGGGTAGATATTACGAAGGTGATATAGAAGGTAAGTTCTGGTTTGGTATACAATCCAGTGATGATGCAGACTTCTTTGGATCACCAGGTTTTCAACCAGATTATCTTGAGTATTATTTTGATGAGTCAAACTTACAAAAGATACAACAAGGTTTGGATATGTGTTTAGAACAACTTGGTGATAAAAAGAAAATATTAGATGATTTCTTTGAACAAGATGAAGGTTATACAACACAACAAGTATGTGATGTATTAGATATACCTGTGCCTAAACCAGGTATATCAATAGAAGCACATAAGAAAACTAAATACCATCATTATTTAGAATGGTATGCACGATATCAACTAGGTAAGAAGATACTAGATCGTGTTAAATCAGATAAATTTTGCTCATTCAGAGCTGAACTATAGGAGGAACAATATGTTACCACAAGAACTAACCTTTCAGGTACGTGAAGAACCTGTATACAATCAACATGGCTCAAGGCTAGATGGCTATAAGCAGTTGGTTAAAGATGAGAACAATGAACTAATTGCAGTTCATAAGAATACATACCGAGTCATATCCCATGACACAGCGTATGAAAAAGCAGTAGAATTTCTTAATGAACACTTTGATACCAATGGTATGACTGAACAACACAAGTGGTCTAATCATGGTGCTGTGATGGCTACTCGTTTTACTTTACCTGAGTATCAGATCCCATTCAAAGATACATCTATTGGTCTAGAAGCTGTGATATGGAACAGCTACAACGCTATGCGTTCATACCGATTTGATTTAGGTTTCTACCTATGGCTCTGTCTTAATGGACTCAAGAGTTCAGTCTGGGATATCAGTTTGAATACTGCACACAAAGGTAGTGGTGAGATTAAACTAGCATTACCTGGTGGTTATGCAGCTCTTGATGGACTACAAACTGTACATAACTACATGACTAACTGGTTAGAAATACCAGTAGATGACTATCAGTTTGAAGCTGAAGTAGATAGACTCTGCTATCAACCAACACGTACTGATAAGAGTCATGTCAATCAACAACACAAGAACTACATCATTGACCAGTACAATGGTAACTATGCACAACAATTTGGACCTAATAAATTCAGTGCATATCAAGCAATCACACACTGGAGTACACATTATCCTAGCGATTCCGTAAATACTCGCTATGATAGAGAGAGGAAAGTGTCTAACATGGCTTGGTTTAGCCAAGCAGCGTAGAGTTTAGATGGGAGTACAATCTAATCCTTCCTCCTCCAAAAGTACTCCCATCCTACAGTCCAATGAACCATGTAACTAAACTAACAAAGGAGAGTTTCGTGATTGAAAGATGTAATAAATGCGAAAGAAAATATACCAAAGCTATGCTTATTCAGTTTCAACAAGCTATGTTTTGTATTAGATGTTTTAATAGGAGTGGATATGAAAACCAAACTAAGAAAAGTAACTAAGTTATGGAAAGGAATGTACATCTCTTTGAGAGATTATGAAATCCAACAAGCCATTGATAAGAACTATACTATCCAGGCAGTTCACAAAGGCGAAGTGATGATGCTTACACCATCAAGATTAAAGGAAATAGATTTATCTGTAGGCACACCACAGAAATCAATATATGATGGTAAGTCTTATAGACTTATAGATTTGAGGTGGAATCCATATGACAGATCAAATAAATCCAAGCCATTATAAGGAAGGCAACATTGAAACTTATGATTTTATTAGTGCAAAAAAATTATCCTATGCACTAGGAAATGTGATAAAGTATATTGTTAGACATAAGTTCAAAGGAGGAGTCGTAGATCTAGAGAAAGCAAAATGGTATCTACAAAAAGCTATTGATGAATACGATAGATCCTAAGTTCCTTGCACGTAAACTTGCTAATGAAAAGAAACTCAGACCACCACGTATTAAATATAATATGCGTGATCCAATGCAAAGAAAGAAAGCCTGGATTAATTCTGTTTGTTACTTTTGCTATCTAGAAAAAGGTAGGAATGTAGCTAATGCTTTACGTATTGAGATGAACAAACCTTATGTGCAACCTAGTATTAAAAAGATTGCTAATGATTTATGGTCTAGAAAAAAACAATTAGAAAAACTTATCGAGAGGAAGGTAAATGATGACATCAAAAAACGAGCCAAACAAGTTCGACAGAACAAAAGGCATAGGGGGTAGTGATGCTACTAAGATAGTAGCTGGTGAATGGAGAGATTTATATCTAGAAAAGAAAGATCTAAAAGAATCAGATGATCTTTCTTTTGTACTACCAGTACAGCTAGGTATATATACCGAACCCTTCAATAGAGATTGGTTTGCTGCACACAATGATGGTTTGTATGTAAAAGAATCAGAGGATGTATTGTATCACAAAGACTATGATTACATCTATGCTAATCTAGATGGATTTGTATTAGATGATAACTTCAAGAAGCAAGGTGTGTTTGAAGCTAAGCACGTTCATCCATTCACTAAAGATGAAACTTTACTAGAAAAATATTATGGTCAGATTCAACACTACATGATGGTAACGAAACTACCCAGAGCCTGGCTATCTGTATTGTTTGGTAACAGTAAATACAAAGCATTTGTAATTGAGAAAGATAAAAAGTTTCAAGACAAACTGCTCAATGCAGAACGTAGATTTTGGCAACATATCCAAGAGGAAGATGAGCCACCAGTACACGTAGACATAGATGAAATAGGAGGACTACATGACTAACAAAAGAATATGGGATCAATTCAAACATACTGATCCTAAGTTTACTAAACCATTTACTAAGTTTGGTAGAACATTAACAACAACTGATCCTATGTATCAAGTAATGAGGATGACTGATTACTTTGGTCCAGTGGGTGAAGGTTGGACATACGAAGTAAAGTATACCTACACTGAGCAGAATGTATTTGCTGAACTCAAGATAGGTTGGAAACAAGATACCAACAAAGACTTTAATTGGTATGGACCAGTATCAGCAGTTAATCCTTTATACAATAGTAAGGGTTCACTAGATGATGAAGCACCTAAGAAAGCTATGACTGATGCTATGACTAAAGCTATGTCGCATTTAGGTATGTCAGCAGATGTATTCTTAGGATTGTTTGATAGCAATAAATATGTTTCAGAAATGAAAGAAAAGTTTTCTGCTAAATCAAACGTAGATCAATCAAAAGTAAGGGAGGTAACAAATGCCAACTGATGCAGATAAAGTAACAGAAAGTTTGCATTATGAATTAGGTAGTATTTGGGAAGAATTACAATCAATCAAATACTCTCTAAAAGAAATAAGAGAACTTTATAAAAAAGAACTATTACACAAAGGAGTAATTAAAAATGATAAATAGAGTAATACTAGTAGGTAGATTAGGTACAGATCCAGAGATCAAAGCTACCAGCAAGGGTGATGAGTTTGCTAACTTTAGCCTGGCAACTTCAAAGAAGATCAAGACCAAAGATGGTACATGGCAAGAGAAAACTACTTGGCATAAGGTTACTACCTTTGATCCTAATCTAACACAAACTATTAAGAACTATGTGAAGAAAGGTACAATGCTATACATCGAAGGTGAGATAGATGTATCTGATTACACAGATAGTAATGGTAACAAAAGATATAACACTTCTATCATTATCCCTAGAATGGGTATCATGAAGATGATTAGTACTAAGGGTGATGCTAAACAATCACCTACTAAAGACATCAATGATGATATGCCAGATGACGATATCCCTAGCGATATCCCATTTTAAGTTTTGTGTGGTAGTAATCGTAATTGCCTCGAGGACACACTACTTTAAAGTCGTGCAAATGCCGCCACGAAGTACGTGCCACACAAATAATTTATGGTCTGGATGAAAGAGGAAACCCAGTTAAATTATTCCTGCTCTACAAATCAACCTCTGTAGAATAATACAAAGCCATAATAAGTTTCCACATGGGTAATAACCACATGGGATATAGTTTTACTCATGTACCAGGATGATGGTGATTGAGTAGAATGACAAGGTGCTAGTACTAAAACTCTTTATTAAGAAAGGATAATTAGTTTGTGTATATATCCCCTAGTATTAGCACCTTACAAATGATAGAAAGAGTTAATGACAATGATTGTTAAAGGAGAACTAGACGAATTGGTAGACACACTTCAAGATTATAGTGTCTATCTCAAGCAGTTCGGTTATGACACCGATACTATTTTTGCAGCATATGCCATCATGGCAGCTTCGCTATCAGGCAAAAAGATCAAGAAGAATAAATCCTCAGATGCTATCAAAGAACGAATGGGAGAACTTAGTGTTGTCCAAGTTCGTGCTTCTGGTACAGTTCACTAGCATATTCCACAGCATCAAAACTATGATGTTCCCAAAACTTATGTTCTGGTTTATACTTACCCCATGTCAGATCCGAATGGTGTTCAAAACACAATGGTACTACAAGCTGATTAGATCTTTGATGTTGAACCTGGCTACCACGTAGATGATGAACATTCATTGGTGAATTAGACATACAACCTGGAACGCAGCATCCTTCTTGGATGATCTTCTTAAAATATTTTTTATCTTTAGACGTATACTTTGCCATCCCACGAACCATCCTTCCTTAATAACATTGGAACTATGGATGGTACACCATTAGTGATGACACCACAAGATAAGATTGGCTTTGCCATATTGACTTTCATGTAAGCCATAGCCATAGACTTCTTATCAACTAAACAACCAACAGACATACCCCAGTTTAAATGGAAGTCATTACCCACATACTCTATGTTTGACTGAGTATGATAGTGTCCTTGAACTACCGAGGCAGACATCATCTGTACTGCCTTAACAATGTTCTTTGATACTTGATGGGCAAAGTAAACTCTCCCCATAGGGGTTTCTTCCCAGTGGGATTCTTTCCACTGCCAACCATGTCCGACATCTAGTATCTCATTGTAGTCTTTCAGAAAATATTTAGACATACCTTTTGCCATAGCACGTCTAAGCACCATAGAACCATGATTAGATTCTAAGATAGTCATCACAGGAAACATAGCTTCTAACTTCTTCATGTGATATCTGCCTATCTCTAGTTCGTCAGCAGGTGATGGTAAGTCTGGATTGATTACATGAGAAACATTAATAGAGTGCCAATCCATTTCGTCTCCGATATGGATAACATTCGTAGGATTATACTTATGAGCCAGAGCTTCAAGAAAACGATAGCTATCAGGGTGATGATAAGGAACATGGAGGTCAGAGATGACCAAAATTCTATCGTTTTTTCCTGTTTTAAGAGCCGTAGAAGGGGTACTTTCATCCTTCTTAGGTCTACCCCTACCCCTTTTTATTATTATTGAATTTGTCTGCGACTTTTTCTGCTGATCTTCCAACTGTATATCCTCCTATTCCTACTAGAATAATATTTAATAGGGAGTTTTGTACAGACTCTGGAATGTTAGGTGCAGTAAACCCAAACCAATGAGCTACCATTAAACCAGCAAACACCAACATCATAATTGGTCGCCAGTTTCTTTGTAAGAATCCTCCCTGTGCTTCTGTTTGTATAATTTTAGCAGCACCTTCTAGCTCTGCTAGTTCTCCTGCTAATATTTTTTCTTGGACTTTTGCTTTAAGTTTTTCAGCATCACTTTTGTTATCGACAACCTTATCAATAGTTTTAAATACTGCTCCTGCAACTGGTCCGAGTAAGTTAAGCATTGATCCCTGCCATTATGTCTGCCAACTTCTTGGCTCTCATGGGTGTCTGTTCTCTCCATCTACTGTTCAACATTTCTCCTGCACATTCTATATACCTCTGGTTGTATAAGTGTGATAAAGCATTTTTAAATTTTGATACACCAGCTTCCCCCATTTGAAAAACCATTTCGATAATAACTTCACGAGCTTCTTTAGCAATATCATAGCCACTAAGAATGTTCTCAGCACCATCAACTGCACGTTGAAAATCACTCTCAAATAAAGCCTCCCATCCTGATCTGTCTGTCGGTATATCTTCACCAGGTATGATCTTATGTCCATAACCCCCAGTTTCAAATCCCAATGTATCTTCGTAAACAGTTTCACAATATCCTTCATGTTCTTTAATCCTCTCTTTAAGTTCAGTATACATCACTCTTGGTTGTACAGAATCCTGTAATATACAAATCCTTTTCTTCTCTTAAAGTATATTTAAAATTATCCACATATGCAATACACTGTGCAACTGTATTAAAGGGTTGAGATAAGGGTTCTGCAACACATACCTCATTCAATGGAGATGTTAGCGACTGCACACAGGCAATCAGTATTAGGTATACCTTCATACCTAATACAGTATAGATATAGCGATACCGAGTAAATTAGAAAATACTAAGAAGCCAACGCTCCAGAGTACTTTTTTGATAGTGTTCATATCTTTTTCAATATGAGCTAAGTGATTGTTTTGAATAGTATTTAGACGTTCAGAAATAACAGCTACTTCCTTATCTAGGTTAGCTAGTTTTTCTGCGTCTAAGGTCATGCGGCTTGACTCGGTTTCTTATGATATTTGAGTTCCATGTTTTCAGCTCGTAATATTTTATTCTTTTCTTTCTCTTGTTCTAACATATCTAGAGCCATATGATAAGTCTTTTTCATTTCGTAATATTCTTTCTCAATAGTGTGTGCTTCAGCTGCAGTCATATCTTTTCCTTTCAGTAAATTGTGGTGTAAAGGATCTATAGTATTATACTCAATCATTCAAATCAATTATTTTGATAGAGCATCTTGCTCTAATAACCACATCAGTCTATCGAGTTGTCTATCCATTTCATCATACTTATGGTGCATCTGCATTATCTTCTGCATATCCTTTTCATTACTAGCAACACGACTATCGAGTTTACTAATAAACCATACAAGCGATACCGATTGCACTGCTATCGCCATGATGATGCCTATCGTCTTACTATCTAGATTCATTACTGTTTCGGATTATCAGCTTTAATCTGTGCGACTCTTGCTATTTCAGCATCA
>Ga0208019_1002056_pt1 | contig 10327 bp, 15 predicted proteins | sample CB_VirMetaG_5_FD_184540 | JGI IMG/M metagenome (GOLD analysis project Ga0208019, IMG submission 184540) | Freshwater to marine saline gradient viral communities from Chesapeake Bay - CB_1508_1D Viral MetaG (SPAdes) (version 4) | ecosystem: Environmental > Aquatic > Marine > Coastal | place: USA... | reverse complement strand
TTTAGTTGGATCGAGTGTATAACCACTAGCTCCTGTACCATCTAATTTATCACCATTCCAAGCTGACTGTGCAATTGGATCATCAACACTTGAACCTGATGTATAACTTCTTCTTACAATTTGATAACCTGTTCCAGTGTCTTCAAAAAAGATTCCATTGTTTGCATCAAAAGTTCCAACACGTTGTTCTAATCCAGATTCTTGTGCATTCATTACAAATGTATTAAATATCATTAATGATTTACCTGGTTGATAAGACATAACTCTTTTGGATTGTCTTATGACTTTATCGCCACTAGCTGTAGTTACATTTAAATTAACTGTAGATTTATTTGCGGTATATGAAACTGTTCCTGATCCAGTTAAAGATTCATCAAAAAGATTATTTTTTGACATTACATTTGTACTATCAAAAATAGTAAATGGATTAGAAACTCTTAGTCTTCCAAACGCATCATAAGCATTTGATCCATTTCCACCACCAATAACTGTTGGTTCAACGTTGACATTATTACAAGACATTAGCAACCAAACCTCATGTTATACCAAGTAAATCTTTCTAGTTCTTTTCTAAGATCATCTTGATAAGAAAAGTTTAATTCATTTTTGATAGTATCAACTGCACGAAGAATTTGTCTTTGGTTTTCAACATCATATTCTTCTTTAGGTTCTGGTATGTATGAAGTTATTCTAGCCATTATCTTCTTCCATCTGGTCTGACATCTACTCGTAAAGTTCCATAACGCCACGTTTCACCGGTGCCATCATTTTCAATTTTAATTGCAAGTAATCTTCCTCTCGCTCTAGTATCAACCTTATCAGTAGATGATGTAATTGTAAATGGTCCTAATGGTGAGCTTGTTGCAGATTGACTTGGATAATCATTTAATAATAAAGTTACTTTTGAATTACCTGTTAATACTTTAAAGTCAGGTATAAATCGTTTCATAGACATAATGTATTCTCCATCACCTCTAAAATCTGCCATTCCTGTTGATTGACCTGTAATATCTCTTCTTGCAGATATATCAAAATCTCCAGATTTAATAAAAGCATTAATAGATGTGGTGCCGGATGAATTGATTTGATCGGTTCCGGTTTCATGGGCATAGTAAGTTGATGCACCATATAAATTAGTTACACCTTGAATAGCAAAATTAGGTGTTCCTGTTCTATTATATTCTGTTGCATATGGTAAATCAAATACACCTTGATCAGCGTATGTACTTCTTGCTAATGAAGAAGTGGTCCAACAATTTTCTCCAAAATTAAATGTAACACATCGATCAATTTGTTCTGAACCTGATTTTGGATAGAACCAATTAATTTCATTATATAAAGAATTATGTTCTGCATAAACTACTTCTGCAGAATTATAATTTATACCTAAATTATTTCCAGTTGTAGTAAATACAAAATCTTCTACTAAACATGGTATAGCTTTTACCGTACCATCAAACATGAAAAATCCACCTTCACCTGACATCCAAAACACAATACCATTAGAATAACTCAATGCATGTTGACCAATTAATCCACAGTTTGTACCAACTTGTTTAACTGAAAAAGTAAATGGTGGACCTACATATTGAATTACATATGCAGAACTATCTGTTAGTACTAATGTATAATCTTTACCAGATACAGCTCCCATAATTTTATTACCTTTATCTAATCTAAACGTGCCTGCAGTATTAGTCGCGGTAGGAGTATAGGTATTATAATCTTCTTGATTAGAAAATCTTATAAACATTGGATCAACAGTTGTTGGATCACCAATAGTTGTTTCAGTTCCAAAATGAAATAAATGTCTATCTCTATCCGATACTTGAGTTAGTCTTGTTGAAGTTGGTGCACCAGACATTACGGTTGCTCGGATACTTCTTGCACCAGATGCTCCAGGATTCCATGTATATGTTTTACCATTGAATATAGTTGCAACTAATATCTGTCCAAAGTTATCAAGACTCCAGTTGCCTGGATCCAGAACCACGTCACTTACTGTTCTTTCAGTTCCCCATGTTGAATCACCCCAAACATATGTACCCCAACCATAACCCGCTGTTTGAAATACTGGACCTATAATTACATATGGAAGTATTTCTGCTGAACCAGTTCCAGAAGTAGTACCCGCTGAATTAGTAGGCATTGTAATTTCAAAAGTATTAGCTGTGACATTAGCAATTTCAAAAGTGTTGTCTGTAAAATCTGTTGTAGCATATCCAGAACCCGTTGGTACCGTCACAGTATCAAATGTAACATATCTTCCATTTGATAAACCATGTGCAGTTTTATTAACGGTTACTGTTGGTGAACCGGTTGAAGCATCAAAAGTTGCTCCAGTAATAGCTGCATCTAATGGAGTAATATCATAAAAGTCATCTCCATAATATAAAAATAAACCTTGTGATGTACCTATTGCTGCATACTTTTCACCTGCTAAGGATGTCCAAGTATGTTGTGCACGTGCAGCTCCTGGCAGCGTTTCATATTGAACTGTTAATTGATTCCAACCCCCTATTTTTTCAGGTAGTCCATATCGAAATCTAACAAAATCACCATCAACCCATTGAGACTCGGCTCCGGAATCAGTGACCATTTTGTTAAAACCAGGCTTGAAATTTAATTTTTGTAGCATATAACCTACTATATAATACTTATGAATATAATGAAAGCGAGAATAGTATGGTTCCCGGAACGGTTATCATACATAGATTTTGACTCATTGCAAGACAAAATAGACTGGGATCAGGACCATTTAAACAATGTTCGTAAATATATGAAAGAAGATGGTTTATTATTTCCCGCTGTATTTAAAGACAGTGAAATCCATTGTGGTCACTATCGATTTAAAATAGCAAAAGAAATGGGTTATGATGGTATTGATGCTTATAGAGTTGATACTTTTAAAGATGCTTTGCATTTGACTAATTTTACTGAATTATGCTATAAACACTATAAAGAATATAAAGAAAAAAATTATGTATGAATCGTTAACAGAAGCCACTAAATTTCATGCTGTAAACCAAGATAATTGGATTGGTGAAGCATTAGCAGAATACAAACATCAAATTTTTAATTTAATAAAAGAAAATAATATTAAAAACATTTTAGATTATGGTTGTGGTAAAGCAAAATTTCATTCTATTTTATTTAATAATAGAAAGGTTCCAGGATCTCCAATGAATGTAAATATAACTAAATATGATCCAGCTGTTGCACAATATGCAAATAAACCAACCGGAACTTATGACTTAGTTTTATGTATTGATGTCATGGAACATGTTCAAGAAGATAAAGTTGAAGAAGTTTTAAAAGATATTTTTAGTTATGGTAATAGAGTATTTTTAACTATTACTTGTTATCCAGCTACTCAAATATTACTCAATGGTAAAAATGCACACTATACTATTAAAGAACCTGATTGGTGGAAAGAAAAATTAAAACCTTATGATGGAAGTTATATTGCAATATTTCAAACAATGCCTGATCGAGGTGGTAAAGTAGTTAATAAAGAAGAATGGAAACCTAATGCTACGACATTAAAAAAATTAGAAAATAATGATAAAACATTAGATGAAACTCAAAAAGAAAAAGCAGAATTATTAAATGATTAGTCTATTATGAATAAAAAAAATAAAATAAATAATTTCATAGGTATATATGATAATTATATTAGAAATGAAGATTGTGATAAAGTTATTAAGCTTTATAATCAAGAAAATAAATTAAAAAGAACTCTGAATAGACAAGTGTTTGAAAGTGCAGATGTTTTAGATAAAATGGATAATCAGTTTTTTTGTGCAAAAGAAAATTTAGACGTTTGGATAAAAGACATGAAACCTTTGCTTTTTAATTTTGATATAGCATTAAAAAATTATGAAACTCAAACAGGAATAAAAAAAGCTTACAATGTAGACGGTTTTGAATATACATCACTTAAAATTCAAAAAACTTTACCGACAGAAGGTTATCATGTTTGGCATGTAGAACATGGTTCTATACTAGATCTTTCACAACGTGTTTTAGCTTATACTATATATTTAAATAATGTTAAAGAAGGTGGAGAAACAGAATTTTTAAATCAATCAATTAGAGTAAAACCTAAAAAAGGTAGAATAGTTATATGGCCTTCAGCATTTCCATATGTACACAGAGGTAACCCACCTTTATCTGGTGAAAAATATATTATAACATCTTGGTTAAAATTTAAATAATGGATCACACAGAAGCCATCGTTGAAATAAAAAATGTAGTAAATCCAATATTTATTAAAAAAATGGTAAATCTTATAAAACATAAATCTAAAAAAAACTTAACGGTTAAATCTGGTCTAAATAAAGATATTAGAAATGTAAAAGGTTACCATTTAAATCTTAATACACCTACTAATTTATTTTATTGGAATTATGTAAAAAAAGAAATAGAAAGACTTTATTTTTTTTATAAAAGTAAATTTCCAAAAATGGAAAGTAATAAGATAAATCAAATAGATTTATTAAAATATACACCTGGAGGAAAATATGAAATACATACAGATCATTATACAACAGCCACAAGACATTTAAGTATTATCATTAACTTAAATGATAATTATGAAGGAGGAGATTTAATTTTTACAGATCAAAAAGAAAAAGAAATTAAAAGATTAAAACTTGGTAAGGGATCCATTGTATTTTTTCCAAGTAATTTTATGTATCCACATGGTATTCAATCTATTACGAAAGGAACAAGGTATAGTATAGTTGCATGGCTTCAGTAGATTATAAATTAATTAAAAATTTTTTTATCAAAGAAGAGTTAGAAATATGTCAAAAATATTGTTATAATAAATTAGATGAAAATAAAGATTATAAATTAGACTTTCAATCTTTTTCTCCAGCTTGGTACAACGATCCTTTAATGAATTCTATGTTAAATACAAAATTATCTAAAGTAGAATTAGAATCTAAATTAAAACTTTATCCAACTTATGCCTATTGGAGATATTATATTTTCGGTGCAGCCTTAGCTAAACACACTGATAGGCCATCGTGTGAAATATCTGTTACGGCCTGTATAAAAAAATATGATAATTGGCCTATAATTATAGAAGGAACTTCTTTTGAATTAGAAGAAGGTGATGCAGTTTTATATTCTGGCTGTGATCAAAAACATTGGAGACCAGGTGTCTATAAAGGTGAAGGAATGGCACAAGTATTTTTTCATTATGTAAATCAAAGTGGTCCATTCAAAAACCACGCTTATGATTTACCTCTTAAGATGAATACGACGTAGGCCTTGCGCCTAATCTAGCAATTTTTTCAGCTTCAGTTTCAGGATTACCATCAGTATTATATTCATTATTTGAATCCCAATCAGATTGTAATTCAACTAAATGAACTGAATCCCATTTTGTAATAAAGTCTTGAAAGTTTCCTAAAACATTTGGATCATATTCTGAATGTGGAGTTTCGTCTCTATATTCAACTGAGTCTGTTCCAGCTCCATATTGAATTGCCCATATATTTGAAAATTTAGATTGATTCCAAAAAGCATCATCATTAATTTTATATCCTGTAGGAGTATTTGCCATATCACCTGATTTTTTTACAACTATTTTATCATCAAATATTACTGACCATGTTCCATTACTTGCCATAATTTTCTCCTAAGTTTTTATAATATATACCACTGTTAAATAAGGTTGAACAACTGAAGTTGCATCACCTGTAAAATTTGCACTCATATTATGAGAATGTCCATCACCAGAACCTGTAGAACCTGATGAAGTTGGTTCAACTGTACCTGACGAACCCCAACCTAAAAAAGAAGGATTAGGTGCTCCGGGTCCTCCTTGAAGTCTTTGTGATTTTGTAGGATGATTATGTGAAGCAAGTTGTGGCGTTGATAAAGTTGCGTTAGCTGTTGAACCACCAACGTTTCCAGTTGAACTAACTGTATTAGCACCACCGGTTGAAGCTAAAGTTTTAGTTGGTGATTTAGAAACTGCTACATTATCTTGTAAGTCAGGTAAATCGAAAGTTGTTGAACCATTGCCTGCTCCATAAGTTGTACCAATGATTGCAAATAAGTTTGCGTATGTTGATCTTGAAACTGCAGCACCATTACATTCTAAAAATCCAGATGGAATAGAAGAATCTGACCACGGTACAATTGTTGCTGTTGGGATACCTTCAATACCTGTAAGGTTTGCACCATCAAAATCATATCTAGTTGCTTCGTAGTTTGCCATCTATTATTTCTCCTTATAAGTCCAGCCAGTTGTTGCATCACCAGAATAAACTAATGTGAAACCAGCACCTTGTGTATTAATAACTAAGTCAGCTGCACTGTTTGCTATATTAGAAGAATTTCTTCCAACAGTCAACGCGTTTGTATTAAAATCATAACCTTGGTCAATAAATGAAACTTCGTCACCTGTACTTGGTGATGCCGGAAGCGTAATTGTTACAGGTGCAGCATTTGTATTTACTAAAAGTTGAGCACCCGCTTGAACTGTTTCAGCAGCACTAACTGCTCTCCAAACTTTTTCTTCAGAACCTTTATATACATTTGTTCCATCTGACCATAATTGATAAGTATGTCCTTCACATAAAAGAATACCTGTACCAGAAGTAGTTTTAAAAGTTAAAGTAAAACCTGCATGATCGCAAGCATCTTGAATTGTGTAAGTTTTTTCTATTGAATCTGGAATAGTAACATTAACGTTTGCAGCAAGTGTTCCGGTTAATTTAATAACTTCATTCTTACCATCTGATATTGCACCGTTTGTAAATGTTAAAGCTCTACTAGCGTTAGTTACGTTAAACGCATCATAACCACCAATAGCTTGTTCAAGAATTAATAAATTTGTATTTGTAATCTGTCCCCAAGTTCCTGAATTTTCTCCAGTTGCTTGTACAGTTAATTTTAAATTAGCTGATGTTGAATTTGCCATAATTTAAATTCCTTATTTGTATTAATTTACTAAAAATTTGAGTTCGTGTCAAACTCATTATGCAGCTCTTGTGGTCACTTCGGTCCAAGTAGGTGCTGTACCTGTATTTACTTGGTTCCAGATTAAAGTATTACCGTTATTTAAAGAAGAAGTCAAGCCAAATCCTGTTAAAGTTACATTAGCAAATCCTTTAGCTGTAATGCTTCCAACACTAGCTGACATAGCTATTCCGGTGACATCTGCCAAAGTTACGGCATCTAAGGTACCTAGTCCAAGACCTGCTGCAAAACCTGTTCCAGTAACTGTTACATTAGCCTCTCCAATAATAACTGTACCTACAGCTAAAGAAGCATTAAATCCAATACCAGTAACCGTTGCATCAGGAGAAGGATCCACTGTTCCTTCATCTGAAGTCATAGCTAGTGTTTCTACTGGTTCATTGCCCCAGGCACCGAAGCCCCATGTTTCTGAACCGTAGTAAGATGGCACAGTTGTGGATACTTCTGCAATAGTATTTGCATCTAATGTAGCTGTACCCAATGATGATGTTAATTCTTGACCAAGAGGTGTAACAATTTCTGGATCAAAACTTAAAGTCATGGTCATTGAAAGACCAGTAAGTTCTTCTATGAAAGATGCAAAAGCTTCTACAGTTCCTGTAGTACTAGTAATTTCTTCGCCAGTCGGTATTATATTTGCGTTAGCAGTTGTAGCAACTGTTCCTAAATTTGAAGATAATGCAATACCAGTTACATCTGCATTTTGTCCTGATATACCCCAAGTTTCAAAACCCCAAGTATCAGAACCCCAACCTACATTTATTTCTGTGTCAATTAATGGTGAACCTAAATTTGAAGATAAAGAAATTCCTGTTGGAATAACTTCTGGTGAAGAAAGTTCACCCCATTCACCATTACCCCAAACTTGACCACCCCATCCTATAGATGGATATGCTTGAGTTCCTGTTCCTAAATTAAAAGATGCACTTATCCCGTTAACATCTATCGTATTAAAATTAGATGCCCAAGAATTATCACCCCATGCGTCAGAACCCCAAGTAGTAGCCATAGGAATTTACCTCCTATAACTATTAACCAGAAATTCTTAAGATCGCTGCTGAAGTTGTAGCTGCTGGAAACTGAATTGTGAAAGTTCCTGATGTCGCTGTTTTATCTGCTCCAAAATCTAAAGCTGCAACAGCTGCATTAGCTACAGTTGCTGAAGTGTTATAGATTAAAGCTCCTCTAGCAGTCAAAGTTACACCAGTAAATGATCTGTCAGCAAAGTCAACGTATGCAACACCTGCACCTGTTCCAGATCCAATTGCTGTACCGTTATTAACTAGTGCTCCACCACCTGCTGCGTATTGACCAGATGCTCCAACTTCATTACCAGTTGTGTAAGAAGTAGTTGCTGAGTTTAGAGTAGCTGAAGAAGTATAAAGAGCGATTTTAAACTTGTCACCACCAGTTTGCTTGAAGTTATGTTCAGCTTCCAATAATTCTTTTTTAAAAGAATTAGCAAGTGCTTGTGTTATAGCCATAGTTTATATCTCCTTATATTATTTTCCGCCGACACGAGGAACACCAGATTGATATTCATCACGTCGTCTTCTTCCCATTTGTTCTATTGAGAAGCCTTCTGCTACTTGTTTATACCTTCCTTCGTATAATTGCAAGAGATCATTTGGCCCCTTTAAAAAAGAAAATGCTTCAACTAAGCATGCATACAAAAGTCCATTGGGAAAATACGTACTTATGTATGTAGTTGTATTTGTACTTGATAAACCTGGATCTTTCAAGATATAATTTAATTGAATTTCATAAGTTGAGTTTGGGGTAGGAGCTAAAACAATAGTATTTTGATCCCACATACCATAATATTTTGGCTCTCCTGTAACTCCTGTTGAGTTATACTCAGACATAAAACTAGTATCTCTATACTCTAAAAAGTTTCTAGTAGAACCTGACCCACCATTAACTATTTGAGCTGACCTTACCACCAGTAAATTATCAGGAGTATCTATAAATCTTTGTGAAGCAACTAAATTAGCTGTCGCATATCTTCTATTATTATCAGAGTCTACATCTCTAAATATTCTAAATTCTGCATTCTCAATTATACCATCTACAATCGTAGCAGTTAAAACATTACTATCTACTTCTGTATAGTCTCTAATTTTTTGAACTAGTTCTGCGTATGTCATTATGTTGTTACCGTCACTCTTCCTAATGTAATAGTTGCCTGTCTTCTAGCATTTACTGCAGAGCCATTATCAGGAACCATACCACGGTTTGATTCAAATGCAAAGGGTGCAGGTAAAGTTAAATCTACAGTCATAAATCCACCATCTCCTGATGCCTGAGTAAAAATTTGTGGTCTAGCATTTCTCAAACCTTGTCCATCTGCAGTAGTTGGTTTTGGTTCTAGTTGTGGATGCTTTGGATCAAATTCAGAAATATGTACTCTTAGACCATCCCATTGTATAACCATTTCTTGATATGGAAATGCTTGACCTGATTGGTCAGAAATAAATTGTGCATATTTTCCTTTTGATAAATTAGACATTTGGATAATAAGTTTTTGGGGTTATAAAAGAACTTGAAGGTGAACCATCTTCTTCTAATGCTCTTTTTAATTCATCTTCATAAAGTAATTTCATTTGTTGAACTAATTCTGGTTTAAATTTTTGTGATAAATAATATGCAAGTCCTGATACCATACAAGGAACAAATCGATATGGAACATCTGCTTCATTTGTATAGGCTCCTGCATCCTGAATCCTACTAACATAATAATAGTTTAACAGGTTTCCGGCTTCAGTGCTTCCGGGAGTTAAATATAAAGTGATTGTAACTTTATCAATAAATCTTTGTACGAAATATTGTGTAGGTACACCTGTTTGAGTTTTATTTGAAAGACCTTGATATGCTGATCTATTTATTTTTGTTAATGGAAAATCGACTCCAGATGAATTTCTGTATACTGCTTCTAATATATCATCAACACCATAGATTGCTGTTGCATCTGAAGTACCATCAGCTGTTGATCGATACATTGTATAAGTGGATTGACCAGAAACTAATGTAATAGAATTATTACCAACTTCCCAAAAATGCAAACCTCTGTTAGCCCATTCTTGAAACATTATGTTTAAAGAACGTCTTGCTGTTTTTATATCATTACCTGAATAATCAAATCTGCCTAAACGTTCATAAGCTTCAGTAATTATATCATCAATATAAAAACTTGTTTCAAAAGTTGTTGTTCCAGAAGTTGCCATTTAAACTCCTATTTGTCTAACAATATTGTCGCTGCTGTTAAACCTGATATTGCATTTACAGTCATAAAACCTTTAAATAAAATTCCATCTTCTGGAAGATTAAA